>Ga0209225_1002650_pt1 | contig 15803 bp, 13 predicted proteins | sample WasSprMetagenome_FD_184732 | JGI IMG/M metagenome (GOLD analysis project Ga0209225, IMG submission 184732) | Sulfidic aquatic microbial communities from Washburn Spring, Yellowstone National Park, USA - WS (SPAdes) (version 3) | ecosystem: Environmental > Aquatic > Thermal springs > Hot (42-90C)...
CCACCCTCCACCTCGCAGTGAATGGCGACCCATCTTCCGGCGCAGTACTCAGCGATCTCCCTCTTCACCTCAGGTCTCATGTAATGCTCTCTCACATGCTCCCAATCAAACCTCATGTAATGCCCTATCCTCATATGTTTAAGCTCCTAATAAAAATGATAGGAGTTGCTTAGGAAGCATATTTACCCTGTCATCTAAGGCCGTCAGAGATCACGATATTGGTATGTGGATTAGCATTGTACTTAATACTTTGCAGAGGTAAAAGATAGAGGTAGAATAGATAGGATGCTTATCTGGACTCTATCCAGAACAGTTGATCTTCCTCTCAATGGTATCCATAAGCTATCCGTTTGTCCCATACGACCCCATCTTATTTAACTCTACTCTTCCCGCAATAGAACATGTCGACCGGGTAATACTACTTTTCTGAGTTTTTATTATTGTGAGCAGTTTTCTTATTACTGCTATTGCATGTAATGAGTAGTTGTTGAACCTGTATAGTCTGGATATCTTATCGAGGATATAATCAAATACATGCATAAGAGAATAGTGTAGAAGCTAGGCTGAAGACATAAAAGAAAACTAGAGTAAAGGTTGGCAGGCTCACCTGAGGTCTAACAACCTTTAAATAACGTCATCATTACCAGCTTGATACGTGGGAGAAAGTCAAGGAGAGGGAAAAGCAAAGTACGTGTATGTGACGACAGTTGCTCTGATTCTTTTGATTGGCATTTGTTTAAGGCTATCCTTCGGCCCTCTTCTATTTCCAATTCCAAATATTGTGGCTTGGCCGGTTGGAGGAGTATTCCCCCTCATTGGTTCCATGATCTTTAACAAATGGCACGGGTTAAAAGATAAGATATATGGAGGAGAACTGGTAACGCAAGGAATATACGACCATATTCGACACCCTCATTATTCATCTATAATCCTGATCATGTTTGGAGCCTCCTTTTTAACGCAGTCTCTCCTTGTTCTCTCCTTCGCTATCTTAAACGTGATTATCTTAAACCAGGCTGCAAAAGAGGAGGAAGAATACTTGATTAAAAACACGAAGCTCTATACAAGGAATATATGAAAGAAGTCCGCTGGCGCCTCATACCACTGGTGATGTAAATGAGAAGTAAATCATTGGAATGCACTTCGACTCAGTTTAAGATAATCAGATCTTTAATAAAGCTCCCATGCGTCCTTTATTAATTCTGAGGTCAATCACGATTTAGATTTGTAGGGATATTCTTCTTTCCTAAGGTATTACTAGAGGCAATTGTGGTCGTCGAGAATCCGAGGAGAAGCATTGTAATGTTTACTGATAGTTCTAAGAGTTTAGGATTTAAAGAGTTCATATCCCTTACACAGCTTTTTCGGAAAGCGGGGTGGAGTAGTATCCCAAGACTCCCGGACCTCAGATTGCCGAGGGGGATTGCCCGCCACTAGAGTTAGGAAAGTGCCTGTGAGCAATATACATTATTTGTCTCCTCTCCCTTTATAGGGAATTTGGTTCCTGCAGAAGGAAAAATATTCAATCATGGTGGAGGTTACAGGTTATATTGACGGAAGGAAACATAATCTCATTATGATGCTATCGCATTTCGCGACGAATTTCGGAGATAAGGTCGTTGTATAGCTCCATAGCATTATCTTCAAGGGAGTCAACTGCATCGTTACATATTGAATAAATACTTCAGGCCTCATACCCGTCGAGGAGATGGTAGCCTGCTAAGTCTGCCTGAGAGGCTTAATAGGATTATTGCTACTGATAGGAATGTTACGGGTGTGGAGATTACAGAGAGATTGCTGCTATAAGTCTTCCAATAACAATCCTACCAGCCCTCTCGATAAACCTCGCGATACTCCTAGACTCAACTTTCTAGAAAACATTTGCTAGATGTGATACATGCTTTTTCGGTCGGAAAACTACAAACCGCTTTACAAGTATTGGCTCGGCTTCTTCATAACATCTATCGCATACTGGAACCTTCCTTACCTCTTCGAAGCTATTCCATGCGTAGAGCATCTTCGACGCTGTGCCTCCACACCTGCCGCATCTCTCCGCTTTCGGCTACTTCAATTATAGGTCTTATGCCGTCATTAAAAGCCTAGACCTACCTCCACCGTACCACTGAATATGCTGTGTAGAAAGTGGTCCTATCTATGTCTACAGCTTTCAAAAACGGGATTATCTGCTACTCTTCATGTCATAAGATAAATTCTAGCTATACTATATTATATCGTATTCGGTTTGAGAAGGGTTCTACTCGGCTCCTTCAGCAATGTCTATAGGCAGGGCAACCTATTATTTTTCAAAGTCCCTGAAGAATATAGGGATATAGTTCTAGAAGAATCCTTGAAGCCTGGCCTCAAGATATCCCCAGACAGGATAGCAAGAGCATACAAGGATAAGCTTTACAGGTACTGGGTACCCGTAGAGTATGAGAGAGGATACGACCTCTACAAGCATTTCAAGCTTGCACCTAGAGATAGGCATGCATGGAGAATGCCTAGGATAACAGTTGAAGTATGCCCTAGATGCGGAGAAGACATAGTGGATGGGGTATGCTTGGAATGCGGTGAGAAGGTTGAGAGACCAAGACATATAGAGGTTTGGAGAGACCCAGAAGTCATTGAAGAGCTAATCCCAGTAGTAAGCATTAGGAAAGAACCTGAAAACCTTATCATAGAATCTGAAACCAGCCTATTCGAGATACCTAAAGAGATAATCCATGAAAAAGTAGTATCCATAGTCACGAGAAACAGACCAATCTACGTAAAGCTATTGAAGATAAAACTATTAGAACCTAATAGATGAGTGGTCATCTTCAACTTGAAGAGTTTGAGAGCCTAGAAGCTTTAAAAATGCTTATCCGAGTGCTTTTCTCTCTTGCTAATTCCTTTTGCCTCATATTTTGATAATCCATTTTTCAAACTTTCTTTCATACAACTTGACTAATAGTTTCATTAACTCTATTTCATCGGTAAAGATCTTCCTTTATCCATAAAACTACCCGCTTACCGCAACCAGCAACAGTGCTATCCTTCGTTACTACTATCTTACCAATCGCTAATTTTAATAAGTCTTCAAATTCAAATCTTTGGAAGGGGTAATCATCCATAGAAAAACTAAATTGCTTCTAAGGTTTCTTCATCTTCTGTGCTTCTTTCCTGTCTATTTCTATGAAGAGCTGCATTTCGTATTCGACGAGCAATTTGATCATCGGATTTTTTAAGTCTATCCTATAGAATGTAGCCCCTCCTATCTTCTGAGATGGAATGACCAAGCCTAAATATTTCGAGTCTTTGAAGTATTTGTAGAAAGTAGCTTGCTCACCCTCAATGCCTCAACGACTTCCTTCTTCGTAAAATCGTCCAGCTTGCAGTCTAGGAAGTAGTCTAAAATCCTAGGATTAGGAGGTTTTCCAAACGCTTTGATCGAGAGCGAATCACATTCTTCAACTCTCTCAGATAGAATTCACCATTTAAGGGTTCTGAGCTATGTGGTCTTTGATAGACTAATGTAGCTCTTGGGATTCATTAGCTTTGGGCTCCTCTTGGGTTCATTGGAGCCTTCATCAGCCTCACCCCCCTGTCTGGGTGAACCCGCTCCAATCCTTCATCAGCTCATTGAAGATCTTTGGGGTTGGAGGAAGCCCCTCCATCTGAACTCCTCAGATAATGGTTTTTGAAGCTGCTATCCTTTGGAATTATTGGTATAAGCCTCCTTCTCCCTTCCTCATAGTACTTTTCAACCATTTGATTCTAGCTCATACCTCATCTATTGCTTTTTGAAGCAGCCGTCTATATGCTTCGAGAAACTCGTTTACATCATATCTGTGTCTTATATTGTATGCTCTAACCTGATACGGGCTCCCCGACACCTTCAACAACCTCACCGTATCTATGCGACCTCATCCCGTAGAGCTTCTCCATTACTTAAGTCTATTTAAGTCTATCTATCCTGGAGCTCATAGTGTCCAAATAATGGGTTTATATAGCTGAAGACCTCCCATAGTAGCCTTGCGAGTAGAAATAGTCGCTCCTAGAGGGTATTTAAAGCCTTATTTGGACACTATCGGGGCGGTCGTGAGGGAGCTAAACCATTATATATTCTTTCATCTAGAAGTAACAAATTTATAAAAATTTCGAGAAAAATAGCAAAAATGTTATATAACACCTTGATAACGAATAATTATGCAACTGGAGGAATTCGCATTAAAAATAGGATTATCCAAAGAAGCCCTAATACTACTACTGATCCAGGCAGCAATAGCAGCAGTTGCCATAACACTGGGAATAGGAATAGGAGAAAAACTCGGAAAAGTACCTACCTAGAAACTTCTATCTGGCAATCTAACCTCCTTCAATATTTTTTGTATACCAAATTCGAACATATTTAACCAGCCTTCCCTGTCTACGAATAGATTATGAGGGGGAACAAAATTGGCCGCATATTCCATACTTAAAAAATCTATTTTTGTTAAGGAGGTTCTTTCACTAATGTATCTCAGAACACTATAGAATCCTAGAGATGGGACAAATAGGATAGTATAATAATCCGAATCCCCACTTTTCATCTCTAGATGTGTGAATGGAATATCGAGTAAGGCTTTCCTAGTCTCATCACTCGAGTAAGTTTGTATAAAGATGGGGGTGCAGACCAATTCTGGATGTTCCGTAGGCATCCAGAACAGCATGTAAAGATATATTAATTGAAGTATCTTTTCATAATGTCTTTTCACAGTCTGCCGTGCTATGGTTAATCTTCTTGCAATGTCGGTGTATCTCATAAGTGAGTTCTTATGCAAGTCCGTGAGGATCTTGAGATCAATTGAGTTAAGTTGAATTACTTCTCTGGGGTCTTCGTATATCTCGGGGACCTCTTGAGCTCGTGGTCTGTCTTCCCAGTTTTGCGCCCATACACCTTTATCGAAATTGAAGCATTCTACTCTAAGAGGAACCACCCTTCTATATTGGAGCCTCTTAAAGTCGTATTTTTTAATAATGCCTAATTTGACAAGCTCGTCTAAAAATATGATAAATGAATCCTCAAATCTCGGTGGTATAGAATATATTGTTAGAAACTTCTTCTCATTCAGAAGATAACTATAATAATTCAGGTACATCATTTCACCGAATAAATCTAAAAGACCGCTCATGTGGTTAGGCGACAAAGACGTCTCCATCATAACCAAATATCTTTGCAGTCCTAGTCTTCCATAGTTTATCGCTGCATGTAGCCTGAATCCTAGTCTTGGCAGTTTTTCTTTTAGTATGTATCTTACTGTTGTTATTGGTACTCCTGTTTCTCTCGATATTGTTGTGTATTTTGGTCCATGCTTCATTAGTGCTTCTACTACTTTTCTAATCTGGCTCATATAATCGTCACTCTACCTTTTTCAAAAATTCTCTGTTCGATTTAAACTTTTGTTACACCAGGTGTTTTTACTAGGACGTAAAGCATTGTTCATCAGTGTACACCGCATTGTTCGTAGATTCTAACTATTGGAATCTTTTCTGTAGTGCTTTCTTTTCTGCATCTATTATTAATTCTATTAGCTTCATGCTTTCTCTGTCTTCCTGCTTCAATATGTTCACTACTTCTTTTAGTGTTAACCCCCTTGCTGAGAGTACGATTACGGCGGTTCTCCCATACCTTTGGATTAGTACAGAGTTCCTCTTAAGTTCTGCAAGTATTTTTCTCTCCTTCTTATTCATTGGTTTCCCCTTCCTCGCAATTAATCCTAGAATATCTTCAAGCTCGCATTTAGCTACACCTATCCTATCTGACCCGCAGACTGGGCAGGTAGGCTTCTCATCTACATCCTTGACGTAGACCTTGTTATAGTATTCGAAGCATTCTGTACATGCCTGTATCCAGGATTCATACAGTAGCCTAGACTTAACAGATGTTAATACTAGCTTCCTCATTCCCTCACCTAACGTTACCTCTCCTTCATGCTCGAATCTTGAGAGTGTTAATCTAGCGAGCGGGGAAGGCTTAGAAGAAATACTTCTCCATACTTTAACTTCAACCCTACTCTCAACGATGTCTTCGAGGATCTTCTTCGCAGTCTCCATATCGAAGTCATGGAATAACGTATAGTTTAATGCTTCCCTATACACTACAGTATTCCTCAATGTTTCAGCGAACTGATTTATGTTTAGCTCGGCTATGCTTGCTTCACTCTTTATTACACCCATCTTCCTAGCTACATGGATAAGCCTCCGCTTAAACAATGTTGAAGATTCCACTGCTTTTCTAACATTCTCCTCGAAGCCCTCCCTGAGCAGTTCTTTAACAGCGTCTAGCACAGCCTCCCCCACAAGATGCTTAGACCTTAGTATTATCCTGTATGGGTTCTGTTGGCCATGCATTGGTGCTCCAATCTTCTCAGATAGGTAGTATGCTAGCACCTTCTGTATCGTTCTATTTGCTCTAAGCCCCCCGTGAATATGCAAGATAGTATATGGTTCATTTATCTCAAGAAGTACCAGTCTATCGGAAGGTACAGGTATCTTCTCTGACAAATGTTCTTCAACCTCCCTGAAAGCTTTCAATACTACATCAAAGCTTACACCGTATCTTCCAGCTATGTCTTCTCCTATCTTCCCGGATTCTTCTCCTGAAATCCTTCTCTCAGCATACTCTCTCCTAAGAGCCCCCACCTCCTGTGCTACCTCGAATGGTACGGGTATCTCGTCTCCAACCCAGCTTGGTACAGCACCTTCATAGTCATCTAGAGATGAAACATATATTCTATCTCCTTCAGTATGTAGGATCTCCCAAGCTCTACCCGTAAGTATGAATCTTGTCCCCGGCTCACCATACTCTGCAACAAACTCCTCATCGAGTATACCGACAGATTCTCCACTCTTCTCTTCGATAACTAGATATTGATGCTCCTCAGGTATCATTGATAGGTTTGAGAAGTAGTATTCATAGAGCTCCATACTCCTCCTGGGCTTGAACACTATACCATCCCTGCTTTCTATGATTCCAAGAGAAGACATATGCCGTATAACATCTATTAAGTCGTCCATCTCTAAGTCTCTGAAGCTGTAAGACTTCTTAATTATCGACATTATATCATCTATCTTCACCCTGTTATATTCTAGTATTAGCCCAGCAACTTGATGCATTAATACGTCTAGAGGGTTCAATGGAATCCTAGCTTCTTCTAATTCTTCGTTCCCAGCTCTCCTCGTAATAACTATTGATTCTAATGCATCATCTGAATCCATAACTATTACTACACCCTTAGCAGTCTTCTCAAGAGAATGCCCACTCCTTCCAACTCTCTGAACAAGCCTAGTAACTTCCCTGGGAGAATTATACTGAATACATAATTCTATTCTTCCAACATCTATCCCAAGCTCTAGAGATGATGTACAGATTATCCCAACTAGTTCTCCACTCTTTAAGCCATGCTCAGCTGTAATCCTAGTAGATCTTGATAATGAGCCATGATGTATACCTACAGGTACCTTCTGGTCCCATACTCTAAACCTATTTGTAAGTATCTCAGCTAATGGTCTAGTATTAGTGAAGATAAGTGTTGATTCATGTTCTTCTATCAATTTCTTAATTGTTCGTAGCCTCGAAGCAGCATCTGGGAATACCGCAAGCTTCTCAGCTAACTCGTAATCTTCACTCTTAGGCGTAGGATACAATACATCTATCTGGATACTTCTAGCTACGGAAGCATCTATTATCTCGCATCCTCTACCTACACCTACAAGATATTCTGCGATTTTTCTAGGGCTACCTATAGTTGCTGATATCCCGATCCTCTGGAAATCCATGCCTGTTATCAGTCTAAGCCTCTCTAAAGCTACAGATAGCTGGGCTCCCCTCTTATCTGTTGCAAGCTCATGTACTTCATCAACGACCACCCATCTAACATCTCTTAAGTAATTCCTGAGGACTTTAGCTGTAAGAATAACTTGAAGAGTTTCAGGGGTTGTTATTAGTATGTCAGGTGGAGAGATGGTCTGTATTCTCCTCTCCCTGGAAGCTGTATCTCCATGTCTTACAGCTACTCTAAAATCAAGCTTTTGAGCCCACCAATCAATCCTATCAAGTAGGTCTCTATTCAATGCTCTTAGAGGAGTTATGTATAGAAGCTTAACACCGTGGCCACCAGATTCTACAAGCATCTTACTAAATATTGGAAGTAGAGCAGCCTCAGTCTTCCCAGAGCCTGTAGCAGCCATTAATAAGATGTTCTTTCCCTCAATTATCCTAGGGATAGCGTATAGTTGTGGAGCTGTAAGATGTTTAAACCTCTCTCTAAATGCTTCCGCTACAGGTTTAGCTAACATATCCAGTATTTCTTCTTCATCGAGTGGTAGTGTACTCATCAATCCATCTACACTCTTCTTCCTCAACGTTAAACTTAAAGGTACCTTAACAGCATGTTAGCATCACTACCATCAGATACTCCTAACCTTTATTAAAAAATATTCATCTTATCTTCTCCAGGCAATTAAACTCGTAAAATATATACCGGGAGTGAACTTTTCAGTCTTTCCCTTCTATTTTATGAGCCTTCCACAGTGTATCTCTGATAGACTCAAGAGGCTGTTCGGCGACACCTATGTATGAGGCGGCAGTATGTATTTCAGCCAAGCCTCTTAATTCTTCTAAGAAGTCTTTCAATTTGTTTCTCCATTCTCTATCTCTAGTTAGATGGTGGTCTAAGATCAGCGTTTCTATGCTTGTCTTCTTAATTATTCTCTTAAGATTCTTTAAGGATTTCTTGAGATCTTCTTCTGAATACTTGTCTCCAAGCATGTATGTCATAGGACCGTCACATATTACTACTTCAGGCATGTTCGAGATAATGAATCTAGCTTGCTCTTCTACGACTATCCCTTCAACATCAGATGTATGAATAACTGTTTCTCCAGCCTCATGTACTGATACTTGGAGAACATAGCCTAATCTCGAGTCATTCCCATGCTGTACAGGCTCAGAAAACCTCAACCTACATTTCCCGAATACCAGCTCTCTACCATCTACTACTTCAACGTCTGCATCAATCTTTTTCAGATTCTCTAGAAAGACCCCTGCTCTCATCCTCTGACTATAGTTAATGTTGTGGTGTGGATCCTTGATTAACAGCTTCCTCCCAGCTAACCAGCTTATATCCTCACTAGGTCTAGGGATATGGTCGTAATGATAATGAGTAATAATTATTATATCAGATTCTCTAGCTACATCCGAAATCTTTTCTTTATGTTCTCTAAGTTTCTCGTATTCTACTGGGTGGGGTGGGAGGCCATACCTTCTCGGACCAAGTGCTGCACTGGGGTCTATCAAGATATTGATCGACTTGGCCATAATAAGCGTAGCCATACTTCTCGTTCCAAGACTGTCGAAGGCTATAGGTGCTACCTCCACTCTATCCCACATAATATATGTATCAAATCTTATTGATTAAAATATCCGTCTACTTACCCCCCATTGTATAAATTAATGTTAGCGTACCAAGGGCATCCTCATAATTAGATAGAGGAATTGGATGATATACTGGATACAGTAGAGTAGGCCAGCAGAATTGAGTGAAGATTTTAGAAAGTTTTGTTATGATGAGTATAGAGACTACATGGTTTACTCAGCACTTCTAAGATTGGAAGAAGACCCTAAGAGAAGAGGGACCCTTAAGGAAATAGCATCCCAAGAATATGAGCACTACTTATTCTGGAGGAACTTTCCAGACAAGTGTCTCATTAAAGTCAACAGAATATACATCTACGTGATGTTACTGATTAGGTTCATCTCCGGTTTAACCTTCACGCTAAAATATTAGAAGCCGATGAATCTAGGACGATCCAAGAGTATAGGAGAATCATGAAGAATTTTGACGATGGTAATAAGACACAGTTGGAGAAGTTAATTAATGATGAGGAAGAGCATGAGAGATATTTTATAAATCAGATAGATGAGAAAATATTGAAGTACACAGGCTTTATTATCCTAGGTTAGCGGATGCGATCATTGAGATCACAGGTGTTCATGCGGGTTTTCTAGGTGTTACAAATTCAACGATTATAGCTGGTGTTGCAGGGCCTATAGCTGGGTTTGCTGCTGGAATATCAATGGCTGTAGCATCATATCTCCAAGCAAAAACTCACGTAATCGAGAAAAGCTCACCAATACTCTTGCATTAGCTACAGGTATTACGTATATCGGAACCGTTGCAGCCTTAGCGACACCTTATTTCCTGTTAAGGAATATCTTGTATGCTTTCGTAGCCTCCATAACGATAGCTATAGTTTTAACATTCATCTTCACATTCTGTACATCCATCGTAAATGAGAAGAACTTCATGAAAGAATTCACTGAAAGCATTCTACTAATCCTAGGAACTGCTCTAGCAACATTTTTCTTCAGTGAATTTCTGGGAGACATATCCGGTATTAAAGAGAGAATATTCCTAGGTTAATCTAGCTATCTATGCATCTAAGAAACGTATTCAATCATAGTAATTAGCAATGTGAAGAGAAATTTGGAGGCCACTAAACATTTAGCTGATGTGTAGGCTGAACAAACCAAGTTCTTAGCAAAGTTTAATAAGTTTGCTCTAAACTTCTCAGCTGGGAAGGGTTAATGGCTACCATCACTATCCCCGACGAGATCTATAACGTCATCTTGGAAATCGCTAATAAAAGAGGCATAAGCATTGAAGAATTATTAGTAGAATCTATAGCTGAAAAACTTGACCCTTTTACAAGAATCGAACTTTATATGAAGCTTTCAGAGAAGTATCTTAGAGAAGCTGAAGAGCTATATCAGAAAAATGACTTAGTTCAAGCTGGCGAGAAGTTTTGGGGAGCGGTTGCAACACTCCTCAGTGCTCTTAGCGAGAAGACGAACCTACCACATTATAGTCATAGAGACCTTAAAGAAGTACCCATATACCTGACTAGAACCATGAGGGACCCTGATTATACAAGGTTATTTTCAAGCCTTGAGACACTGCATGCAAATTATTATCACAACTTTCTCGATAAAGAGACTTTCGATATTCATAAAGAGTATGCTCTTAGATTTATAAGCAAGGTTAAAAAACTTCTCAATCCCTAGATTCCCAACTTCTAAATAAGAGCTCATAAGATTACAGGTACTACTTCCTTCAAGCAGCCTTTATAGCTTGTGGAAGCTTACTCATCCTTCTCCTTGGTACTCTCCGCATAGAGGGCAGTAGATCGAGTCATAAGGTATCATTTCCCCACAATGCTTACATTTTTTCAATGATTCTCCTACAGTAACTTCTCTAGTAACCGGAGCCTCCTCTAAAACAGCCTCCCCCTTAGCTTTTGTTTCTTCTTCTATTTCTTTAACTAATTCTTTTATTATATCTAGTTCAGGCTCAGGTGTAGCTGTAGGGATCTCTGTAGGCTTGACCTCTGCTTCCGCTTCTTCTCTAAAAGCTTCTAAAAGAGCCCCTTCTTTTGTAGGTTCTTCAACCATCCCTTTTTCCTCCAGTACTAGCTCTTCCTTCCTCTCTTCTATCATCCCTTCTCCCCGCTCCTCGACTTCCATTATAGGTTGTGCCTTAGGTTTCACTATGCTTAGATAAGCTAGAGAGATTATTGCAGCTAGAGCTGGAGATGATGGAATCGTGAAATAGAATAAAGGTCTCCCTCGAACTATCAATAGTAGTGGTAGACTGATTTGAAATATGCTATCAGATATGTAGGGTGTCAGTAGACCTAGGACTCCACCTATAACTGATGTTAGGGCGGCTTTAAGCTTGTTCCTAATGATTAGAGCAGATCCTAATCCTACTACTACACCTACAGCAACTATTACAGCTACATCCAATATAGTGCCGGAAACTTGTTGGAAGCCTAGATATGTATATATGAGAGCAGGTAGTAAGAGAGATGCAGAGTAGGCTAGTATGCCTGCTGCCAGCGTCTTTAACCTCAATTCTTTCCAGTATAGTCTTCTAGAAACAACTCTTTAAATGTTTCCATTACTGTAGAAATCATAATCTCACAACACTTCCCTAGTATTCTCATCGTATTTTCATGGCAAGTATTATCTGGGAAGTCAAGACCTCATACTATTGGCTACGGTAAACCGCTATTACAATATCTCCTACATTTGTACCGGTTGGTCCTGTAATTACATGACCTCCTACACGTTTAAAGAATTCATATGAATTGTTATCTTCTAGGTAGATTATAGGGTTAAGTCCATTCTCTACCGCTTCACCATATGTTTCGTTGTCTACTATTGCACCTGCAGCATTTGTTGGTCCATCAACTCCATCTGTCCCAATACTTACTAAACAAGAATAAGCTAGCTTACTAATGTTTATAGAGGTAGATAATGCTAGCTCCTGGTTTCTCCCTCCTATGCCATGACCTCTAACTCTTACTGTTGTCTCTCCACCACATATTAATGCAACCCTTCCTTTTCTATCCCCTAGCTCTCTCATTATACTCCCTAGAAATCTACCAATTTCCGAGGCTTCACCCTCCATGTATCTTGTCAATATATTTGCAGGGTATTTTCTTGAGGTTAAGCGTCTACGAGCAGCTCTACAGGCATCTGAGACACTTCCAACAATTACGTTTTGAACTCTATTGAATATTGGATCTCCTGGCTTAGGATTCTCATCTATTAACCCATTTAATCCATCTTCAATCCTCTTCCTTACATTTTCAGATACTTTATCCCATAGACTATATCTTCTTAAGACACCATATGCGTCCTTGAATGTTGTTGGGTCTGGAGCGGTTAAGCCTGAGCCTATTACTTCAAGCTTATCACCAACTACATCTGAAATTATTAATGATATTATCCTAGCATTACTGAGCTTCTTGACTAGTCTACCTCCCTTAATCTCTGAGATGTGCCTCCTAACAGTATTTATTTCATCTATTGTTGCCCCAGAGCTTAGTAAGAGTTTAGTTGTCTGGGCTTTATCTTCTAGTGTGAGGGGCGGAGCTGGCAGTGGTGTTAATGCAGATGCACCACCTGAAATTAAGAAGATTACGAGCGTTTCAGAATCTACTGAACTAGCACATTCTAGTAATCTTTCTGATGCTCTTACTCCAAGCATGCTTGGAATAGGATGAGTAGAAGGAACAACCTCGATCTTCTCCAACGTAGCTTTTGATACTAACTCTCTAGGTGCAATTATTAGCCCCGAGTCAATCCTATCAAGCAGTATCTCTTCAATATATTCAGCCATACCTATAGATGCCTTTCCCGTACCTAATACAACTACCTTCTTGAGTTCGTTCAATCTGTATTTGGTCTTCTTAACTATTAGCATGTTTCTAGCTCTTTTTACATGTCTCTGTAAAGCATTCCGAGGCAATATTTCTTCAATAGATTTCTCAGCTGCATCTAATACATCTACTCTAGTATCAGAGAGAATACCACTCCTTTCCTGAATCAGCTGATCAAAGTTCTTGACAATCCTATTCATCGTTAATAATAAAGAACAAATCAGAGATAAATCTATTATTTCTAGATAAATCGGGAACAAGGATAGAAATCATACCAATCTACTAGCTTGGAGATACAGCTAATCACATATTCATACGCATTGATTGAATAGGGTGATAAAGGAAATATTAAGTATATGTATTATCAAGTTATTAGGAGTTGATGGTTGATGTCTAGGGGTGGGTATGTCTCAAGTAGAGCAGTCATTTATGGGAGAGTTGAAGAAGATGCAGTAGTGTATGGACCATCAAGAATCGGCAGGAATACGTTTATTGATAGATGGGTTCAGGTTGGATATCCATCTAGAGAGAAGCTGCTGAAAATTGCTGATCCTGAATTTTCCAGCCTAGATAATATGAGTGATGGAGCTACTATAGGTGATAGATGCATGGTAAGAAGCTTCTCAATAATTTATGAAAAAGTAGGGATAGATGATAATGTAGAACTAGGTCATGGAGTATTGATACGTTCCAACTCAACAGTAGGTTCAAGGTCTAGAATAGGTAGTTTTACACAACTCGATGGAGAAGTACATATCGGGGAGGAAGTGATAATTCAATCTATGGTGTATCTTCCACATTTAACTGAGGTTGGAGATAAGGTATTCATTGGTCCAAATGTTGTTGTAACTAACGATAAGTATCCGATAGGGAGGCTTCAGGGAGTAAGGATAGGTAGAAACGTAGTTATAGGAGCTAACTCAACCATCTTAGCAGGGGTCAGTATAGGAGAAGACTCAGTAATAGGTGCAGGCTCAATAGTAACTCATGATGTACCTTCTTCAACGGTTGTTGTAGGGGCGCCTGCTAAACCGTATATAAGCAGATGGGAATATGAAGAAAAAAGGAAACAACTAGGTAACTATAAACAATAATTTTTGGAATAGAATATTTATATAACTGCCTGCAGTATCTGATGAGTGCTAGTAAGGAGGTAGGTAATGCCAGAGATCTGCCCAGTTTGTGGGTTGCCTAAGTCGATTTGCGTATGTAAGACGATAAGTAGAGAACAGCAGAGAATAAAAGTGAAACTGGAGACAAGGAAATGGGGTAGACCAGTAACGATTATTGAAGGATTGGATGGAGATAAGAATGAACTAGAGCAATTAGCGAGGAAACTAAAGTCTTTATGTGCATCAGGTGGAACTGTAAAAAATGGGATAATTCTTCTGCAAGGAGACCATAGAGATAAAGTTAAGGAAGTATTATTATCTATGGGTCATAGCGAAGAAAATATAGAAATAGTCTAGCTAGATACCCTAGACTCCTCAAGAACTTCCTTAAGACCCTTAAACCTATTCCTAACTGTAACTTCTGTTACACCTGCAGCTCTCGCAATATCTTTCTGGGTTATATTCTGAGTTGTTTCTTGGCAGGCCATGTATAAAGCTGCAGCGGCTATACCTACGGGGTCTTTCCCCACAGTAGCACCTTTCTTCGCAGCTTCCTGCAGTATCCTCAATGCTTCTTGAACTGTCCTCTGGTCTAATCCAACTTTTGAAGCAATCTTATTCAAGTATATTGCTGGATCAGCTACTGGAACCTTAAACTTCAGATACTTTAATAGTAATCTATACCCCTGAGCTATCGTCTTCCTCTTAACTACTGGATATGCTTTCTCAAGTTCTCTAAGGTCTCTTGGCGCACCCATAGACCTGCATGCAGCATATACCGCTGCGGCCATTATAGATCTGATACTTCTACCTCTGACCAATCCCTCCTTTAATGCTTTCCTATATATTAGCATAGCTTTCTCTGCTATTGCCTGGCTTAGATGGAGTTTATCAACATATATCTGTAGTATGTTTACAGCTTGCTGTAGGTTTCTAGCTTCAGAGGCATCTACCTGGCTTGTAGCATCTAGCTTCTTCAATCTAAGAAGTTTCTCTCTAGCTTCCTTCGGAAGTTTTCTTCCAGTAGCATCTTCATCAATCTTATCTATTACTGTTGAGAGACCATGATCACGATACATTATGGATAGTGGTGCTCCAACTCTACTTCTATTTTCTTCTTCATCATCTATGCTTCTCCATTCTGGTCCACGATCTATGTCTCTCTCTAAGACTACATATCCACAGCTTGGGCAGGTTACTTCTCCCGTCCTAGGGTCTGTTACTAAGACATCGTTTCCACATTCTGGACAGATCATTCCTTCTTTCCAGCTTTTCATTCTTTCCATTTTTTCCATTCACCTCCATAAAATAAATTTTTCGCTCTTAATCTATTTTGTGTTGGTGGGTTTAGGGTTTATTTTACGGTCTTTCTAACCGTTGTGGGATGCTGTCTGACCTTCTAGCTATATTTATGTCTGAGGCTTCTGCTGCTAGGCTTCTTAG
>Ga0209225_1002652_pt1 | contig 15800 bp, 15 predicted proteins | sample WasSprMetagenome_FD_184732 | JGI IMG/M metagenome (GOLD analysis project Ga0209225, IMG submission 184732) | Sulfidic aquatic microbial communities from Washburn Spring, Yellowstone National Park, USA - WS (SPAdes) (version 3) | ecosystem: Environmental > Aquatic > Thermal springs > Hot (42-90C)...
TCCTCTTGCCATTCCTCTTTAGGAATCTCTAATTTCTCTGGCAAAATAGTAAAAATCGCTTCTTTTAAAGTCAATTTAGCCGGCGTTCCAAAACCATCGTTTAATAAAACTTGCGAATCGTTTCTAAAGGCGACTTGCGCTAAACTACGCGAAACATCACGCGAAACTACGCGGAAAATTATTCTTCCCAATAAATTTGGTTTTTCTGGTTCGCCAGGTAATGGTCCGCAAAAGCCTCCGGGAATTCCACCTACAAAAGAAATCAAGCCTTCTTTTTGATCGATTTTTGGACTTTCAAGCCATAAACTTAAAATCGAATTCCCAGTGCTAAAATCCTTTACTTCTAAAAGATCTTTTGGAAAGCTAACAATAGCTTTTACAGTATTGATGCATTCTTCTTCGGTATCAATCCTCAGATCAACAATGAAAGTATCTCCTAAATGGTATTCTCCTTTACTTGGTTCAAAATACAAAATTGCTCCTTTAGCAACTAAAGGGAGGAAAAGAAAAATGAAAATCAAAGAAATGATAATTTTGAATTTTGAATTGTAATTTTGCATTTTGATTTTTGAATTTTGCATTTTCATTAGCCCGTCCAATAATACAACAATATCGAAAAATCTGGCAAATTGACAATTCCATCTCCGTTTTGATCGACGCAGGGATTGTATTTCCCCCACCAGTACAAAAGGATTGAAAAGTCAATCAAATTCGTCCTTCCATCTTTGTTAAAATCTGCTTTCGGGCAAATCTCTTCTGGTTTGTATTTTCCAACATAAAAAGCCAAAACAGAAGAGAAAGCAGATTTCAAACCCTCTGGACTTTCAGCCCTTGCTCTGGTTGTATGCATTCCCTCTTCTAAAGGACTAGTATCTAACGGATAATCCCAATCCCCTGTCTTCTTTGCCATTGTTGTTTTTATTATCTCCTCTGGCGATTCAACATGGATTGAAATTTGACTTTCTGGAGCAGTCTGACCATAAATATTCAAGGTTTCTCCTTTTGCCACTTTTGTTTTCTCCAATTCAATCGTTGGCGGAATAAAAATGTTTGAAATTGTCGTTGTTTTCCCTTCTAAAATTGTAACAGTAAAAGAAATGGTAATCGACCTCCTCCCTTTACTATCTTCTGCCCACAAAGAAAAATTCCAAATTCCAGCGGAAATATTTTTAATTTCTGTTTTAAAATTTGCATTAATATCTGCGCTTACAATTTGCGCCACTTCTCCATCTTTCAAAATTGTTATTTTTGCCAGAGGATATGCCTTTCCTTGTAAAACAACTTTTGTTTCAGTGGTTGGTGGTGGAGGAGGTGCTCCTCCTGGAGGAGCTGTGTAACAACCTGAAGTATCAAAAGTACAATCTGGCCTACAACTTAAAGTGCCACCTGAATATCCCAAACTTTGACAGGTGGCACCACCGAGATCGATTCCGTCGCATTGCTCTCCCGTTTCTTTAATATTATTTCCACAAACACTAACAGTAACATTAACCGTGGTAGTTGAAATTTCAGCCTTAGTTTTTCCAAATTTTAAAAAAAGAGTAAGCAAAAAACTTACTCCAAAAAGAAAAATTAAAAATAAAGAAAATTTTTTCATTACATCTATTTTCCAGATTTTCTCTTTCTTTTCAAGAGAGAAAAGAACCCTGCCACAATTCCCACAAAGAATAAGGTTCCAATGATGCTAATTACTGCTACCCTTAAAGGAGAGGCAGTCAAAAATTCAGAAATTCTCTTTGAAATTGGCTTTGGCTTTAAAGTCCCTGCTGAATGAACATTAAACCTGATTTTATCCTCTGCCTTCAGTTCATCGTCTTTGTAAATTTCGTACTCTGCCCAATACTGACCAGATTTTAAATCAACCTTCATTTCTCCTTCAGATTTTCCAACTTTGAAAGAGTCAACCCAACTCATTTGCAAAATATCTCCAGTTTTTAAAACCTGCTGATGAAAATTATCCCAGATTTCGAGATGAACTTTCGATGGTCTGATTTTTACATTTCCAATATTTTCCAATTCAACAACAAATTTTAATGGTTCTCCCTCTTCAAAATCAGGAATTGAAACAGTTCTAATTTTGAAATCAGCAAATTTTTCACCAGAAACCCTCAATTTAATATCAGCCACTGCTCCGATTGCTACCGTCACTTGCCCTTTGGCTTCAAGAGGGGCAGCCTTAATTCTCAACTTTCCATAATAAGTTGAATAGCCAGCATTTTCAGGAACATCAACGATAACAATCATTGGATATTGATTTTTTCCCGCCGGAAAAATAAATTCATTTCCTTTATCAATTTTTATCCAATCTTTAATTTCTGGCGCCTCAATCTCAACAGTAATTTTTAAATCCTCTTTTGCCTCAGAACGAGATAACATTATCGTCTGCTCAAAATGAGAACCTGGGACTAACCAATTGTTTTCTACATATGGCGGAGAAATTCCAAAACCAGCCAAAGCAAAAAAAGGCAAAAGCAAAAGAAAAGTTAAAAGAAAAAAATAAACTTTCTTCATTTTTTAACTAATATCAATCAGCAACCGCTTCAGCTGTAACCTGACCAGTATATGTTCCAAGCGGCGTTCCTTCAGGAATGTAAATTCCCCAATAAATGTTTTGGGCTTGGTTTGAAGGATGAGTTGTTGGCTTTCCAGTATCCAATTCTAACCTAGCTGCACTCATACTCAAAGCGGTACCTGAAGAATAAGCAACGATTGAAGTAGCGTAATGTTGCTGCGAAACAGAAATTGAATTCGATCCTGATGTCATATTGGTTCCTGAAAGATTAACATCTATTGCTACGTTTCCAGTAGTAGTGGCTGTGGTCACATGAGTAGTTGAGGCATCTCCTGAACCCGGAGCATAAGTCCCATAATCTATTGAAGGAGTGAAATCTAAAGCGATCAATGTTTTAACATCGACTGTCTGAGTGGTATTCGTAGCAGAAGAAGAAGCGCCTTGGGAATCGATGGCTTTTATCCAGGCAACCCAGTATTCAGAAGGCTGAGGAGAATAAGAATCTGTTGGATCAGCATGAAACCAGACATTAAAATTACAAGTAACAGTACAGCTATTTCCAGCACAAGAACTTGTTACTCCAGTAACTTGGTAACAATTATTATCATTTGAGGTACAATTTTCTGCACCGCTCACTCCCGACCTATAAATTTTACAAATAACTGAAGTAATATCTTGATAACCATTATAATCAGTAACAGTTCCTGTTGCTGTCACTGCTGTGGTAGTATTTTCCGTCAAGTTAATATCAGCCCCTCCGTTGAGCGAGATATCGCTCACTACTGGAGCTGCGTTTCCAACTGTTACCGTAGAAGTTGCTACATCAGCCAAAGCCCGGGGAACAATCAAAATCGGAACTTGAAAAACTAAATAAATCCCTAAAAACCCAACTGTCACTAGGGCGAAAAATTTTTTCATTTCTTTAATTTTTAAATTTTTATTTTCCGACCTTTAATATTTTTGCTTCCAATTGAGCTACTCTCTGCTCAAGCAGAGAAACTCTTGCCTCCAATGGTTCTCTTTGAGATTTCAATTCTTTTAAATCTCTCTTAATTTCTTTTAATTCTTTTGAATGCTGTGCCAATATTCGGGAGTGTTGAGCTAATATTTTTGAGTGTTGAGCCAAGGTTCTCTTAATTCCTTCAATTTCTTTGGTATGCTTTGTTATCACATCTTCAATATAAATAACTCTTCTTTCCAAGTTCGATAATCTCCTCTTTATTTCTTGAATTTCACCATTTACTTTCTCAAAACCAAAATTAACAGCTTCAATAATAGTTTGAGCTTGATCTTTTAATGCCTTGATTAAATCTTTTTTTGTAATTGGCTTATTTTCTTTTTTAACCATATTTCTATTATACAACAAAAACCTCTTAATACAACTCTAATCTCCAACCGCTGTAAATGTGATTTGTCCTGAATAACTTCCTATTGGTGTCCCCAAGGGAATTTGAATTCCCCAATAAATATTTTGGGCTTGATTTGAAGGATGGGTTGTTGGCTTTCCTGTATTTAATTCTAACAAAGTTGGGGTTGTAGTCAAAGTATAACCTGAAGAGTAAGCAACCGTTGAAGTGGCGTATCTTTGCTGGGAAACAGAAATTGAATTTGCACCCGAAGTCATATCAGTTCCTGAAAGTTGAACATCTATTGCTGCGTTTCCGGTTGTGGTTGCGGTAGAAGTTACGCTCAAAGGATCTATCGCATCCCCTGGTAACATTGTACCATAATTTATTTGTAAAGTTACATCGAGAGCCAAAAGAGTATTCACATCAACTGTCTGGGTGGTATTCGTAGCAGAAGAAGAAGCATTTTGAGAATCGATGGCTTTTATCCAAGCAACCCAGTACTCAGAAGCCCAGGGAGAACCAGTATCTGTAGGATCAGCATGAAACCAAACATTGAAATTACAAGTAACCTGGCAATCGTTTCCAGCACAAGAACTTGTTACTCCTGTAACTTCATAGCAATTGTTATCGTCTAAGGTACAATTTTCTCCGCCTGTTACCCCCGACCTATAGATTCTGCAAATAACTGAAGTAATATCTTGATAACCATTCGGGTCAGAAACCGTTCCAGTGGCTGTCACCAAAGTTGTTGTATTTTCTGTTAAATTAATAGGATTTCCAGCATTCAAAGAGACATTGCTCACAGTTGGAGGTTGATTGGCGGGAGGAGCAGCAGTTGTGATTTGAGGAATTACAGAATAGGCATTCAAAAGCGTACCGTCGGATTTGACAACGCGGAAACAATAAGTAGTGCTTGCTGGTGCGCCATTATCTTTCAAGGAAAAATCCCATTTACCGTCTTGGCCGGAATTAATTGCTCCTTGGGAATTTGTAAAAGGATTCAATTCTTCATATGTTTGGTTAACAATCACATCTGAACCGTGAGTTGGGTCGTTGGAATTGGCAGTCAAGGCAGCACCATCGCTCGGCGTAGGATTGTCGTTATAGGCAATTAAAGTTGAGGTAGTAACATCAGCATAACTTTCGCCATTAAAACTAGTATCGCATTGATTATCGCTTCCTTGCTGGGCAAATTGAAGTTTAAAACTTTGACCATTTAAAATGAGCTTACCTGACCCAACATGTAAAAGTAATCTTAACCTAAAAGCCTGTCCTGCTGAAGTTAAAGTTGCTGCTGTATCTTGATTAGCTAAAGGTGTTCCAACATCAGTTGAATCTAAATTATTAAAAAATCTATAGGCAGATTGATTAAATGTTGGCGATGGTCCAAAAGCCCAATAAATAATCTGTCTTTGGGTGGTATCAACTGTTGTCCAGTTTAATTGAAAGCCATCTGAAGTAAAGCCATTAAAATCAGCTTGAGCATTTATTGTTCCAGCACCACCTGTTCCAGAAAGGGTTCTCATTATTATAATTTTTGTATTATCTGTATAAACTGCAGCGTTTGAAGGATCAACGTTTTTTGATTGCCCCCAAACTGCTGCTCTTGAAGTTGTTGCATTTGCTGCTCCGATAGAAAAAGTTGATGGTGCTGCTAGGGCTGTTCCTGCTACTTGATTATGAGAAAAAAGAACAACTAAATTTGGCTGAAATCCTGTCCCTGAAATCGTCTGTACTCCTGTTGCTGTTGGTTGTAAAAAATTGCCAACCGCGTGACTTCCGCCCTTAATTGCTAAATAAAAAATTGGTGTAGCTGCTGCTGGAGCATCAGAAACATTTAAAGAAAAACCATCAGAAGTAAATCCATTAAAAGCAGCCAAAGCATCTATAGCACAAGCAGTTGAGCTCAAAAGAATAGCATTATCAGTTCTTTGCAGGCTATATTTTGTTGAATTCTTGGCATCACCATCTTTAACACAATTTAAAATCGAACCTTGGTTATTACTATAATCAGCAAATCCCATACCCATTTCCAAACCAGCAGATGCTGTATCAACAGCTTCAGTAAATCCCCAAAGAAATATTGCAAAGTCAGGTTGGAATCCAACTCCAGTAATGTTTTGAATACCAGTTGAAGCTGCTAAAGTAAATGTTCCTGCTTTAACATTAGTGACATCAGGACCTCCAATAGCAATATAATTTATAATATCTGCCGTTGCCTCACTTACTGCCCAGTTAATTGTAAATCCATCGCTATTGCAAGAAGTAAAAGTTGCTCTTGAACCAACTGTTGGGGTTCCGTTAGATAAAATAACAATGACGTTGCTTTCTGTTCTATACCTTCCAGCATTTGAAGTACCAGCATTATCATCTTCAGCAATCGCTACTGCTCTTTGATTAGTACAATCCGTAAAACCTATTCCTTGAGATCTTGGAGCTTGTGCTGTTGCATTAGATGTGTTTCTTGACCAATAAAATATTATTGCTTTTGGCTGAAATCCTAATCCTGAAATTGTTTGACTTCCTGTTGTTGTTATCTTTGCAAAGCTTCCAACTTTAACATATAAACCTTGAGCCTTAGCTTCTTTTACCTCTGGCGGAATCCTCGGATTTTTCCAAATCACCGGCCAACCAGAAAAAATCCAAGAAAAAACCAACAAAAATATAATGAAAGTTTTTAAAAATTTATTAAAATTCATACCAGGCAATTATTCAATTTTAGCAAATTTTCACTCTTAAACCAATCAACCTAATTGGTTTTTTGTTTTCCAAAAAGAATTTCAAAAGGAGTTTTTTTGATTCTCTTTTTAAAATTTCAAAATCTTTTGATGGTTCCTTTAAAGTTTTTGATTTTGTGTGGGTTTCAAATCCTTTGTAACGACAAATTACAGTAATAGTTTTGAATGAAAAATTGTTTTCGATTAATTCATCGTAAACTTCCTTTATCAATTTTGCAAAAGTTCCGAAAATCAATCTTGAATTTCTCGTATCTCTTTCAAAAGTGATTTGTCTTCCGATCGATTTTATAACTTCTTCAGGATTCACGGGTTCTTCATCAATTCCCCTTGCCCTTCCCCAAATTCTTTCTCCTACTTTTCCAAACATTTCTTTCAATTTCTCTTTTGAAAGTTTTTTCAACTCAAAAATTTTATTAATTCCAATTCTCCTCAATTTCTCTGCTGTCTTTGGTCCAATTCCCGGCAAATCATCGATATCCAAGGGATCCAAAAATTTTTCAACCTCCTCTGGTTTCACCACTTTTAATCCATTTGGCTTTGCCTTCTCTGCCGCCAATTTCGCAATCGTTTTGTTTGGCCCAATTCCAACAGTGCAAGTTAATTTTTCCTTTTCAAATATTTCTCTTTTCAATTTTTTTGCTAAACACTCTGCTCTTTTATAACTTTTCTCAACGCCAATTTTTTCGCCAAACATTCTCACATTCTCGAGAATATGAGAATATTCTGTAAGGTCCAAGTAAGCCTCGTCTAAAGAAACAATTTCATAAACTGGAGAGTATTTTTTCACAATTTCCATTATTTCGTTTGAAACTTTTTGATAAAGTTCAATATTCACTGGCAAAAAAATCGCATTCGGGCAAAGTTGCCAGGCCTTTGAAATTGGCATTCCGGATTTAATCCCGTATTTTCTTGCAACATAATTTGCCGTCGATACGACTCCCCTACCCCTTCCCCCTTTTGGATCTGCTCCAACGACAACCGGCTTTCCCTTAAATTGCGGATTTTCTCTTTCCTCAATCTGGGCGAAAAAATAATCCATATCAACGTGTAAAATTATTCTTTCTTTCATTTTAAATCGCAAAAGTTTAAAGGCACTTGTTGAAAGAATCATTCAATTACTCGCTGAATTCAAGAATTTCACTTTTTCACAATTGTGAAATTGTGAAAAACTGAAAAAGCTATCTTTTTGCCCTTCTTGATTTTCTAGTTTCAATCAGCTGAAAAATCAATTTATTGTAAGGGTGATCTTTTGGAAGATTAAGAGAATAGAAAGCCTCACCCTTTTTGGTTCTGCTATTTACAAGATAAACTCTCTCAAGAAATTTCAAATGGCGGCAACAAGTCGCATAAGGAATTTTTAATTTTCCAGCAATTTCTTCGAGAGAAAGCTCTCCGTTCTCCATTAATGTTTCCAAAATTTTCAATCTTTTTTCATTAGCCAATCCTTTAAAAACTTGAAGAAGATAATCCATAATTTGTTCTTTAATTTTGACCTTTTAAATTTATTGATTCATTTTATATCCTCAAACAAACCTAATCAAGAATTTCACTTTTTCACAATTGTGAAATTGTGAAAATGTGAAAAATGAAATTTCATCCAATCCCTGCTCATAAAGCCCTTGCTAATTTTTTCGAGTAGATTTAATAAAAAGAGGCTAGGAAATTATTTTGCCAATTAAATAATTTGGTTTTGCGCCGACGATTTTAACTTTTACGAATTCGCCCAAATTTCCTTCTTTCAAAATTACTGCTTTGTAAGAGGGCAATCTTGCCAAAAAGGTTTTTCCTCTTTTCTCTGTGATTAAAGCCTGAAACTCTTTCCCTATATATCTTTTAGATTTTTCTTTTGATATTTCTTGCCAAATTTTTGTTAAAATCCTAGATCTTTCTTTTTTAATTCTATCTGGAAAATCTTTGAGTTTTGCGGCGACGGTTCCTTCCCTTTTTGAATATCTAAAAATGTGTAAAATTTCAGGTTTTATTTTCTTGATTACCGAAACCGTCTCTTTAAAATCCTTTTCAGTTTCTGTTGGAAAACCAACGATGATGTCGGTGGCTAAAAGTGAATTTTTGAATTTTCTTTTGAATCTTGAGGCCATTTCTAAAAATTCTTCAACTTTGTAGCCTCTGTTCATTGCCTTCAAAACATTGTTTGATCCAGATTCAAGGGGCAAGTGCAAAAATTTATAAAATTTTTCATTTTCTAAAATTTTCAAGATCTTTCCAAAAATTCTTTTTGCGAATTTTGGGTTCATCATTCCGAGCCTTACCCTAAAATCTCCTTCAGTTTTTGAAATTTCTTTTAAAAGCTCTGGCAACAAAAACTTTCCTTTGTCTAATCCATAAATTGCAAGGTCTTGAGAGGTCAATTGAATTTCTTTTGCACCAGATTGAAGTGCTATTTTTATGTTTTCTAAAACTTCTTCTTTATCAAAACTTCTCAATTTTCCTTTTGCCATTCTCGTTGCGCAGTAAGAACAAAAAGATAAACAGCCCTCGGAAATTGGGATGATGGCAACCACGCTTTCTTTTGGAATGGCAAAGCATCTCAATTTTGCCTTATCTATTGCTTTTTGTTTTAACGATTTTGCTTTCTTTCCTTTCAAAATTTTCTTTGCTATTTTTGGCAACTCCAAAATGTTTGTTGGCCCTATTAATCCATCGGCAACTTTTTGACAAATTTTTGGAGAAATTAATGGAAGGCATCCTGCAAAAATTATTTTTTTGCCCTTCTTTTTTAATTCAATAGCTCTCTTTATTATTTTCCTTTCTGTTTTTCCCACTACCCCACAGGTATTTAAAACAACAAAATCAGCCTCTTTTTCTGAGGCCTCTTTGAATCCATTTTCAATCAAAATTTTTCTTATTAATTCAGAATCGGCCTTATTGAATTTGCAGCCAAAAGTTTCAAGATAAAATTTTGCCATTGATTTTTAAATTGAAAAATGTCCCTAAAGCCCCACCAAAAGAATAGCTCAAAATTGCAAAGATGTTTGAAAATTGGGTCAAAAAAGAGTAAATCACCAATCCCCAAAGTAAATTTTCAAGAACTACAAAAGCAGAGGCCAAAATTGCCCTCTTTTGAGAAATTGCCAGGGTTCTCTGGGCTGCCAAAACCCATTCCAAAAATCCAATCAAAAAATATCCAATAATTGGCAAAACCATGATAAATTTTTATTTTTTTGCTTTGTCCCATATCTTTGTGCCCCCGAGAGGATTCGAACCTCTGACCTTCTCCTTAAAAGGGAGCTGCTCTACCAAACTGAGCTACGGGGGCTTAGTCGCCTGCGCGCGGCTTCGCCGTGCTCGGCTCCCCAAGGGAAAACCAAGGTTTTCCCCTCTGGCGCTCGGTTTTCTTCGCTTTTGCTACGAAAACCTCGCTGTACCCCTTTCCTAAAGGAAAATTATTACTTATTGCCTTGGCTCGCTTCGCTCCCCATAGGGGAGAGACTAAAAGTTTCGGGGAGGAAACTACTCCTTCATGGCGTTCGGTCATCGCTGAAAACGCGATCGACCTCACTGTCACCCTTCTTCCTAAAAGTTCAATTTGCCATCTGCAATTTAAAATTTGCAATTTTGAAACTCCATGGCGCTTCGCCATTACGCAAGCGTAATTGGCTCGCTGTCACCCTTCTTCCCAATTTCAATTTGCAATCTACAATCTGCAATTTGCAATTACAAGCCTTCTTCCTTTAACTTTTCTAAAAGCTCTTTCTGTTTTTTGGTTAATTTCTTTGGAGTTTTAATTATTAATTGGACGTACAAATTTCCTCTTCCTGTTCCTTTAAAGTGTGGAATTCCTTTTCCAGAAATTCTTAAAATTTTTCCAGATTCTGTTCCCGGAGGAACCTTTAACAAAATTTTTTTACCTTCTAAAGTCTCAATTTCAATTTCATCTCCCAAAGCCGCCTGAGAAAAGGAGATTGGAACTTCAACGTAAAGATCATCTCCCTTTCTTTCAAAAATTGGATGAGGTCTAACTATCACTCTCACCAATAGATCCCCAGCCCTCCCACCCTTCCTTCCAGCATCTCCCTTTCCTTCAAACTTAATTACTTGGCCAGTGTCAACTCCTGCAGGAATTCTAATTGTTACTTCTTCCTCTCCCATTATTCTTCCCTCTCCGTTACAAACATTACAAGGTTTTTCAGGTCGATAACCCTCGCCACCACATTCTGGGCAAATTGTCGATCTTGTAAAAGTTCCAAAGAAAGTTCTTCTCACTTCTTGAACATAACCTGTTCCTCTACAAGAGAAACACTCGATTATTTTGGTTCCAGGTTCTGCTCCAGTTCCTTCACACCTTGGGCACTTTATGAATTTTCTAATCCTAATTTTCTTTTCAAAATCTTGAAGGGTAAGCTCTAAAGGAATTTCAATTTCAACTTCAATGTCCTTTCCTCTTTTTAAATCTCTCTTTCTTCTCCTTGGAGCTCCAAACCCAAACATTTCTTCTATCATTTCTGTCAAATCTCCAAAATCAAATTCTTCAAAATCAAAATCTGGCCTCCCCCAAAACCATTGATACTCAAACCCAGGAGCTGCCTCTTCAAATACTCTTCCGTACATATCGTATTGCCTTCTCTTTTCAGGATCTGACAAAACTCTATAAGCTTCGTTTATTTCTTTAAATTTTTCAGGATCTCCTCCTTTATCAGGATGGTATTTGTGAGCCAATTCGTAATAAGCCCTCTTTATCTCTTCTTGGGAAGCATTTCTTGGAACCCCTAAAATTTTGTAATAATCTTTCATGAATTTAGCTTTTTAGCTTGTAGCTTATTAGCTTTTTAGTGAGAACAATTTTTTCTAATAATCTAAGAAGCTAATCAGCTAATAAGCTGAATTATTTTTCGCGATATTCTCCTTCCTCTGGACCTCCTTTCCCCCTATACATTTCAATTCCAATTTTTTGAATTGCCTGAGAAAGCTCTTGAATTTTGTTTTTAATACTTTCTATGTTATCACCTTCTTTTACTTTTTTCAACTCTTCGATTTTGTCCTGAACTTCTTTTTTCAAACTTTCAGAAATTTTATCTCCAGCATCCCTTAAAGTTTTTTCAGCAACATAAATTAAGTTATCCGCCTGGTTTTTTGTCTCTGCAAGTTCTCTCTTTTTCCTATCCTCTTCAGCATACATTTCAGCTTCCCTTTTCATCCTTTCAATTTCTTCCTTCGAAAGACCAATCGATCCTTCAATTCTTATTGATCTTGACTTCCCGGTTGCTTTATCTTTTGCCGTTACTGTTAAAATTCCGTTGGCATCGACATCAAAGGTAACTTCAATTTGGGGAACCCCTCTCGGGGCTGGAGGAATTCCATCTAAAATGAACCTTCCAAGAGATCTGTTATCTGCAGCCATTGGCCTTTCTCCTTGTAAAACATGAATTTCGACTGAAGTTTGATTGTCAGCAGCGGTCGTGAAAATTTGAGTTTTTGAAGTAGGAATCGTTGTATTCTTTGGAATCATTATTGTGTTAATCCCTCCCAAGGTTTCAATTCCGAGAGAAAGTGGCAAAACATCCAAGAGCAAAATCGATTTTATTTCTCCTGCAGGAGCCCTCCCTTCTTCCTTTGCTTTCAAAATTTCAGCTTCTATCGCTGCCCCCATTGCGACTACTTCTTCAGGGTTTATAGATTTGTTTGGTTCTTTTCCAAAAAATTCCCTCACTGCCTCTCTAACTTGAGGAATCAAAGTAGTTCCTCCAACCAAAATTACTTCATCGATGTCCTTTGTTGTTAATTTTGCTTCTTCCAGTGTCTTTTTCACTCTTTCGATCGATCTTTCAACTAAATCCCTAGTCATTTGGTTAAATTGAGCTCTCGTTAATTTATAAAGCAAATGCTTTGGTCCTTCTGCAGTTGCAGTAATAAAGGGCAAATTAATTTCTGTCTCTACCATTGAAGAGAGTTCGATCTTTGCCTTCTCTGCCGCCTCTTTTATCCTCTGCAAAGCTAAAGGATCTTTTCTCAAATCAATTCCCTCTTCTTTCTTAAAATTTTCAATTATCCAATCCATTATTCTTTGATCAAAATCCTCACCTCCCAAGTGTGCCTCACCACCTGTTGCCAAAACCTCAACTGTATCTGGAGCAACGTCCAAAATTGTCACATCGAAAGTCCCTCCACCAAAATCGTAAACTAAAACTCTTAACCTTCCTCTTTTCCCAAAACCATAAGCTAAAGCTGCTGCAGTAGGCTCATTAATTATTCTGTAAACCTTAAACCCTGCAATTTCTCCTGCTGCCTTTGTTGCTTTTCTCTGAGAATCATCAAAGTTTGCAGGGCAAGTAATCACTGCTGAATCAACTTTTTCTCCCAATTTCTCTTCAGCATCCAATTTTAACTTTTGCAAAATCATTGCCGAAATCTCTATCGGAGTGTACCATTTATCTCCCATTTTAATTTCAACTCCCCCATCATGCCTCCTTCTTGTTTCATAAGGCAATCTCTTTAATTCTTTCTGAACTTCAGGATCATCCCACCTCCTTCCAATAAACCTTTTCACAGCAAAAATCGTATTTTTTGGATTTGTAATTCTTTGCCTTTGAGCCAAAATTCCAACCAATCTCTCACCAGTTTTTGAAATAGCAACAACAGAAGGAATCAAAATCGATCCTTCCCTTGATTCAATGCACTTTGGCTCACCACCAATTATGGTGGCCATTTTTGAAATTGTGGTTCCTAAATCAATTCCCAATGCTTTGGCCATATTATGCTTCTTTTGTTTTGACCTTTATTTTAATTTTCTTTTTCTCTTCTTTTGGTTTTGCCTTTGGAATTTTAACCCTCAAAATTCCATTTTCATATTCAGCCTCTGCCTTTTCTTCAACTACTTCAGTGGGTAGCAAAACTTCCCTTTTGAAATATCTCTCTCCCATTTCTCTCTTGTAATACCCCTTCCCTTTCTCTTCTTTCACTTCCTTTCCCTTTGCGCTCACTCTCAAAACATTGTCTTTCACTTCAACCTCAATATTCTTTGGATCGACCCCTGGCAATTCAACCTCTGCAACCACCTTATCATCCTCTTCATAAATATCCATCCTGGGAGTCCTTATTCTTGGAAATCTAAACTCCCATTCCTCTGGCCAAAATTCCTCAAACCACCTCTCAATTTCCCAAAACGGTCTCCAAGGGATTATTGGCATATTTTTAATTTATAATTTTAAATTTTTAAAATTTTCCGACCTTTCAATTTTATTTATATTTTTTCCACTTTATTTTTGGTCTGGGTTTTTCAATGGTTTTTGCTCCTTCGGGTTTCTTCATTATAAAAAGATATTTAAATCCTCTTAAGAAAAAGTTAAATTTTTTTGCTCGATAGTGCCATAAAGGAGTGTTTGAACTTTGACCTCTTCTAGCTACACAAATTATATCTATTGGTTCAAATCCTACATTTTCCGTTAACATTTGATAAATTTTAAATCCTACTGGAGTAAATTTTCTCTTCACCCATTGATCACCTATTAACCATCCCATAACTTTGCCTGGTTTTAAAATTCTATAAATTTCTCTTGCAACTTTTTCAAGCTCTTCATAAAATTTTGGATCCTCTGCTGAGATTTTTCCTATATCGGCCGGGTCATCAGAATAATTCACATTATCTCCATAAGGAGAATCTATAAATACCATATCAACTGAATTATCGGGTAAGGGAATTTTTCGTGAATCGTTATAAATAACTTTTGGGTGCCGCGGATTAATGTCATATCCAATTACTCTTCTCCCCTCTTCTTCACAGACATCGATCGTAGTCCCGCTTCCAGCCATCGGATCCACGACTAAATCTCCCGGTTTTGTGTATCTTTGGACTAAATTATAGATTATAAATGCCGGAGTTACCCCTTGAAATTTCGAATCTCCCTTGGGTTTTTTTCCATAACTTTGCCTTGGATAATCCCAAAGGGTCGTGGTTTCTATCGGTGGTTTTTCATCTATTAATTTTAATTGTTTTATCTTTTTATTTTTCATTTTTGATTAAATTTTTTAAATCTTCAATAAATTTATCGAACATTTTAACTTTTTTACTTTCTTCCACTTCTACTTCACTCATTACATAACTTCCATCAGTATCAACCTCTACAATGGCTCGACCTTTCTTCGCTGGTTTTTTATATCGAAGCGTCCCATCTTCATCTGGAGTTACGAAAAATACTTTTATATCTTTTGTCACAGGATCTTGAGATAATTTAATCTTCCAATATCCAGTTTGGGCGATACGCTCTCGAAGAGTAACCTTGCTTGAAATTACTGCAATAACTTTTAAAGTTTTTGGATGATAAATAATAATGTCCACATCTGGTAAATGAGCACCAAATTCTCCATAATCTACCAGAAGGTTGCGCTTCACTTGATTCAATTCTTTCGAAAGGTTAGCGCTATTTGTTCTTTCGAGTGTATTTCCTTCAACGAGTTTAAGACCCAAACTTTCTATTTCATCTTTGATAATATACATTATTAATTTTTCTAAATTCTTTCCTTTGAAAGCTCTCCAAGATTGTTCATGGTCTTTATGGGGAGTTGGTGCCTTGGTCCAGTCCTTTTTATGAATTTCTTTTGCCTCCCTTAACAGCTCGGAAATATGTTTATACGCCTCTGATCCAAATTTTTTCTTCTTTTCCTCGTAAAGTTTTATTAAATCTTTAAAGGTCATTTTTATTCTACCATTAAAAATCCTACTTGATTCCAATTTAAATCTTTCAAATATTCTTGATATCTGCCGTTTCCTTCATTCCAAAGTAGATAAAGCGATTTATTTAAGGGCACACCTTTTGCTAAATCATGACTAAATTGTAACCATAACAAAGCCCGCCCCATATTTTGAGCACTACCTCGAAAATTTCTAGGTAAAATTTTGTCTACAATTTTTTGTAATAATCTTCTATCGTACATGCTCTATCTAAAATTATTTTGCGACCTTTACCTTTGCTGGTCTCAAAATCCTTCCTTCAATTTTATAACCCTTTTGAACTTCTTCAACTATAGTTCCAGTTTCAAATTCATCAGTATCAACTTCTCCAACTACTTCATGATAAGCTGGGTTAAATTTTTCTCCAACGCTTTTTATTTCTTCAACCCCCTTTTTCTTTAAAAAATCCAGAATTTGCTGTTTAATCTGCAATAACCCTTTTACGTTTTCATTTTCTTTCAATTCCTTTGGAATCTTCTTCTCAGCAATCTCAAAATTATCCAAAATTGGCAAAA
>Ga0209225_1002656_pt1 | contig 15791 bp, 21 predicted proteins | sample WasSprMetagenome_FD_184732 | JGI IMG/M metagenome (GOLD analysis project Ga0209225, IMG submission 184732) | Sulfidic aquatic microbial communities from Washburn Spring, Yellowstone National Park, USA - WS (SPAdes) (version 3) | ecosystem: Environmental > Aquatic > Thermal springs > Hot (42-90C)...
GAAAGTTCCTTCAAAGGACATAAGCCTTGAACTATTAAAACAGAAACTAGAAGGACCATATAGGAGAGGCGAGAGAGGACCTTTCGGAAGAAAGTTCTTGGAGAAATACGGAAAACTTATTCCAGAGTCTGTGAAGCGACTTCCTCCTCATTAAAATCATATTATTAAACATTTTCACTTTGCATTGTACATCAAAAGCTTGTGCAGACAATAGGAGCATAGGGGCTATCTGTTAAGAGCAAATATAGCTTCTAATTAGGGTTTAGGGCATTGAAGAAAGGGTAAAGAAATCCTTAAATAATTTTATTCCTACTTCCTTATATGACCTTAAATGTCTGAGGAAATAGAGAAAATCATAAAGACGAGCATCAACATTCCAGCCAAGCTCTGGCGCGACGTAAAGGTTTACGCGGCTAAGGAGGGCTTAAAGCTCACACAGGTTGTTGAGGCCGCGCTTAGAAAGTACCTTGAGCTTTCAGAGGAAGAGCGGAAATGAGCTTGCTGAGGGCTTTCGGGCAGAGGAAGCTTCAGCCCTTCCTGATGAGGCTCGCTTCAAACAAGAGGATTCAAGGGATATGTGAGAGGCTTCTTCCGCTGGTCACTGTTGAGGACTGCCGGAGCTGCCCGCTGCTCAGCCACTGCCAAGCCGCCTGTGTAGGCTTCAGAAACCTTTGCAGAAGGGTTGGAATTGGCAGCTATTAAGAAGCTTCTTTTGCTTTTGATCGCAATTTTGTTTGGCCTGCTACTGCTCCCTTTTGTCGCCGTCCTAATATTTTTTGGAGTGTTTGCGCTTCTGGCCTGGCCTTTGGCAATCCCTGTGGGCGCCTTCCTCATAGCCCTTGGAATACTGCTGATAATAGTAGGGGCCATAGCCATTTTAACATAGAAAGCGGTCTGATAAGCTGAAGAAGGCAGTTGCTTAAATGCAGAAGGCCTTTCAACAATCCGTGGAACTACCCGCCCACCATCGAAGAGTTTGAGGAGGAAGTTTGGAAGTTCCGACATCGAAGGCTCGCAGACGGCAATAATATCAACTCAATAAGCATAATTAAGCGTTGGAAATAATGTATAGGGGTTCAATAGATGGAAGTGGATGAATCATTTGAGAAGAAGGTTTGTCGTTGGCTTCTCTTCGTCCACAAGTTTGCCGATAATCCTTGGAGGGCCTGGGCTAAACTGGGCGCTATGGGATTGAAAAGAAAGGACGTTGATTCATACATTCTAAAGAGAGGCTACAACCCGTTTGAGGGAGGGGCTTACGTGAAATTTGTCAAGGAGAACTTTGAGTACGTTGCTGAAAGAGCAAATGACCCTTAGAATACAATGTTGTAGGTTATAAATTTGCTTGCATATACTAAACTAGAAGAGAAGGAGAAAACTACATGTGTTCCTTACATATGCGTTTGTTTAGGAGGGAATGGATGTAATGCTTGGTTTCGAAGAGGAAATTAGAGAGGCGAGGGAAAGGGAAGCTTACATTTCATACGAATTTTACCGTCTTCTTAAAAATGCTATTTCGAGAGGCTTATTGTATAGGGACTCTGGTTGTGAGTTTAAAGAAGTGGTTCCAGAATTTCCAATAGGTGAAAGAAGAGCTGACCTTGTGGTTTTTGCCGTTAAATATGGCAGGTCTGCGCAACCGTTTCTAGTTATCGAAGTGAAAGTTAGGGCTTATAATAGACCTGGCCCGTCAATGGCAAAGGCTGTGAAGAGAGCCTTAAACTATGCGAGCAGTTTAGGTGCGACGGTAACTCCTTTCTCCGCCGTCTACGATGGATGGGAATTGATGATTTTCAAGAACGTAACTCCTTACCTAATCGGTGCGTACGGTTCATTAAGGGATGAAGACCAAGCTGAGAACCTTCTTTTAGGGTTAGAGGAATTTTCTTACAAAAGCAAAAGAGACTTGTTAAACACTTTACCAAAGCATGCGGACCCCGATTTTCTGCTTAAGCGGATAATGCCCTCAATAGTGAAGGAGTTAGCAAAAGACCCTTCTGAAGTCAAGTCTCTAATGGATTCCTGGAGCCAATTAATCTAGATGTTAACGTTAACAGCGAAAAGATTTATCGCCAAGGCATTTTTGGACCGCATGCCGGTTAATCTCCCAGCTATAGTGAACCATATAATGTCGCTTACAGTATATGATGGCCGTGCCTACTTGGATTTCTTGCACCATACGTGGTACCACTCCTTGAAAGCCTCTAAAAGATCAAGCCTGATTCCTTTAAGCCAATTGCCGTCCCGATGCGTGAAGATGATGGGCTCTTTGCAAATAGAGCATGGTGCCGTGAATAATGCTGGCTCAAAGTGCTTAAGCCCCTGTGATCGCGCCCTCTCCATCAGCCTATTGTAGAACCCTTTGGGGTTGACGATAAACATCTGGAGAGCCTCCGTAAAGCCGTCTTCATACGAGCGCTTCTTCGCCTCTTCAAGCTCAGCCTTAAGCCGCATCAAGTCCGCCTTTTCCTCAAGAAGCTTTTTGATGGCCTTCCCGTAGCTGAGGTTTCCAAGGCTTACCCTATACGAATCGAGGAGGGCTTTAAGGTCTTTCGTGACTCTGATGGTTACTGCCGGATGCTTCTCTCTATACCTGTAGTAGGCTGGGGGATACCTGCGTTTGCCAACAGCCATGTCAAGGAAACACCATATGCCAATTCCATATAGCAATGCCATATGGCAATATTATATAAGCATACCTATGGTCTTCCATATTCTAACCGGGACTAACCATAGTCAGAAGCCTAACCGATTTGGAAACGCTTGGACTCACGCTCACGTTACATGCTGTTCACGAGTCTGCTCAAACGCCGAGAAGCCTTTAATAGATATGTTCGATAGGGTCTGTTGAGGGTCTTGAATGCGCAAGCTATCGCCGGATAAGGCCTTGGAAATTGTGCGCAGAAGGCTTAGGAATGAGCCTGTCTCAACGATTGCAGCGGACTTAAAATTGCCAAAGAGCACTGTTTACAACTACTTGAGCATGAGCCAAGAGGTTGCAGACCTGGCCTTCATAAATGAGGTTGAAGGTGAATTGGCAAAGCTTAATGAAATCTACTATGATGGGGGAGGGGAGTTCATCAGCATATCCGATGGAGCTAAGAGATTTTCAAAAGTCTTGTCGCACTACGTCCTTCTTCCTCAAGAAGCCATAGCTCAAGCCATCTTAAACGTGCATTGGAGGAGGCTCAACGCTTGGAAAAGAAGGAAAGGCTAGTGTCGCTATACCTAAAGGTTAGGGAGGGCGTTAAGGAAAGGCTTGAAAAGGCTGCCAAGGAAAAGGGCTACATTTACCTTGCGGACTTCGCAGGGGAGCTTCTTGAAAAAGCCTTAGGGGAGCCGAGACAGGCAAAGCCCGAAAAAGCCGAAACTGTTCAGAGGCTTATAGGCATCATGAAGCTTAAGACGTGTAGGCACCTAGGCGAGGACGGCTACTGCAGCGTATGGCAGCTTTCAAAGGAGGATGCAGAACACATCTTTGGCGGGGAGGCAAAAGAGCTTCTTCAGCCCAGAACATTTGAGAGGCCCCAATTTTTCACGGTGGTGAAGGTTGAAGAGTACAGCTTAAAGCCAAGCTCCGCCGTATGCTTCCATTGCCCATTCTATGAGCGGAGATATTAACGTCTATCGTAAGTGCTAAATTAGAAAAATACGATCTCAGAAATAACGTGAGACCCATCCCCGTGCATATAGATCATTTGCGCGTACTTATATAATAGCACAACCATACAAAGCCGAAAATAATAAATATAAAAATAGAACAAAAATCCATAACGCAAATAAATGAGTAAGAGAACAATAATGTTAGTCCTCCCTGAGAAAATCAAGATTTCCGTTGATTTCTGGGGAAGTTGCGAGGGACTTGCAAGGGAGGCAAAAAGAGAGTGAGGTGAATGGAAAAAATTAAAAAGTTCCAATTAACACCAGAAGGGGATGGTGTCGTAGAGGAAACACTGATTATTTCTCGGGAGGATCTATTAGATTTCCTTAAGGAAATAGCTTGGAAGACGGGCCCCGATGGTGTCATCCTAAACGACAAAGATGAGCCAGTTAAGTGCATTGCTTGTCAACGTGAGATACACGTAGACGATTTTGGAGCTTTCTTCCCTGGAAGTATGCATGCAGTTCATAATGACTTTGCTTGCTTTGCTGGCGGTGTATTTTACAAACATATTGAGCGGTTAGAGCAGAAAGAAGGTCGCTGAGCTTTCTAATGAATTCCCCCTCTTTTTTTATAAAATAAAAGCTTTTTTTGAATTTATTTGGAACTTTCTTAGAAATCTGATAAAAGGTCGCGCAAATATAAACGTACAACACGCGGAAAAGGTCATAATTTTTGTTCCCAGTGTAAGTGCTGGAAGAAATGTAAAAGATGTAATTATTACATTAAAATCAACTAACTGGAATGAAAAAGTGAAGTCAGCGAAGTCAGTAATCCCTACCGTTATAAGTCTTCCAAAATCGTCATCGCTAAACGAGCAAACCATACTTGTTTATAAAAATATAATGAAAAGCTTAGAGAAAGCAAGTGCTGTTCTTGACCCCGTAATTGCTCAGGCGTTATACTTATGCTGCACGCATAAAGTTGCAGTTCTGGCTAAAAATGATGACATGGCCAAATTAGTGGAAGATAAACTCGAAAAGATTTCGGCTTTCCGTCCTCAAGCTGGCTATACCCCACCAGATATAAAACGCTGGTATGAGAGATTCGTTGATATAGATTTGAGAGGAAATCTTTCAGGAATAGTTATACCTGTACTCGAGATTGTTTCCGAGAAACTACAAATCCCCCCAAGCGAATCTAAAGAAGTAATGAAAGAATGTAGACGCTTTATTAGGTGGTTACACACATCAATGTTGAAGCCGGAAGAACGGCAGTATTGCTTTAAGGGAAAATATTTAAACATAGGCCTTGTGTATATAGCAGAATTCGATTGGGTACCATATTTTACTATTGCCATGAGTTTATTGGAGCAGGAATATGATCCAGTAATTCTGTTAGCCTATGGATCAGATTATACAATTAAATCTGTGAAAAGTGTATGCTTTCTCGAGAAACTCGAGAAACGTGAGTTTGGCGCAAGTCGCATTATTTTGACACCCGCATTTGAATCTTATAATGCTGAACCTTTTCTTGCTTCATACTTCTTCACGCATCCACATTTTGCGGAGGGGAAAAATAAGCTAATCGAGGATTGGCAGAAATGGCAAACTAAATCGCTCAACAGAATTAAAATTCTAGACAAAGAATTGGGATTCTCGCAAATATCGAATTTGATATTAAATGGAAAATCAGTTATAGTGGAACATGATTGGAATACTTTGGGGCAATTTCTTGACGCATGCTTTAGGGTCATTATACAAACTAACGCTAAGATAGTCTCTCATAGAATAGAAATGCGTAAAGATGGAGGGCCAACTCGAGATAAGGTTTGGGCGTCATTATCCTTTGTTTTGTCTCCATCCAGAGCACGGTAATTATTCCAGGTTTTACTCTATTTTCTATTTCGTCTCGCGCGCATCTTCACGTACTTAAAAACGTCTCCAATGATACTTACTGAGTATAGATGTCATAAAAAGAATTGGCAAATGCGCTTGTTTGTCAAATACTCACTTATTAGTTCGAGGAGCCAGCATAGTTGCATGACACACGCTCTAAGACAACTAAAATATACTTTTGGGCTTATCATATGCCGATATCGCGGTTGGTCACGAGGCAATGCATCATAGCATTCGCGCCCAGCAAAAGCAATGTTCAACGCAACATTCAGTAATTTTTATTTGACTGCTTGTTCTCTAACCATTCACTTATTAAATCGAGGAGTTCAGCGTAGAGGCTTTCAGCCATAAGCCATGCTGCTAAGGCATCATCATAGCCTCCGCGTTTAACATATTCTATAGCTCCCTCAACCAGCGTTGACGCCACTTCAGTACACGCTTCGCGTATAAGCTGCTCAATGCCATTAATGTCGTCCTTAACCTCTTCGAAGCGCTTTCTATACTTTGAGTAACCGAGTAAATACTTTACGAAAGGCCCTGTTAGGCGGAAAATGCTTGCTTTGCCCATCTTCTCTTTATTTAAAAATCCAGCCTCCAACATTTGTTTCAACCTTTTATGGAAGGTGGCGCATGGTATGAGGCCGCTTTCAACAAACTCTTTTCTAAGATCGTTGTAACGGGCTTCCCCCATGAGAGCAATGAATTGTACTATTCTTATGGCATGTTGATCTTTTAAGAGTTGTAAAATATCTCCACTCATATACATCACTAGTTCAAGTCTAGACTATAAATTTTCCCATTTGTTGAGCAAATTTGGTGAAATATTTGGGAAAAAGAAAGCTCACGTTCTGGAAGGTCCCTGTCACCCCGTTGTTAGATGAAATGCTTGAAAAGGCGATTGAGCGGAATGCGCATGTCACCAAAAGCGACTTTATTAGGGAGGCTGTAAGGGAGAAACTCGCCAAAATGGGTTTCATGGCTAGCACTGAGGCATGTATAAAGGAGGCTTGACAAGATGGATAGCAAAGGCGCAGAGGCGGAGATCATAAACCTTTTGATCGCTGGGCGCCTCATTGACTGCGGTGAACTTCTCGTTGCGAAGTCAACTCTTGGTAAAAAGAGACCAGGATTGCGATTCCTCATTTACCTCCCAAGTAATCGCAATTATTTATGGAAATCCCTGAACAACGCGAAATTACGGGTACGAGTCTACATTGAGCTGCCGAAGGTTGCCAGCACCGAATCGTGAGTAAACCAAACAGCGACGCGCGCGCGACGAAGAACTTAGGAGAGTTTGACATGGAGTTGCCGAAGGTTCCACCGTTTAACACGGACGCGATTCCCTTGGAGTTGAAGCAGAGGCGCCAGTGGGTATGCTGGCGCTACGACACGCGGGACGGCAAAATAATCAAGGTTCCCGTGGCTCCATGGAAGGGGCACAACGGTCCAATAAGCGTTACAGACCCTGACAACATGGAAAACTTTAACGTGGCTGTGGATTGGGCTAGGCGGTTGGGGCTAGGCATAGGCTTCGTGTTTTTCAAGGGCGCCGGAATTGTGGGCATCGACTTGGATAAGCTGAACCAGCTTGGCGAGGAGGCAAGACGGTACATTCAGTTGGCAAACAGTTACAGCGAATATAGTCCCAGCGGGCAAGGCGTCCACATTTACGGTTATGGCGAATTGAAAAGGGCGATTAAAAAGGCTGGAATAGAAGTTTACAACGATGCGCGTTTTTTCACGGTGACAGGCAACCATGTTGAAGGAACGCCTTCCACGCTTGCTAACATTCAGCCCCTGCTCGATGCGCTTGAAGCCAAGTACGGGGAGAAAGAAACAACAACCGTGGAAGCTAAGCCTCAGCCTGCGGGCGGTTGGGAAACTTATATGAATAGGCTTGGCTACACGCTTCAAGAAGTCCGCGAGAAGGACAAGGTTTTAGACGAGTATCTGCGTGGAGGCTTAGCGGGCAAGCCAAGCGATTCAGAGGCAGACATGGGGACCTTGGAACGCCTACTTTTCTGGGGTTACGAACCAAACGAAGCTGTGGCTATACTTGAAAGGTACAGGTGGCGTGAAAAGCTACAGCGCAGAGACTACATCGAAGGCATGCTTAAAAAACTGTTGCCTCTGAAGGAGACCGCTAGGCCTAAAATGCCACAACACGTTATATTGCAACATTTAAACTTTATCGAGAACCCTGACTTAGCCGGCCGGCCCGTTATTGTTGAAGGAGTTGTCGCAAGCACAAGCATATGCTATTTCGTGCCTAAAGTGATCCGCGTTAAAGTCAAAGTTGCAGCCGAAGCTAAGGAGGACAAGGATGGCGAAGCTAAGGACGAAGTGATAAGTAAAAGGTATAGCATTCGCGATAAAAGCCCTCTAAACCTTCAACTCGTGGGAGTTAGCAGCGCAGCCAAGCATCGCGTGTTGAAAGATTATTTCGGGATGGAGAAAAAGGCTCAAGTTCGGGAGGTTGGCTACCGGGCCGTTTACCGCGTTCGCGTTCGCCCTCCAGTCTTCACATTGGAAAGGCGTGGAGAAAAAATCGTGGATGAACGGGGCTTCGAGTACAAAGCCTATGACATCTATGTGGTTTCTGAAAAGCCCCTAGTTTTTCAGCCCAGCACCCTGGTGCGCGTTGAAGGTTTGCCCATGCCGAACCCAAGGACACAGCAGACGACGCTTCTATGCTACATGGTTGAGTTTCCTGAGGAGGCCTCAAGCTTTGACAGGGATAAACTTGATCAGCTAAAGCGCATGTTTCAAGGCATGTCTATCGCGGCGCGTTTAGCATGGATTCTAGATAATTTCGAAAGGTTCAGCCAGATAGTGGGCAGGAGAAACCTCGCCGAGGCCGGCTTGCTAGCATACTTTACCCCAACATGGATTAGATTTGACGGCGAAACCCAGCGTGGATGGGCAAACGTGCTTTTCTGCGGTGACACAACAACAGCCAAGACTGAAACTATGCGGAAGCTGATACGGCTGCTTAATGCTGGAATGCTTATAACCGCTGAGACTGCAAGCACTGTTGGTTTAACGGGCACAGCCACGCAGCTGGAGCGTGAAGGCTGGTTTGTAGATTGGGGCTTTTTGGTGCTTCTGGACCGTAAACTGCTAGCAGTGGACGGAGCCCACAAGCTTAGCCTCTCAAACTGGGCAGCATTAGCAGAGGCGGAACGCACCGGAGTAGTGAGCATAACCAAGGCGGCTAAAAACACAGCTTATGCGAGGACTAGGCAAATAAAGATCGCAAATCCTGTTAATAGGGAGGTGGACAAATATTCAACAAAAAGCCTAAGTGGTTTCCTTTATCCATGCCAAGCCCTCCCCACAATCCTTGATAAGACTAGCATATCTAGGTTAGATCTGGCTGTCTTCGCAGGTCAAAGTGATGTTTCTCCTGAGGAGATAAACAGGCAAATGCGAAAGAAGCCCGAACCACAGCTCTTTTTGCTGGCTGAGGTCTTGAAATGGTGCTGGAGCGACCAAGCGCAGGTGGAATTCACCGAAGAAGCTGTGGACAAAATACATGAAGAGGCTACAGAGCTCTACAAGACGTTTTTCTACGAGGACATCCCGCTCTGCAGCATCGACATGAAATGGAAGCTGGCCCGTTTAAGCGCCGCCCTCGCTTTTTTGACACTCAGCACGAATGACTACTCCAAAGTTACTGTCACAAAAGAGCATGTGGACTTAGTGGTTCAATTTATCCGTGAAGAGTACAGCAAGGCTGGGCTTAACATTTTAGCCCAAACTGAGAGGCATGAAGCTTTAACGCTTGAAGATGTCAAGGCATTGCTGCTTAAGATAGAGGGGCAGCTGGCCGACGTTGTGGACGAGGAAACCCTCTGCGGCATTTTGAGGTATTTTGTGCTGCGTGGAAGGGCTACTAGGGACGAAATAAAAACCAAGTTCGGCCTAGCTGAACGAAACCAGCTCCGCCCCCTACTCGCAATTTTAACCAGCGAAGGGCTAATTAAGGCAAGTAAAGGCTTCTATCCGGAACCAAAGCTAATCCAAGCATATAAGGCATCAGACGGCTTCAACCTTGCCAAGCTTGCCAACGTTGCCAACCTTCGAAAAGAACCCTCAGAAAATTCAGAGTAGGATGAGGGTGAAAAACTGATGATTTGATCCCTCCAATTTTAGGTTGGTATACTTGGCAACCTTGGCAAAATCAAGGGCTTTAAACTATAGTGGTTAGGTTTTAGAGGTATGTTAACTTTGAATGAGGTTGAGTTTAAGCGGGTTCCGCTTTCAGCCATAGTCGACTGGCTTGAGCCCCGCGAGTTTTCATCCGAAGACGTTGAAAACATGGCTGCAAGCCTCCGCATACACGGGCAGATCCAGCCCATAGTTGTTGAGCCGTTAGGTGAAAATGTCTATAGAGGCATTGTGGGCCGGCTAAGGTATGAAGCGTCAAAAGCCGCTAGGCTTCCAGATATAGAATGTAAAATCATGCGTTTCAAGTGCGACAGCGAACGCGTGGCAGTCCAGCTTGCCGAAAACCTCCACAGAAAAGAGCCTGGGATCCAAAGGTGTGACTGGCTTAAACGTTACAAGGAGGCTTTGAAGAAGGAGCTTCCAAAAGCTTCGGAAAAGGCGATAATACAAACCATGATTGAAAGCGTTGAAAAGCTCACGGGAGAAAAAGTTTCCGAGAGGAGAATCTACGAGTACTTGCAGGTTGCAGAGCAGCTTCTAGACGAGGTTAAGAAATCCATTGCGGACGTCCGCAATGTTGGACCCGACCACTGCCTTGAACTGTTAAGGCTTTCCAACGACCGCGACAAGCAAGTTGAGCTTGCCGAAAGGGCTGCCAATGAAGGCTGGAGCGTTCGAAGGCTTAAATCCGAAGTTGACAAGGCTTTGGGCTTGGGTAAGCCCAAGCTTGTATGCGAGTTTATAGAGTACGCCCATGCCTTGGCTAAGGCGATTCGGGAAAGTCTTCCAGAAGGCGTTTCATGTGCCCAGTGTCCAATAAAGCCCTTGTGTGATGAGTATAAAAAGGCAATATTTGAACTTGCCCACGAGATTAAGAAGTGAAAATGTTCCCTATCTAGCTAAACTCAAAGCCTTTCGGAAAGAAGCTGGAAGCCTTTTGCAGATGGGAGGTGGTTAAAGTGAAGCCTAAGGAGGGGTGAAAAAATTGGAGGTTGAAGTTGAAAGTTTAGTTCTGGAAGCGTTTCAACCGGTATTTTAGCCCATCCAAGCTCCTTCAAGCGATAAGCCTATAGTTTCCATCAACAACCCAGAATTTGCCTTCACATGGCCAAACCTTCAAAGGCGAGAGAAGGCCAACTTGAAGGATGCTTCCCTTAAGCTGGGAAATCTTTTCATCGTCGTAGCGTACCCTAAGCTTGAAGGGATCTAAAAGACACAAGCTTCAAACAAGCGCTCTTGGTTCAGCCATAAGCAATTGGCATAGGGCTGGATTCACTTTTATGGATAAGGCTAGAACAGTTCGGAGGCTTCGCGAAGCTGGGCTTACGGACATAGAGATATGCGCCAGACTTGAACTTCCACTTAAGAAGGGATACCCAAGCTCCAGTTTCATAGATATAGAAGCTTCGAGGAGTATGTTGCCGAAGACGTTAAAGAACTGCTTTCTCCCACTAGTGGGAGAATAAAAGCTAGGCACGCTGAAGCCCTTGTCATGCTTAAGGATTATCCAGACAAACAGCGGGAGCTTGCTGAACGCATAGTCACTGAGCATTTAACTGGTCCAGAGGCTTTACGAGAAGCTGACAAGATTCTCCATCCTGAAAAGTATGTGCGTCAACCTAAACCTTGGACGTGCGACTGCTGCGGAGAGGAGCAGCCTCCCGAAGAGGCGAAAACGGCTGTGGTTATGCGTCCCTTATGCTACGCTGATTTTGAAATTTGGAAGCATGAGAGGATGAAGGCTGAAAATGAAGGAGTGGCGGAGCTGGCTTAAAAGTTTATCACACGCATTTTTCATGGGGTTCAATGGTTTTAGAGCGAAGGGAAATTAATTAGTCATAACCAGCTTACCTAAATGTTGAAGGTATTTTGGATAGTATTCGTCAGCTTCAGCTATTAAATCTTCATATCTGCTCTCGCTGATTTTCAGCTCGCCGAACCTTGACTGCAAAAAGCGTGCAATCTCCCTTGGCATGGCCTGTATCATCAGCCTCCATGCCACTTTACGCATGTGTTTCGGCGCTAACAGCCTACGCCTTGCCGCATACTTCTGAACGATCCATCTGCCAACTTTGCACCTTGCATACTTTTTAAGGATCTCTAATGTCTCGATGGAGAAGTATGCCCACTCGCATGGCTTAATCCCTTCTCTAATGCCCAAGTAGTACCTACAAAAGCCTTTGTCTTCGAAGCACACAAGCCTTTGGGTATCCATGTCTAGGCCGTTCACTTCAACTATTTCGTCTGGGCTGAAGGATTCTATGATCGCTAAGGTATGCGAAAGCCTCAGTCCGCCTTCAAGCATCAACCTATATACTAAATAGTAAAGTTCATGGTTATTTTTCAAATGCGTTAGCGTTTTAGCGACGTCTTGAATGCTTATTGGGTACGGCCTCACGTCAACCTTGTATCCCCTGCTGGGAACAACCTCCATTATCCAGCCGTAGGTCTCTGGAGATATCCTCCTAACATAGTATAGGTAGCGGACGTAGTGTCTAAAGACGTTCCTAACCCATCTATTAGGGTGGTTTATCACGTAATCTATCAGCTTCTGGGATAGGCTTTTGCCCTCAAGATATCTCTCAAAAAGGCTCCTGTAATATGCTAGAGTCTCTGGGCTTGTCACTTTGCCTCGCTTCTTATGCTCCATTAAGAATTCCTCAAAGCCGCGCTCCCAAGAGAGCTTGACGTTCGCAGGCACAAGCCCAAGCATCTTCTTAAGGTCCTCCCTGAAATGCTCAACTGCAAACCTTAGAATGGCCTGTTTAAGATACTCGTCCTTAGACGCCAACGCAACCGCCTGAAGTATAAGCGAATAGTCTACTGAGCCATCATCTTTTAAAATGCCAGAAGCCCTAAGCCTATCCAAACCGCCAACAACTTCATTAAACTCATCCTCATCGAGAAACTGCAAAGCCCTCAGAACAACCACATCAGGCACGCTTCTGATACCGTGTATATAATTGTGCAGTGAGCCTCTAGCAACCCCTAACGCTTCAAGCGTTCTATTGAAACCGAGCTTGTCCTTTACTCTCTGTAGAATAACCCTCCTAGAATCATCAGAGAGCCCCCTGACGTCGATCCTTGCAAACCAAGACGCAGCGGTTTGCGACTCCATGGATAACTCACCAATGAGTTCACGAAACCTACATCTATTGTGAACTTATCTTTTGTTAATAAGCTTTTCCATTCTAAGCTATATAATAACAGAAAGAATTGCGAATAAAATTCAATTTTGAACCATAAATGGAGTTTAAAATGAGAAAAAGGCAAGAATTATGCTAATTTTTGAAAAATAATATTTTAGCGGGCCCGGTGGGATTTGAACCCACGTTCTCCGGCTCCGAAGGCCGGCGCCTTAATCCGTACTTGGCCACGGGCCCTCTGGAAACATGTCCTTCACACTGATTAAAAGTGTTCTGAAAACCTTAAAAATAATGATTGAACTCTATAAAATTCGAGGCTTGGGGCCGGTAGCTCAGCTTGGTTGGAGCGTTCGGCTGATAACCGAAAGGTCGCCGGTTCAAATCCGGCCCGGCCCACCTAATTTTTAAAATTAATAATCCTAAATTTGGAACATTCTCTCCATCAATTGATGGAAATTCGGGCTAAGTATGTGCACCTGCTTGAAGATGCGGATCTCTGCGGCTAAGTTATTGAGTCTGTAACCGAGACTGTTAAAATGAGCATAACTCTTAAGAGGGGTTTGTGGCAGCAAATCAAAATAGAGGCCATAAAACGTGACTTAACGTTTGCTCAAGTTTTTGAGGTTGCATTACACAAATGCTTGAATTAGAGGAGGAAAAGAGGAAAACACGAATGTAATCACCGCGCGTGTGCATCTGAAACAAGCTGAACAAAAAGCAGTTTCTCGGCGCCAACAAATTCCGGCGAATAGTAAACCGCGTCTTTGCGACGAAGTTCTTTACGCACGTACTCCTCGTGGAGCTCTTGGCTCTCCTGTTGAGAGCCGAAAACAGGTTGAGCGCGCAAAACACGGTCAAAATACACAAGCCTGGACAATAAATGTTTTGACGTCGGTTACTGAAACGTAGGGTTCAGCAACATCCGAAACGGGCAAGGGTTGTTTCTTCCCCCAATCGGACAACCACATGTTCAGCCTCGCTCATCATCTATTTTTCGCAAGCTTTTCTATGGTTTCCATGACCTTGGCGTAGGTTTCAACGCTGCATCTCCATCCGGCATAAACCATCTCATTTATGGCTTGTTTAGCCCTTTCCTTCGTGATAATTTCTTCAGAAACTGCTTTTGCTAAGATGTATGGTGTGCCTGCATAGGATATGCCGTAAATTTTAGCCGTTTTCCTTGCCACTTCATCGTCTATTATGGCTGTTCCACGCTGTTCCTTAGCTATTGTTAGAACCTCAGCGTCAGCTATATGAAGCCCCCTTGTCTGTAAAAGACTTCCCAGAAAAACCTTATCCTTAGGCTCAACAATCTTGAACACATCCTTTGGAAAAAGCTCGTCTAAAATTATGCACCCGCAATGCCTTTACGTTTTCCCTCATCCACCACTTCTCTTCTAACACCTGGAGAGGTTAACTTCTCATCTTTCAACTCCTCAAAAATCTTGCTAAACCCTACTTTGGTCAGGTAGATTAGCGGAGTAGCGTTAAAAACGAGCGTTTCACTTAGATTCCGACACAAATGCTTCTTTAAATTCTTTATCGATTTCTTCTGGTGTATACCTAACCCACTCGATATTGCGTTGCTTTACTAGGTCGGCAAACTCCCATAATGAAAGCTTGGCTATTTCAGCCGCCTCAGCAAAAGTCACTTTTCCATCGCGTAGCAGCTCTAAAGCCGTTTGCTTGCGCCATTCTCTAATACCCAATTCAAGAAGAGTCCTCACGGCTATAGCCTTATCCAAACCTTCCCGCTCAATCACTCTTGAATTTCTTTCTCGATCTCTTCAGGAATCAATCCTTGGAATGTTGGGCTGACGACGGTTGTTTGGGGTTCTGTTATGGTTAAGGTCACCTTGTGCCTTATTTTTGGAGGTGGGAGTAGGCGAAAACTGGTTTTCCCCGCCTAAGACGCTTAACATCCGCTTATCAAAGGAGCCCATATCAAGCTTAAAATGGCAAGAAAGAATAAAAACCATTTTACACCATTTTAGCACAAGCTAGCGCGTGCAACCATTGACAAACTTGCGCGCGGCATTTAAGCGTAACGATAAGCACTCAATCTTAACTGAAACATCAACATTCCGCATCAATTTTGTTAAAGACCGAAACAGGATTGGACACCTCCTCTGGATTTTTAAGAAAACATTGACAGTGTAGTTTCTATAATTTTTAGTTGTTTTGTCAGAGCTGGCATAAATTAATGCCCTTTCTATTCCTGAACTGAAGATAATTAATAGCGGGGGGTCGATTTGAACGACCGATCTCTGGGTTATGAGCCCAGCGGGTTAATCCTGGCTACCCCACCCCGCTATGTGTATGCTGAAACAAACTTTCTTAAATCCTTTTAGGGTGTTGTATCCAATAAACATTTATTCCTCTTGCTGTTTTTGGAAGTAGGCGGGGTCTATGGATAAGCCGTATTTCCGTAAGCTCTTCTCTCCTGTGCTTGAGAAGCCTATTTTTGTTCAAGGGCTGCCTGGGTTTGGTAATGTTGGCAAGATTGCAGCGCATCTTCTGATAAAGTTTTGTGGGGCTAAGCCTTTTGCCGAAATGTATTCGCCGTATTTTCCTGACTACGTTTCTGTTAACTCTGATGGAGTTTGCCGTTTGCCAAGATACGAGTTTTATGCCGCTCCCATGGAGAAAAACGATTTCATCATTATGACTGGGGATACGCAACCATCCTTTGAGGATGTAGTTGCCCACTATGAAATTTGCAGTGAAGTGCTAAATTTCGTTCGTAAATACGACAGCTCCATAATAATAACGTTGGGAGGAGTTCCTTCAACTGAGGACACTGGGCGGGTTTATGTGGCTGCAACATCACCGAGGCTGGCTGTCGAGTTTATGGAGAGAGGCGCAGTTCTATATGCGAAGGGGAGAATTGTTGGTGCCACTGGTTTAATGCTTGGCATGGCGAAGGAACAAGGTTTAGAGGGTGTTTGTCTCCTAGGCGCCACTACAGGTTTTAGG
>Ga0209225_1002658_pt1 | contig 15782 bp, 18 predicted proteins | sample WasSprMetagenome_FD_184732 | JGI IMG/M metagenome (GOLD analysis project Ga0209225, IMG submission 184732) | Sulfidic aquatic microbial communities from Washburn Spring, Yellowstone National Park, USA - WS (SPAdes) (version 3) | ecosystem: Environmental > Aquatic > Thermal springs > Hot (42-90C)...
TGATGAAGGGTCCCACCATCGATGAGATAGCAGCCCTTGCAAGAGCGATGAGGGACCATTGCAAGCCCATAAGACCAAGGGTAACAGGTGAACTATTGGACACATGTGGAACAGGCGGCGGTTTGGAGACCTTTAATGTCTCCACAGCGAATGCGATAGCGGCAGCTGCAGCGGGAATTCCGGTTGCGAAGCACGGGAGCAGGTCGATTTCGGGTCGCTCGGGTAGTGCAGATGTGCTGGAAGCATTGGGTGTGGAGATTGATTTGACACCAGAACAAGCACAAGAATTGATCGAACGTGTGGGGATTTCCTTTCTGTATGCGCCAAACTTTCATCCAGTGATGAACAGAGTTTGGGGACCAGAAAACGAACTGGGCATAAAGACAATTTTCTTCACCATCATGGGTCCGCTCATCAATCCCGCCGATGCGAGAAGGCACATTTTGGGGGTTTATAAGCCCGAACTTGTGGGAATGATAGGAGAGGTTCTAGCTAAACTTAATTTTAAACATGCGTTGGTAGTCCACGGTGTAGATGGTTATGATGAAATATCCTTGGTCGGAAAAACGATGGTTGCTGAGGTTAGGGAAAGCAAAGTGGAGAGGTACGAGATAACACCCGAAGGATTGGGTTTCAGAAGATGCTCTCCGGAAGATATAGGTGGCGGATCTCCCGAATTTAACGCAAAAGTGATTCGCAACATATTTGAGGGCAAAGAACGCGGACCCAGAAGGGATTTTTTAATGCTCAATCTGGCGGGAGCATTATACGTTGGCGGCAAGGCATCTTCTCTGAGAGATGGAGTCGAGTTGGCGAAAGAAATTATAGACAGCGGGAAAGCCCAAAAGAAGTTGGAGGAATTCGTGAAAGCCTCTAAAGAAATAAAAGCAAGAAAATGATGATAACCGCATTTGTCCTGATTAACGCAAAAAAGGGAGAGATAGAAAGCACAGCAAAAGAAATCGGGCGACTTGACGAGGTAGTAGAAGTCTACTCAATTGCTGGTGAATACGATTTGATTGCAAAGGTGAGGGTAGAAGAGTATGAGAGACTAGCTGAGGTCGTAACGCAAAAGATACAGAAAATACCCGGAATAGAAAGAACCAGAACGCTGATGGCCTTCAAAACTTACAAGCTTGAATAATGAAACTTTCAGAAAGTATTATCGATGCTAAGCGAAGGAATCGGATTCCAATCATAGCCGAAATCAAGTTAAGGACACCTCGAGATGGCGATTTGCTCGGAGATAGAGACCCCGTGAAACTTGCTAGGGAGATGGCTGATGCGGGAGCTGTTGGGATTTCTGTGGTGACCGAGCCTTTATACTTTGGAGGAAGTATGGATTTGTTTCGAGAAATACGAGAAGCAATTTCTTTGCCCCTACTCAGAAAGGATTTTGTAAGTAGTGTTCATCAAGTTCTGGAAAGCAAAAAAGCCGGTACTGATGCACTTTTGCTCATATCTAGGAAGCTCGATGATGCCAAACTTACGGAGTTATATTCGGCATGTATTAGGGAGGGGATTGAACCCTTAGTAGAGGTTCGCGATTCTGTCGATTTGCAAAGAGCGATTTCGCTTGGGGCAAAATTAATTGGAATAAACAATCGTGACATACAAAGGCTTGAAACAGACAATGGGGATATTACCACCACCGAACAGCTTCTAAGGGAGTTTGATAAGAACTCTCTAGGTGCACTTGTTATAAGTGAGAGTTCGATTCAAACGAGGGAACACGTCTTAAGGGCCATTAAAGCAGGGGCGGATGCTGTGCTGGTAGGTACGGCACTTATGAAAGCAGAAAACATTACAAAAAAATTACATGAGCTGATGGGAATTGGTTAGGGTTAAGGTTTGTGGGTTGATGCGTGAAATCGACGTAAAGGCCTGCATGGAGTCAGGTGTAGACGCTCTTGGGTTTGTGGTTGAATATCCAGTATCTGTTCCATGGAATTTGACGAGGGAGAGAGCCAAGAAGTTGATGTCTTTGGTTTATCCGTTCGTATCTCGAGTTTTGGTCACTTCCGGAGATTTGAGCAAAATCGTCGAACTTGTGGAATTTCTTAAGCCGGACGTTTTGCAGTTACATGGGGAAGAGGACCCTTCTCTGGTGAGGAGAATTGTAGAAAGATTGCGTGAGGAGGGAGTTCGAGTCATCAAAGCCCTGTCAGTCGATGTTTCTAGACAACCTGCTGTTGAAGATTTGTTATCGAAGGCTATCGAGCTGCAGGATTGTGGAATCGATGCTTTAGTTCTCGATTCCAAAACAAGTAAAATGCCAGCTGGAACTGGAGTTGTCTTAGATTGGAAAATGGCAAGAACAATCAGGGAAAAGCTGGATATACCTATGATTCTGGCCGGAGGACTGAACCCTGAGAATGTCAAGAATGCTATTCAAACAGTAAAACCATATGGGATCGATGTCCTAACGGGTGTTGAGGTCTCGCCAGGAATTAAAGATCATGAAAAGATAAAAGCATTGGTGAATGCAAGTAAGCCCTGAAGGAAGGTTTGGGGAGTTTGGTGGCAGATTCGTGAGCGAGACTCTAATGCAGGCTTTAATCGAACTGGAGGAAGCGTTTAATCGATACTTCCCCGATCCGGAGTTCCAACGTGAGTGGAGAGGCTTGTTGAGGGATTATGGAGGTAGACCAACTCCGCTCTACTATGCTCGTAATTTCAGTGAGCTGGTCAAGCTTAAGGTTTATCTTAAACGGGAGGACCTCATGTGCGGTGGTTCGTTCAAACTGAACAATTCGATAGGACAAGCGCTTCTTGCTAAGCGGATGGGGAAAACTCGACTGATAACAGAAACCTCAGCCGGAATGCATGGGATCTCAGTCGCAGTTGCGGGGAATCTGTTTGGCTTCCAAACTGATGTGTACATGGGAATAAAAGATATTGAGAGGCAGCGTTCAAATGTGAACATAATGCGATTGCTTGGTGCCAATGTTATTCCAGTGGCGAGTGGGTCGGGAATCTTGAAAGATGCAGTTTCTGAGTGTTTGAGAGATTGGGTAGCGACTTCTAGATGGACTCATTATTTGATTGGCTCCGCAATAGGTCCACATCCTTATCCTCAAATGGTCGGGTCGTTTCAGAGCATAATAGGCGAGGAAATCAAGAGTCAAATCCTCGAGAAAGAGGGAAGATTGCCAGATGCCATCGTGGCCTGCGGTAGTGGGGGAAGTAACGCAGTTGGAGCTTTTCGTCCCTTTGTTGACGAACCTTCGGTGCGATTGTATTTTGTTGAAGGTGGTGGAGAAAGCCTCACGGCAGATAATTGTGCAGCTGCGTTTGTTCTGGGAAGACCAGGAGTCTTGCATGGTGCTATTGTGCAGGTTCTGCAAGATGAACATGGTCAAATAAAACCCTCAAAGACGAGGGCAGCAGGGTTGAACTATCCAGGCAGGGGGCCCGAAATTTCATATCTGGTGAGCAAAGGTAGAGTAAAGCCTTGCTACGCTTTTGACCATGAGGTTTATGAAGCTGTAAAAGTTATGGCGCGCGCCGAAGGTTTGATTCCTGCACTTGAGACAGCTCATGCAATAGCCTATGTACTAAACCATTCGGAGGAATTCGACAAGGGAGAGGTAGTAGTGATAAATTATTCGGGAAGGGGGGACAAAGATCTTCCAACGATACTGAGGCATTTCTATGGAGATAAAGCACAAATTTGAAGAGCTAGCACAGAGACGGGAAGGTGCCTTCATGGCACACATCTACTATGGTGACCCAAATCCACAATTTTCAAATGAGCTCGCGAAAACGCTGGTCAGGAGTGGGGCAGACTTTCTCGAAATAGGAATTCCGTTCACGGATCCGACGGCCGATGGTCCTACTTTTATATCAGCCTGTGAGAGAGCTCTCAAGGCCGGAACCACTCCCAAGAGCTGCATTGAAGGAATCAAAAGATTGAGATCGGAAGGTGTTGATGTACCAATAATTGTAACCACTTACTATAACATCCCTTTCAGTTGGGGGATAGAAAAGTTTTTTGATGCACTCAAAGAGGCAAAAGCTAATGGTGTCATAATTCCAGATCTTCCCTACGAAGAGGCTGGTCATTTCATCGCATGTGGGAGAAAGAAGAGCGTCGATGTTATACTACAAGTTTCTCCGACCACGAACGAAGAAAGACTGAGGAAGATAGTAGATGCCTCGTCAGGGTTTATCTATCTTATAAGCGTTGAAGGAGTTACTGGAGCAAGGGAAAGCTTGCATGAAACTACGATAAAAATGATCCAGAGAGTTAAAAATATAACGGATTTACCGCTGATGGTTGGATTTGGAATTTCGACGAAGGATCATGCGGCTCAAATTGTATCGACCGGAGCTGATGGTGTTGTTGTTGGTAGTGCCATCGCTAAAATTTATGAGAAAAATCTGAGCAACCCGTTTGAGGTTTTAGACGAAATACGGAACTTCGCGACAGAGATAAAGAAAGGTTGTGTGGAAGGTTTTGCGAAGCACGGTTTGAGTCTTACTTCCTTCTGAAAAGTCTAGCTAGAAGTCCTCTCTTCTCCTTCTTTTTCTCTTCTTCTTTCTCTTCCCCCGGTTTCTCTTCGGCCTTAATACCGACTTTCTGTAGGTGATTGTATACGGTCATTACGCTCAGCCCGAGCTTTGCAGCAATTTTTTGGTAAGACCACCCCTGATTTCTCAGCTCCTTCATTTTCTCTATCATTTCGGGCGTTACTTTTTTCCGTGGCATCGTTTCTATGTTAACGCACCTTTTAAGGCTTATTGAGCTATCTATTTCTTTCTAGTAGGCGCAGGGCTATTTCGGCTGCTTTTTTTCCGGACAACAGCATTCCTCCAAAAACCGGCCCCATTCTTGGAAGCCCAAAAACGGCGTTTACTGCCATGCCGGCCACGATGAGCCCGGGAAATATCTCTTGCGTATACTTCACCACTTGATTCTCGGCAACCTCGGCATGCATGGGCCCTTCCCCCATAACCTTGCCGGTGGAGGTGGGGAATTTAACTCCATCAACTTTCTTTTCTAGCATCTTCGCAATTGAGGCTTCGTGCCCCGTTGCGTCTATGACGAGTTTAGATTCAATCCCAATCGGATCTACATGAAGTTTTGCCAAATTGACCGCCGTCCAGTTGACTACAATGCCACAAACTCTTTGATTTTTTACCACGATATCCTCAGCCTCTAGCCCCGTCAGGATTCTACATCCAGCATCTATGGCAGCGGAGGCACATTTGGCAACCACCTCAACAGCATCAGCTGTGAGAAGATTGTCTCCACTAAGTCTGACACCAATTTCCCTTAAAAGATGGGCTGAGTCTCTCTCTATTACAATTCTTGGAAATAGCATCCCTCCTCCCCACATTCCGCCACCCACCCAAAGATTGCGCTCGAAGACAGCAATCTTTACCCCTTCGCGTGCGAGGTACCTAGCAGCCGTTAAACCAGCCGGACCGGCCCCAACCACTGCCACGTCCAGCTGAAGGGCATCCGTCATAATTTCGGAGAACTCCTTTATGATGCGTGAGGCGATTTCCTTCTCCATTTTAATCTCTTGGAACTCGACCTGAAATCTCCATCATCCTCTCTATGGCCTCTCTGGCTCTCTCAGCAATCGTAGGAGGAACACGAATCACATGTGTTTCGTCTCTGAGCGCAAGGTAAACCTTTTCTAGGGTGTTCAGCTTCATTTCTTTGCATATGGCCGAGGGAAGAGCGGGAATGAACTTCTTTTCCGGAAGTTCTCTTTTCAACCTTTCCACCATTCCAATTTCCGTGGCTATGATGAATCTTCTCGAGGGAGAGGCTCTGGCTCTTGCCAACATCTGGCTGGTGCTGCAGAGATGACTGGCAACATCTTGAACCTCGGGTTCACATTCGGGGTGAACCAATACTTCCGCGTCTGGAAATCTTTGCTTCAACCGCAGAATTTCTTCAGCATTAAACATCTTATGCACATAGCAATATCCGTTTTCGGGGATGGGGATGATTTTTTTTCCCGTTCGGCGTGCCACGAATCTCGCAAGGTTTTTGTCTGGTCCGAACAGAATCTCTTCTTCCTCTAAAGCTTCCACCACGTGTGAGGCGTTAGCGGAGGTGCAGACCACATCACATTCTGCTTTTGCTTCAGCTAGTGTGTTTACGTACAGAACCACTTTGGCGTTTGGATATTCCTTTTTCGCTTTCCTAACTAGTTCGGCAGGAAGCATGGAGGCCATCGGGCAGGTTGCTGCAGGATCCGGGATTATTACTTTTTTGTCCGGATTGAGAATTGCCGCCATCTCGGCCATGAAGTCCACTCCAGCGAACACTATTAAGTGAGCATCTTCTACCCTGCTGGATTTAATCGCCAATTCAAGAGAATCGCCAACAAAATCGGCAATTTTCTGTATCTCTGGGACCTGATAGTTGTGAGCGAGTATTACAGCGCGTTTCCTTTCCTTGAGCTCAACGATTTTCTTTTCCAGCTCCACGCTCATCACCTAATAACCTCTCCCGACAGGTTCTAATGTATACGCTTAAAGAGGGATGCAGATGAGCGAGCAACTGATTGCCCTGACCGTATTCATCGTATGCTTTTCCCTGCTGATTCTTCGTCGGATTAAGATAGTCTACGTGTCGTTGGTTTCTGCGGCGATATTGATTTTCACTCGTGTTGTGAGCCCCTCCGAGGCTTTTCATTTGATAGACTGGAACGTACTGGCAGTCTATTGGGGCTTTGGCATGCTTTCTATAGCTTTTGCCGAAAGCAGAGTTCCGTCTCTCATCGCATTTCATCTGCTGCGTAGGGCTGGAGAAGAAAGATATGCTATTTTTTACCTTTGCGCTCTCGCCGCCTCTCTTTCAGCCTTCATGCCAAATCCCCTCATCGTGATGCTCTTGGCACCCGTAGCCATTGAGGTGGCCCAGAGAACCAAATCCTCTCTCTTCGATTATCTGGTCTCTCTAGCTGTCAGCTCGAATGTGGCCACTACCCTCACCATGGTTGCGGATCCTCCCGCACTCATCTTGGCACAGAAGACCGGGATGAGATTTCTGGATTTCTATTGGTACAAAAATAGGCCGGGACTCGGAACTCTTTCGATTGCCGGAGCTTTGATGTTCCTCCTGACGCTCTTTTTGATTTTCAGGGAAAAACGTGGACGGGTTTCTTTGAGGGAAGAAAAAATTGAGGTTTCATATGGTACAAGTTTCCTCTTCATTGCAGGGGTTCTTGCCCTGGCTCTTCTCCCCTATCCTCCAGGTCTCGTGGGAGCTACAGTAGGGATGATGGCTTTGCTTCTTTCTTTGAGAAAGTTGCATCGAACCCTAAGAGAATTTGACTGGGAGACCCTCCTTTTCATTTTGGGTCTCTTCGTGGTAGTCGGATCACTTGATTCGACCGGCGTGCTTGCTCGTTTTGCATCTTGGCTTGCGAATCAGGGGGTAAGAAATCCCTCCCTTCTGCTAGCTCTCTTCGTCTGGCTCTCGGTGGCATTCTCCAGTTTCATAGATAATGTCCCCTACACTCTGCTGATGGTCCCCGTTTGCCAGAACCTAGCTTCTGCTATAGGGATGAGTCCCCTCCCGCTCCTATATGGAATGGTTGTAGGCACAGGAATTGGAGGGAATATCTTGCCGGTGGGGGCAACTGCAAATGTAATCGCATGCGGAATGTTGGAGAAGAGGGGCTATAAAATAGAACTGAAGAGATATTTGCAAATTAGCGTCTTACCAACCTTTGTCGCGGTCGCGGTCACTCACGCGTTGCTACAACTTTTCTGGGTGTAACGTCTACATATACTTTTTATATACACTCGAGCTTGTACTACATGGCTGGAAAGTTAGCTTGGCTGGCTAAGGGAAGGGAGAGGAGCATACTGGAGCTCTGCGAAAAACATTTGGCAGAGATAGTGGAAACGGTAGAGGCTACGAAAAAAGCTTATGAAGCTTTTCTGGAGAAGGATGCAAAACGATTGGAGGAGGTTTACAAAGAAGTATTTTCCAAGGAGAGAAAAGCGGATGAGCTCAAGAGGCAAATTTTGGAGGAGCTTTCTGCTGGAATTTTTCACCCGATTGACAGGGACGAGATAGTGAGGCTGGTGATGGTTGTAGACGAAATCGCTGCGAATGCAAAGGCTGCTTCAGTTAAGCTGCTCTATCTACCGTCTGGAAAGGTGTGCAGGGAACTAAGGGAAATTATGTATTCCTTCGCCTCGAAGGATTTAGAGGCAGTACAAAAACTTATGGAGGCCTTCAAGGCAGTAATTAAAAATTCGTCTTCAGCCCTTTCTCTTTGCCATCAAGTGGAAGAGAAGGAAGAGGAAGTCGACGAGTTTAGACATGCCAAACTCTTTCCAAAGCTAGTCCAGTGGCACAGGGCCATCAAAGACACGGGAATGTCATTTCTGGTCGAGAAGATGTTGGAAAATCTCGAGAGCGTGGCAGATCTCTGCGAGGACGCAAGCGACATTCTCAGGTGTATAGCCGTTAGCCGCCGATAGTTTTTGTCACCGTAAGATTCAGGACCACCTCTGCTATGTCTGTACTGTACTCCGCTACTCGCCGTAGGCTCTCTACAATGATTCTGAGGGGGGCGATTTCTTGTGGGGTTCTTTCCAAGATCGCATCTATGTTCTCAGCTACCAGTGATTCGATCTTTCCTTCCTCTTCTATCACTTTCTCTGCAATATTGTAATCCTCCCTCTCAAGTGCACTCATGGCCAGCTCAAACATGGAGAGAGAGAAACCCGCCAATCCCTCTAATTTTTCAATCAGGGAGGGAAGGGGACGATTTTTCAGGAGGAGGGAGTTCTTTGCCATCAGGACGGCATGGTCGGCGATTCTTTCGATGCTCTTTACCGTGACCCTGTAGCCCAAACAATCCCTCAAGTTCTGTAACCCTATTCTTCGTATCCCCCCGTTGCTCGCAGCAGACTTGAGAAGTCTGATTACATATATCCCAAATCTGTCGACTTCATCGTCTCTCTTTATGACGTCCTCTGCAAGGGTTCGATTAACTTCCTTCACGCAAATTAGGGCGTCTTCAAGCATCATTCGGGTTACCATGCCCATCCTCTTCACGGCATCCTTTACAGAGAGCTCTGTAGGACTCAGCAACACCCTCAACGTGAGGGAGGAGGGAAGATCCTCTATAACCTCGGTTCCGGCCAGTTTTTCTTTTATGAAATTTTTCAAAAACTCTCTAGCCTCGGGGGGAATTCTGTTTTCAGAACGAATTCGAATGGTGTTAAAACCCACAAGGTAAAGGGCGACCACTTTTCTGGCCAGTGCTTCCGGATTATCTTCGATGGGTATTTCAACTTTCTCCTTTTCTGATGGAGGGAAGGGCAGGAGAAGCAGGGAGTCTCCCAGTTCTTCGATTCCTATCTCTGTGCCGGCCTTTATTCCTCTCTGGATGGCCCACTTTTTCGGCAGAGAGACGATAAAGGTAGAGCCTCCCGTTAGTTGAACTTTCCTTTTCAGCATCTATATAGACTATGGAGCTTAGCCTAAACATATATAAGCAATCTCGTTTTGGCGGATGATACTTTGGGCAGTGTACCTCGCCGGAGTTCTTCTTTCATGTTTAATGGCTTGGTCTTTGGGTGCCAACGATGCTGCCAATCCTACTGATTGTGCAGTTGGAGCAGGTGTGATTTCAGTGGAAAGGGCTCTCGTTCTTTTTGCCGTTTTCAGCGCTCTCGGCGGCATTCTAATCGGTTCATACGTAATGAAGACCTTTGACAGGGGCCTCGTGGATAGGAAGACTGGTTTTGAAACCGGTATTCTGACCAAAGAAACCCTCGTACTTGGAAGTCTAGTGGCGGCACTTGCTGCGGCGATTTGGATAATTTTTTCAACTGCGCTGGGAATGCCCATCTCCACCACCCACTCGGCCATTGGGGGGGTCCTTGGTTTTGGATTAGCTTCTGCTCCAACCCTAATTGTTTGGGATAAACTGAAATTAGTCGTCCTGTCCATAATCCTTTCGCCTCTTCTCTCACTGGCAACGGCAGCAGGTCTGTTTTATTTCACGAGGTTTCTTTTCACAAAGGTGTCTAAGAAGGGCGTATTGACATTTGTCGGGATTCTTGTATTCCTTATTTTGTTCTCGACATCCACATCGGCAGCAGCAGTTTTTGTTAAGGACACAAACCAAATCATTTCCATCTCGCTCGCAACTTCTGGGCTTGGTTCGGTTATCTGTCTGTATCTTTTATCGCGGAAGAAAAACGAGGAGTGGAGGGATAGAGTGTTGGCATTTCTTTTGATTCTCTCACTGTCTTTCTCCGCCTTCTCTTTTGGGGCAAACGATTTGGCAAATGCCACAGGAGTTTTTGTCACACCAACCGAAATCATGATTGGAAAACCAACAAGGACGACCATGTTGTTTCTCTCCGTCCTTGGAGCCCTGTTTGTGGCCTTTGGTGGCCTGACCTGGGGGAAGAAAGTTTTGATAACTACGGCCTACGGAGTAACCAGACTTGATCCACTAACCGGATTTGCTGCGGAGTTTGCCAACGCCACAAATGTTTTTCTGTTCACAACTGTTCCAGCTTGGTTGACCGGATTTGGACTTCCTATATCTACTACCCACAGTACGGTTGGTAGCATAATTGGTGTGGGTCTGGCATCGAGGGGTCTCAGAGGTATACATGCGGGAACGACGACGAAGATCCTAATTTTCTGGGCCTTGACTATACCTTGTGCAGCACTAATTAGTGCAGTGATGTTTAAACTGGTGAGTTTAGTTCTTTAGTTTGCTACATTTTTAGGACACCTAAACTTCTTCAAAAGACATTGGTCTCTCTCTGAAGTTAAGATTCGTGGTTGGAGTGAACAACATTTTCATGGTGCTGAGTTTGGATTTATGTTGACGAGGAGAGGTGGGGAAATCAAGTTAGCTTTCAAGAAACATGGCAAGGAAAATCTCGTTTTAGTGGCCTTAGAAGAGGGAGCAAAGTCGATAGGAGTCGAGCTAACCAAGATATCGGATAATCAGATTGTAAGGGAAAGACCTGTCATGCGGAGAAGTTCGCTGGAAGTAATAAGAGAGATGAGAGCGGGAGCTTGTGGAACGTAGGGGGAATGTCTAGAGGTTCTCCTAAAACGCAACAAAAAGGGGAGCTCAAGAGGAAGAGTTTTAGAATGGTTCTTCGAAACTTCATCTCCGAAACGGTTGACCTAGTTGAGGGAGGGGAGCCTACGCTACCCGTATCTGCCAAGCTTTTGAAAGATTGCTGGAAAAATCGTACAGGTATCAGGTAAATACCCTACAAATCAAGGCAAGGGCAGAAAGGTGCGATTTTTACAATCACTCTGAGCAACTGGCAAAAGCTGCGAGAAAACTTGGATTAGGGACAATCTATCGAGAGGAGAGAAGATTAGACAGATTACGTGAGTTGATAGGAGCATAACTAGTTCCGATATAGCGGTTGACGGCGACCTTCCTGCGAGTTCCGCTCAGATGCGTATTTTTCGCCTCTGAAGATTGCACGAGGATTCATCAAAGAAGCTGGTATTTTTTGGCAATCTCCAAGAAAGCGTCGGCGACATATTTCACATTTTCCCAGCTCAATCCATACGTGTTTAACTTGAAGTGTTTGCTGAGGCCGGGCTGTATGCCCACAATTCTTCTTTGCTTCAATTCGTCGTAAAGGAAGTACCCCCTCCTAGGGTGTTGTTGTGAAACTTTCCAGAAGCCATCCGATTGGACATGTATAAGGGTGTGTTGTTTTGGTCTGATTCCAAGTTGTCTTGTCCCCTCGATTTGTTCGAGTACAGAAACAAGATAGCGGGCTTTTTCGATTTCTTCATCCCACTTCTTCACGCGCTCTGCCACGTGGGGAAAGGATGCCATTAGGGAAAGGAGAGGGGCACCCATAACCGTGCACCCCAGGAGTGCAAGCTCTTTGTTTGGATATCTTTTTGAGCGCACCAGCACTCTTTCTGAAAACTCTTCCCTCATCGCAAGAATCCCCGTTGGCGCAGAGGCGGCCCACGATTTATGTCCACTGCTTACGATGAAGTCTGCCCCGATGGTTTTTCCATCTACCGGCATGACCCCTGCCGTGTAGGCAGCGTTCAGGATGAGCGGCACGTTGAACTCATGGCATACCTCAGCCACTTTTTTTGCATCCGTTAAATTTCCGTAGTGCGGGTCGACGTGCGTGAGCAAGGCTAGGACCGGAGGCCTCCCCTTTTCCCTTATGATTCTCTCAATAACCGTCCGATAATCCTCAGGAGTTATTTTAAACTCCGGTGGTCCCGAATTTGGCACTTCTACCACTTCCAGTTGAGCCAGCTCCGCCGCGAGGAAGGTGGAGTAATGAGCCAGACTGTCGACCACAACGATGTCACCGGGTCTGGCCATCGTCATGAAAATGATAAATTTTGCTTCCCTGCACCTAGTCACCACTCTCGCCGCATCCATCCCCAAGAACTTGGCCAGATCTTGATAGAAAGAGGAAATGGGGGGTTTCTCGATGGCATCTAGGCGAGCCTCTTTGGGAGGACACCAGTCGCAGGTTGAGTACCCATCCCCAAATTCCAGAAGAGCCTTCCTCGCCTCCTCGCTCAAGATGCCACCTCTTTGGATGGGGTTCAGGTTTATGAAGTCGGGTCTTGCCCATTCCCTATGAAGATTTCTGTACTGTTGAAAGCGGCTAGTCTCGTGCAATTTTCATCACTTTCAAAAGTTTCGATCCCACACTAGGAGGCTTAAACTCCTTGATGGATGCCCCCTCAGGCGTAATGTACCAGTGTTTAGGAGCTTCCACCAGTTTGAATTTTCCCGTGGCGAGCTTCAGCACCTCTAGAGAGGCGATGGATGCGGTTGCCCAAACGATGGGACAGATTTGGGGGAGGGAAACCCTTGCCTCCAGGAATTGATTGAACCATTCCTCCCTCCAGCTTCCCTCCACCCTATAGAACTCGAGCTCGTGCCGAAACATTTTTCTCAGCCGAGGAGAGTTCAAAAGTCTCCTCAAGACAGAGTACGACAGGGATGGTGGTAGTCCAAAAAACCTTTCCACCGCTTGATTGGGTGGAATTACCGTTACCCTACCGAGCATTCCAGTAGGATAGGCAATCACCGCAGGTTTCTTGTTCTTTCTCGCCGCTCTCGCAACCATAATACTCCATGCGAAATCGTCGGCGGCAGGCACAACCACATCCACTCTCGGAATTATTTTTTCGACTTCCTCCAGTTCGCTCGTACTTACTTCCACCTTGACCTCTGGGTTTATCCTTTTCATTTCTTCGGCCGTTATCTCAGCCTTGTTTTTTCCTAGGGTGTCCACGAAGCAAGTAATCTGCCTGTTCATGTTTGAAGGTTTGAACCTTCCCGGATCGCACAAAACGAAGTTTTCCACACCACTCCTCGTTAAGATTATACTCATGGCCCCGCCCACACCCCCGCATCCCCCGATGAACACCTTAGTTTTCCTTATCTTTTCGATTTCTTCAGAACTGAAGATACCGAAGTTTACTTGGAAGAAATTCTCGTATCCCAACTTCATTCCAGTCTGGATAGGGTCAGAGCTCTAACGGGACACGCCTGAACGCACAATTTACAATAAACGCACCTCTCTTCCCTCAGCTCCACCTCTCTCTCGGGTGTGAAATAGAGTGCTTGTGTCGGGCAGAGGGAAAGGCAGGCACCGCAGTCTATGCACGAGTCTCTGTTCAAGATGATAACCTGTTTCAGCTCTTCAACCTTGACACCCTTGGATTTGAAGAGTTCTATCACTCTATGAACCTGCTCTTCAGGGGCGTCGACCGAAACGATGATTTGCCCACCTTGGCTGTTTATCTTGGCATGAAGGACATTCAGGAGGAGACCGGTTTCTTTTATGACGGAGGCAAGAACAGGTTCGGAAGCGCGTGCAGAGTCATAGTTGAGTACGAGTTTGCGAATCATCTCTTTTTCCCAAACGCCTTTGATATATCATCTGTGGTCACTATACCCACGAGCACCCCTTTCTCGTCAATCACGGGTACGCCGGAAATCTTGTGCTGTTCTAGTCTTCTGATTACCACCTCAATTGGTTCTTCGTCCCGAGCGGTTACGACTTCCTTAGTCATTATTTCGGCAATCTTCCTCTTTCCCGTACCGATGGAAACAGCGAGATCCCAAGAAGTGACTATCCCAACTAACCTTCCTTTTTCTACCACTGGCAGGTGATCAATTCCATGTTGCTTGATAAGCCTAGCAGCAGTCTCGAGGGTCTCGTCCGGCCCCACCGTCACGAGTTTTCTCGTCATGATCTCTCTCACCCTTAGTACAGGCTCGATTTGTTTCATCGGTCGAATCGAGGTATCCGTGGGAAGCCTCCGCGCAGGTTCCGTGAGCAGGAATTCTCCTTTTTCTATCCATCTTTTCAAAGTGTTGGCTATCTCTCTCGCCAACCTTACGCTACTCAAAGGAGAGACGGGTATCTCTCTTCCGTCCAAGGTCACTTTCCCAGAGAATAGCTCAGCGTAGGATACCTTCCTCACAACGGGTCGTTCCCGGCGTGGAACACCGTAGTCAACAAGGTCGATGAAGATTTCCTCGTTTCCCTTTCCAGCATCGATAGCCATTTTTTCATCCAGTATCGGGATGGGAATTCCGATTCCCACAAAAAGGGTACAACCGTAGCGCGTTATCGTCCCGCCTCTCAAGAACTTCGGATTCATCTGCTTCAAATCCCCAGCTACCATTATCGTCCCCCGCTGGTTGGTGGGTGAGTGTTGGGTTCCTTCTCCCACCACGTATCCTTCGCCACCACCCAGAAAGATATGCGTTCCGGTGCCGATGGTCCTGTAAGTAGGGTCGCGCGTGAGGGGATTTAGACATCCCGCCCCGGCGAAGGTCACATTTCCGAAGTTAGGAAGAAGGATGCCCATATAGGTATAGAGAGTTTGATCAGTCGAGTTAGTGGCCGCTACATAGGTCTGATAGCAGCTCCGCGGATTGCAGAGGATGGCTTGGTTTAGATCGTGAATCGTGAAGGTTGTTTTGATTTCCGTTCTAGGATAGCAATCTGTTCCATATGCTTTCCCAACTAGCTCAATTTCCCTACCTCTAACCAAATCCTCGATTACATGCCCCCCTCCGTACTCCAACCCCTTTGACCTAGACACTGCGGTTGCCCCGATGTACACATCCACTGCTGCGAGACCGGTATAGGCTGGAACATCGTTTAAGTAGGCTTCTCCCCCCCCAAGCTTGATGGGGGGGTCCGAATGGCCTAGGTTCAGAAAGGCACCAGAACTACACATGGCACCAAAAGTTCCAGTGGTAACCACGTCGACCTCTCTTGCAGCGGCCTCTGGGCCTTTGGATTTCACAAGTTCAACCATTTCCTCGGCAGTTAGAACTACGGCTTCTCCCCTCTTTATGCGCTCATTTATCTCATCGATGGTTTTCGGCATCGTTTTCTAGCTTCGCGGTTTAAAGTCGATAGCATCGACAGCTTTCTTGGCGGTTGGTTGATGGAGAGAGAACAAATAGGTCGAGGTATCGAGCACTAAAAATATTTCAGTTCAGGCGCATACCAATTGCCCCTATCTACAACGTTTTTGTCAACGTTTGTCTGTTACTATGGTAACACCAAACGAAGAAACATATGGCTAATTGAAGGTAGTTCTATTGGTATCTATTAAGGTTCCCTGAGCTTTGCCCAGGCTCTCATCAGAGCCTTCGACAGCTCCTCTTGGGGGTCTAGCCCCCTGCGTTTCCAGGTTGCCAGCAGGGTCGGTAGAACCTCGTATATGCGAACGCCCCTCCCATTCCTCAGGGTTCCTATGATCTTCCGCTGAACCACCAGCTCCCTTAGGG
>Ga0209225_1002659_pt1 | contig 15781 bp, 17 predicted proteins | sample WasSprMetagenome_FD_184732 | JGI IMG/M metagenome (GOLD analysis project Ga0209225, IMG submission 184732) | Sulfidic aquatic microbial communities from Washburn Spring, Yellowstone National Park, USA - WS (SPAdes) (version 3) | ecosystem: Environmental > Aquatic > Thermal springs > Hot (42-90C)...
TTACAGCACCACGGGTATAGCCCTAGAAAGCATAAAAACTTGTTGGTCTAACCGAGGAGTCGAACACGAAACACCTTCCTTAACCGCCCCTCAGGTAGCTTATGTAGGCTTGTGTCAGTGTTGAGACCGTGAGCTACTGGGGACGGGTCATGTCCTGAAGTAGGGAGGGGTTAGCTAAGTATGTGCTGGACCTGAAATTAAAAACTGCTTGTAAATGCCTGCCGTCTCTCAGAACCTGAGCTACTCGGCGGGATCGTAAGGAACATATGGTAAAACAGAGTTGTTCTAAGTGCTCGAGGTATCAGCTGTTAGGTGGAGTATAATGAAGTCATCGCCCGACTTAGCTCCCGCAATGAAGTTGACCTTCTTAGCTAGGGAGAGGCTAGCTCTCTATGTCGAGGAGTTAAAACGGGGTCTTCTAGATTGTCTAGTAGACGTGCTTTAGTCCGAGTTCCTTGGCTCTCTTAATCCACGAGGGGACCGGTGGTACGAACTTATCCTCGGGCTCAACTATTACCTCCACGAAGGCCGGTTCACCTAGCTTGAATACCTCGCGGAGGACTCTCTCCAGTTCCCTGGGCTCCTCAGCTCTGTAGGCAGTTAGTCCGAACCCCTCGGCTATCTTAACGTAGTCTACTGGTTTGAAGTCCATTGAGAGGTACTTAGGTCCATACTTGAAGTATACCGAGGCCCTTATCCACCCAAAGCTCTGATTGTTGAACAGTATGATCACGATCCTACCCCTCACCCTGCTAACTGTCTCAAGCTCCCCGGCTGTGAAGCCGAAGCTACCGTCACCTACTAGGGCTACTGCGTAGCTCTCGGGGTTAGAGAACCTAACCCCTATTACTGCTGGCAGTGCGAAGCCTAGAGCACCTAGGGAGTAGTTGAATAGCACTGTCCTACCCGGTCTCTTGACCTTGTAGAATGTTGACATGTATATAGCCCCTACACCGGGGTCTGCAACTATGACATGGTCCGGGGGTATACTGTTCGAGAGAGTCTTCACGAACCTGAGGGGGTTTATAGGTCTCTCCAGTGAGTCCATGAGGGCCGCTAGGCTACTCCAGAACTCCTCGGACTCCTTAATCAGCCCCCTAACTCTTGGGATCTCTCTCCAGTCCCTCTTGATGCTGGTATCAACCATGCTCAGCATGAGCTTCAGCGTAGCCTTAGCATCGCCTACTAATACTACCTGGGTTGGGTAGTTGTTCCCCACCTCGGCCTCGCTTATGTCTAGGTGGATTACGGTCTTACCCTCCTCAGGCGAGGGTAAGGTCCAGCCATCGGTAGTTGCGTAATCGGTGTTACAGCCTACGTAGAACACTAGGTCAGCCTCCCTCAGTACTTTATTAGAGAAACTTGTACCACCCCTAGACCCTACCACACCTATCGAAAGCGGATGGGTCTCGGGGAAGCAACCTTTACCGGATATCGTAGACCCGACAGGTATGGCCAGAAGCTCCGCTAATTCGACGAGCTCATCCCAGGCCTGGGAGTAGAGGGCCCCCTGACCACAGACTATGACCGGTCTCTCAGCTCTGTACAGTAGCTTAAGGGCCTCCCTAACCCTCTCGGGGTCAGCTACGAACCTGTGACCTGGGTACCTGGAGAACTCCCTCTGAGCGTAGATGTCGGGCTTAGGTACGTCCTCCTCTAGTACATCCATCGGTAACCTAACGTGGACAGGTCCGGGTCTACCGGTCGTAGCCAACCTAAAGGCCCTCCTAATGACGTGGGAAATCTCCAGGGCCTTGGTTACGGTCATGGTCTCCTTAGTTATACCCCTAAACAGCGAGGTTTGGTCTATAGCTGTAAGCATGTTTCTCCTATGGAGATGTAGGGGTACGTCAGTAGTCATCACTACTAGGGGTATACTCGAGTAGTAGGCCTCAGCAACAGCCGGTATGACGTGGGTTGAGCCTACGCTAGGGGACTCACAGATCCCGGGCCTGTAGGAGACCCTGCCGTAGGCATCGGCAGCGAAGCAGGCACTCCTCTCATCCCTGAGCATCACGTGCTTGGGTCTCTCAGCATCAAATAGTTCCGCGTAGAGAGGTAGAGTGGTCTCCCCGGGGAGCCCGAAAACGTGTTCCACTTCATACTCTCTCAGCATTTCCAGAAGTATGCGGGCACCCCTCAATGCTAACCCCAGGGCTTTATTCTATGGTTGATATTCCTTTCTCGACGTATTCTACTATTTCCTTAGCGGTTCTCCCCGCTAACCCCAACTTCTCCATTGAGAGTCCCTCCTCCCAGAAGTCCCTACCTGTAGCGGCACAGGCTATGGTTATTAGTGCTTTTATTACGGGAGTGGGCACACCTATCTGATCTGCTAAGTGGGACACCGGAACTAGGCCGTAGGGGACATCTTCTGTAACGAACCTATGCTCTATAGAGGTCGGGGCTAGCTGCAACTGATAGGCGTAGCAGTTGAGTATGGTCTCGTAAAGATCCCTCCCCAACGCTCCGTAGAAGGCTCTAAGGGTCTCCTTTAGGCCTGGCAACTTCAATTCCAATCGCTCGCCGATAGATACGATTTCTCTATCTATAGCCTCCATTACCTTGGCCATCGCGGGGGTTACGTCGTAAGCCCTCCAGCTAGGCCCACCTACGTCCTCATAGTACGGGAAGAGAACTCTCTCAACTTTAGGTAAGTTTAGTAACGTACTCGGGGGGTGTAGTACTAGGTTTACGTTCGTTAGTGTGGTCTGAAGCACGTTTTTAGCCTTAACTATCCTTGATTTCGGGAACACCTCCTGTAAAACCGTTACGACCTCGTTTGTTCTCGTAGTTGGAAATGCTGCAACATCTAACTTGGCCTTTACTCCCTGCACTAAAACCTCGGCAGGACCTCTCTTCTTGGTTAAGTAGATTAGGCTCTCAGTCTCGGCTACGATAACGTCATTCTTGCACCCAGCATCTCTTAGAGTTTTAGCTACCACGAGGGCCCCGAAGTAGGCGGGCCATACTACGATTATTTGACCGTCTCTAAGGTGGGGTGCCATCTCCTTCGCGAATCTTTCCCTTCCAAAGGCTGGAACAACAAGCATTACTAGGTCGACTCCCTCGAGGGCTTCCTTAATATTTGTTGTTACTTTACCGGTTATTTTAGCGAAGCCGCTTCTGCCCCCACCTGGGAGCTGAAGCTCTTCGCCTGCCGGAAACTTGCGAGCTACAACATTGATACCTCCTCTCTCAAGGACGGGCTTGAGGTTGTTCGCGAACTCCGGCAGCTCATAAAGGTTAACCTCATGCCCGGTCATGGAAAGGTCCGCGGCCATGGTGAAGCCTCCGTGCCCTCCACCCAATATGGCTATTTTCATCGTTTTTCACCACCTAAAAAAGTCAGAGAACGTTTTTAAATCTTCATCGGGGCATAGTTGTGTAAAGTTTTTAAAATCTTAGGCTACTTGGGTTTCAAAACGATCTATGTCAACCCCGGAAGTGAGAATGGCTTAAGTAAAGCGGGAGGGAGATAGGGGACTTATATTTATTGATGTTTTGCCCTCAGAGATCAGCTCACTTACGAGTCTTCCAGTAATCGGGGCTAGTGCTATACCGTCCCCTTCGTGTCCTGTAGCTATTATGAGTCCCTCTATACCTTCAACGGGTCCTATGATTGGGTAGCCATCTGGAGTCGATGGTCTTAGTCCCGCGAACGCACGTATGATGTTGACTTTGCGTAGCCTTGGTAGGTACCTTAAGGTGTTCCTAGCTATAGCTAACATAGCCTCGAAACTCACGCTATCATTGTAGCCTACTAACTCCCTCGTACTTCCTAGAAGCAGATTGCCGTGTTCTGTCTGTTCTACTATTAACCCTACACCCAGCTTCCTTACTTCCTCGCTTACATCTTTCAGAACCTCAGGGTGAAGCTTCACTAGAATGTACTTAGCATCAAACAATATAGTGCGTACTATCGGCGGGAGCTTCTCTGTAACTAGAATCTGCCCTCTCTTAGGTACAACCGGTATCTTTACACCAAGCCTTTCCCCTATCTTTGAGGACTCTACTCCCGCAGCGCACACCACGAAGTCCGCTCTAATTCTCGTACCCGTGCTTGTACGAACCTCCTCAACGCGTTTGTTCTCCACGATTATTTCAGTAGCCTCACTCCTCAACATAACCTTCCCGCCGGAGGCCTTAAAGCCCTCCAGAAGGGCGAGGGTTAGGTAATGTGGGTGTATCTGGCCGTCAAGGGGCGAGTACGTTGCCCCCTCTAAGTCGTCTGCTAGTAGTGGACAGAGCTTCTTCGCCTCTACCGTGTTTATGATCCTAACCTCAAGACCTGCTTCCCTCTGCTTAGATACGAAGTCCTCCATAAGCTCCATCTCGTAGCGGTTCTCTATTAATATAAGGCCCCCACATCTCCTATAATATATAGGCAGGGGTAACTCCTTTGAGAGCTTCTCCACTTCATTAATGCTCTCCAACGCTAACTTTAGAAGAAGTCCCGGCCTCTTGGATTGAACTGCGAAAAAACCGTCGCAGGCCCCGGAGGTTCCTAGGAGTAGTCCCTTCCTCTCTAACAGGACAGTATCGATATTCCTTTTCGAGAGGTAGTAGGCTATTGCCGCGCCAATGACACCCCCGCCGATAACTACGATCTCGGCTTTCGCTTCACGTTCCATAAGGCTCACACGAACTCCCTTCGTGCTATTGCGCTGTAAACCATGTTGGCAAAGACTACGATGTCGAATACGGGCACTCCTAGAATATCTTGGATTAGCTTAGCGTAAGGTGGTAAGTTAGTACATTCTAAGACTACTGCAGCGATGTCAGGGTGCTCTTTCTTAAGCTCCATAGCGGCCTCAGCTACTTCCTTGCGTATCTTCTGGAAATCGCCCTCCGGGCTGTCTCCTAAGATCACCCTAGAGAACTCCCTCTTGTCCTCCAAGCCCTTTATTACGAGGGGAATTGAAGGATCTACACCAGCCTTCCTGAGGTGTTCCTCAGTTAGGTTTTTAGAGTTTGCTGTTATTACGGCAATTTTCCTACCCCCGACCATGGCGTGTACAAGAGGTATCAAGAGCAGGCTTGACGTGAACACGGGAACGTTTACACTTCTTGCTAGTTCGGGCTGGAAAAGGGCTAGAAAGCCGCAACAGGTTGTTATTGCCTTAGCCCCCTCTTCCTCCAGCTCCTGAGCTGCCTTAATGAACTCCGGCAGTAGGGATTCGTCGGTTCTTACGGCAACACGGTCTACCGTAGCTGCCTTCACTATCTTATGGCGTACTGGGAAGTTGAAAGTACTGAAGTGACCATGGTCTCCCGGAATCCTCGGGAACCTAGTATTAAGCATCAAGATTCCGATAAAGTCTCCGTAGAGGGGCTTACCTCCTCTAATTACCATATTATTCCCTTATTTAATCAGGTTACGCAGTTTATATCTTGTTGCGATTCACTTTGCCTCCTTAAGAAACGCGCCAAGCTCTACTGGACGTAGAGGAGGTCTGGGTCTATCGAGCTCTATTTCCGATATGTCCTTACCGATCATTTCAGCAAGAATCCTAGCTACAAGTAGGGAGCAGGTCTTTCCCTGGCAAAGACCTGCTCCAGCCCTAGTGACCCTCTTGATCTCCCTCAGGCTGCGGGCTCCTTTACGTATAGCCTCTCTGATCTCTTCTTCGGTAACTTCCTCGCAACGGCATATAATGACCTTACCTTTCTCCACGCTTAGCCACCTTTACATTTCTAGCATGTAGAGCATACTCCTTGGGCAGGCTTACTGTGACTACAAAAGTTTTATCAAACCTATCGACATAGAGAACCTCGACAACCCTACCTTTAGTAAGGAACCTCCCCCTCCTATCGAGGACTTCGACCTCCTCCCCGACCTTGGGTACCGGCAGCATCTCATACGGTAAGGACACCTTAGCTTCATCGGAGCTTAAGTCTACTACGAATATGGCTAGCCCGGGGCAGGCCGATATACATAGTTTGCAACCTACGCACCGGTTTTCGTCGAGAACCGGTAGGTTTGTTATAGGGTGCCCCACCTTAATTGCCCCGCGCGGACAAGCTAACTCGCAAACATTACATGGGATTTCCTGAAAGCACTCTATAACAGCCACAGGCCCCTTCTTCATCCTCTCTAATGACGGTACTCCGGGACACTTCCAGAACTCCTCGTCCGTAGGCACTCCTATAACATTTACCCCGATGGGTTCTTCGGTGTTCACCGTTACCCACCGATTCCTCTACCTCTCACTCTCTGCTTGAATTCCTTAAGGATCAGCTTCTTCGCCTCCTTTCTCGGTTCACCAAAGGGCCCGCTCCTCAGCTCGTCCAATCTCCTCCAGGATTCCTCAACTAAGGTGTTGAGCTCCTCCCTGCTGAGTAATTCACAGGAGGCGCCTATACCCGCCAGCTTACCCTCTTCTATAGCTACGCTAGCCTCCTCCACCCCCGCGACATCTCCGCAGACATACACCCCCTTTAGAGAGGTCTCCATCTTCTCATCGTGTAGTGGAGTCCAACCTCCAAGAGCTCTTAAGTGCAGATGTTCGCAACCAAGCATTCTAGTGAGTTCCACGTTAGGGCTCAATCCCACAGCTAGACACACTAAATCTACATCAAACTCTACCTCAGAACCAGCAACGGGTTTACCGTCCCTACCTACGCGCCAGACCACCGCCTTTTCCACCCACTCCCTCCCTCTTACCTCCCTAATTGTTGTCGATAACATTATGGGGACTCCCATTCTCAGGATCTTTGCCGCATGAACAGCCCACCCCCCTATTCTGGGTAGTATTTCAACTATAGCCACGAGCTCAGCTCCTGCTTGTAGTAACTGGTACGACACTATAAGCCCTACGTTACCTGAACCCGCCATAAGTACTCTCCTACCGGGTAATACCCTGTAAATGTTTACAAGAGTTTGAACTGCCCCAGCTCCCATAACCCCTGGTAAGGTCCAACCGGGGAAGGCTATGACATTCTCCTTAGCGCCTGTAGCTACGATAAGCTTCCTCACACGGACCTTGCTTACCCCTCTCTCCGGGTTACTTAACCACAGAGTCTTGATTTCACCTTCATAGGAGGTCCCTATAACGCTAGTTCTTAATGATATCGTCCCACCTAGCTTTTCAACTTCATTCAGCAGCCTCTCTCCTATTCTAAACCCTCTCATCCCTGCGTAGTGCTCCCTAGAGCCGAAGAACTTATGTATCTGTTTAAAGAGCTGTCCCCCTGGTAGAGGGTTCTCGTCTACTACTAGCACCCTTCTAAAACCCCTTCTAAGAACTTCAGCTGTTGCCGATAAGCCGGCGGGCCCTGAACCGACTACAACTACATCGTACTCTATCTCCATCACTGAGGCACCTCGACATTCATCCCGTCTCTTACGGGAGTTATACATGTTCTAACATTAGGCTGTCCGTCAACTACCATTATACATGAGTTGCAAAGCCCTATAGCGCAGAAGACCGACCTAGGTTCACAGTACTTATCGCTGTACCTAAAGATCTTATAACCAGCTGCGAGAAGAGCCGAGGCTACGGTATCCCACTCGAATGCTTTGACCTCCTCGCATTTACCGTTACGACAGAAATAGAATATAACTTCCCTAGTTCTCTTTAAGGGTCCCAATATGGGATGATCCCAAACCCTCGTGTAACTCCCCCTAAGAGGAGGAATTCAACAAAAAAAGTGCATAGTACCATAGGGAGCGGAAATGACCCTTCCCAGCGTTATCTGTAGGAGTTTAAGAATGGAAAAGCTAATGAGCTCAAACCTCGATCCCCTTTTTAACTTTCTCAACTAGTTCCTGTACCTCCTTGGGAGGCTCTTTGGTTAAGTAGCTTACTAAAACATAGACTGCGAACCCCGAAAGCAGTGAGGGCATAGCTATGTGGACATATCTATGCAGTCCGAGAGCGAACCACAGCAACCCAACTATGAAGGATGTCACCAACGAATATATGGCCCCCTCCCTAGTACCCCTCTTCCAGTAGAGCCCCATTAATATAGGAACTACGAATACAGCAAGTCCGGACCACCCGAGCCAGGCACTCCACAGTATGAGTAGGGGCTGGAATGCTATTATTATGCCTAGTACCCCTACTATTATCGTCAGGATCCTGCTTAATGTTAATATCTCCCTCTCTGTTGCCTGGGGACGTAGTACCTTCCGATATATGTCGTTAGCTACCGAGGACACAGCCATGATCATTAGGGAGTCCGCTGTCGACATCATTGCTGCTAGTACAGCCCCCCAGTAGAGCCCAGTAGCAACCGGTCCTAGGTAAGTCTCTACAAGGAACGGTAGCGCAAGTTCAGTATTCTTTCCGGGAAGTGCCTCTGGAGAAGGCCATATAACTCTAGCAGCAAGGCCGCAGGTGAAGACTCCTATCCATAGAATCACTTGAAGAATTGTGGAAATTATTGAGGCCTTCCTAACTATGAGGTCGCTCTTAGCTATCATGAACTTGTTTAATAACGCCGGTTGCCCCATGTAGGATAATATGGACGCGAAGAGTATCAAGCTTATACCATAGAGTACTACACTAGGCGAAGCCCACGGTGAGAGCACAAAGCGAGGATCTTGCGCAGCTATTCTATCTACCCCCTCAAATAGCCTTAACCCTCCAGCGGCATAGAAGGCTAACGGGGGGAGGGTTATGCTTACCGCAGCCATCAGAGAGCCCTGAATGACATCTGTCCAGACGGCGGCCAACATACCGCCGAGGAGGCAATATATCACTACCACAGCGGTACCCAATATCGTTGATTCTAACATCCCCATTCCAAGTACGTACCGGAAAGCTATAGCTAGTTGGGCTTCTAAAGATCCTATATAGATTACGATAGATATGAGTATTATTGCTGCTGATACATAGCGAAGTATATGCGTTCTCTGGTCGTAGTACCGTACCTCCAACATATCAGGGATAGTTAGAGATCCCGTAATCTTCGAGAACCTCCTAACCAAAATTCCTAAGATGACATAGGAAGCTATCACTGCGAAGAGACCACTACCCCACATGGTCCAAGCTGCTTGGAAGGCTTCCCTATAGACCCAGCCACCAAACCCTAGGTAGAGCCAGCCGCTTAGAGCTGTGGTGTTGAAGCCGAACGCTACGATCCAAGGACCCATTCTCCTGCCAGCAACTATGAAATCCTCTAGAGTCTTAACGTACTTCGACGTTATTATACCTATAACTATACAGAGAACAATGTACGTTACGAGAATGACCGCAGAAATCATATTACTCTCTCACCCCCTTAATTTCTTCACGCTTAAGCTCTCTCATGCTGTATGCCACATAGAGTATTAGTGTCGTTAACATTATACCGACCACAATAGCATAGCTGACTAAGCTCTGCATAGTCTCACTAACAAGTAATAATTTCAAGCCCGGGTTTATATACTTTTCGTAACTTTCTACCTTCATTCTGCGACTGTTGTGTACGCTTTTCAAGGCGGAGAATACGTTTCATAAAGCTCATAAACTCCTGCAAAACAACGAAGCCCAGCAAAGGTGCTACACTTATGGGCTGTTCTCAATGGTAAGAGTAGTCCTAGCTAGGGTCCTGCCCGGGGATCCTATTAAAGCGGCTCTCGGACCTGACGTACCTGAGGAGGCTGCTCAAAGATATAGGGAGATGCTTAATCTAGATAAGCCGCTTTACCTCCAGTACTTCTATTGGCTCAGAGACGCCTTTCAGTTTAAGCTAGGTAAATCACTGGTGACTATGAGAGATGTAAGCGCTGACATAGCGGACTTCTTCCCCGCAACATTGGAACTGTTGCTCGCTTCAACAATATTCCGCATCATTGTCGCGTTCCCGCTGGGAGTGTTAAGCGGGAAAAAGCCCGGGTCCGCTATGGACAACGCTATGAGAGTTTTGGCGTATATCGGAATATGCATTCCGACCTTCGGGTGGGCTATCATACTCCAGCTAATCTTTGCTTATTGGCTCAACTGGCTTCCAGCTACTGGCAGGATCTCTGAGGAATTTATGAGTATCCACAGGGTGACGGGGCTTATGACTATCGACACTCTGATTGGTGGGAACCTCCCAGCATTTATAGATGCCTTAAAGCACCTACTGATACCTGCCGTGGCTCTTTCCATAGGTGGGGCTGTCCAAGAGGCTAGAATCCTGAGAGCAGGCATGATCGAAAATATCGGCAGGGATTACGTACTTAACATGAGGTCTCACGGTATCCCTGAAAGGATAATATACTTTAAGTACGTCTTTAAGCCATCAATAATAGCTGTAGTCCCAACTATGGGCTTAGACATAGCATCCTCAGTGGGCAACGCCTTCCTAGTTGAGACAATATGTAATTGGCCGGGGATGTCCAGGTATGGAATGATAGCTATGTTGAGGAAGGATCTCAATGCTATCATTGGGGTAGTGCTCGTCATAGGGTTAGTGTACATAGTAATAAACACCATAACCGACGTTATACTCTACGCGATTGACCCACGACTCAGGTTTAAGGAGCGTGAGGAGTCATAGTAAAGGTGGGTGGGACAGTGAGCAAGAATTATGATACACTAGTCCGTAAGGAAAGGGAGATGAGAATGGAAAGCTTAAGGAGGGTATGGTTTAGGTTCTCTAGGAACAAGCTGGCTATTGCTGGTTTCGTCATGTTAGTAGCTATAATATTATTGGCACTGCTAGCCGGATACGTAACACCGTATCCGAGCCATGCCGGTCTATACATAAACTTCAAAGAGAAGTTCCAGCCTCCAAGCCTCAAACACATATTCGGAACCGATATGTATGGTAGAGACGTGTTCACAAGAGTCATTTTCGGCTTTAGATACGCCCTCATGATGGTTGGAGTAGTACTTGGGATAATTGTCCCTGCGGGGACCGTCTTAGGATTACTCGCAGGTTACTATAGAGGAACCTTAATCGATCACATTATTAGCGGAGCATCAGAGGTATTCGTGGCGGTCCCACCGCTAGTCTTAGCGTTAGCTATATGCTCAGTACTGGAGCCTAACGTCCTTAACGCGTTGTTGGCGATAACTCTCATGTGGTGGCCGTGGTACATGAGAATGGTGCACTCGCTAACGTCTTCTCTACGTAATGAGCCTTACGTTTGGGCTGCTAAGGCCCTCGGTATGGGGACCGCTCACATACTCTTCAAGGAGCTTTTGCCTAATATGCTAGGACCTATACTAACTAAAGCTACTCTTGATGCTAGCTGGGTCATAATAATAGGAGCATCCATAAGCTTTGTAGGTCTTGGCGCGCAACCCCCAACACCGGATCTAGGAACTATGCTTTCAGAGTATTGTCGTTACCTACCGGCTTATTGGTGGATGACTCTCGGACCCTTACTTGGGGTCATAGTTCTTGTTCTCTCTTTTAACCTAGTGGGAGATGGACTTAGGGATGCCTTTGCTGGTGAGTAGATATGCCACTACTTGAAGTGAGAAATCTTTACGTGAACTACAGGAGCTACTGGTACACCTACCACGTTCTGAACGATGTATCTCTTCGTGTGAGTCAAGGAGAGAAAGTAGGTTTAATTGGGGAGTCAGGTAGTGGGAAGACTACGCTTCTGAAATCTGTTCTCCAAATACTGCCACCCCAGGGTAAGATAGTAAGTGGGGAAGTATTATGGAAGGGGACGAATCTCCTCAAGGCCAGCAAAAACTACCTCGATGGAATCAGAAGGAAGGAAGTGGGGATGATATTCCAAGACCCTCTCGGTGCCCTTAATCCTGTCTTCAAGATAAAGGATCAAATCCTTGACGTACTCAGGCACTCATACGACGGTCTTAGCGTGAAAGAGTACTTAGGCTTAGCCGAGGAGCTCCTTCGCAATGTCATGTTACCGGATCCTGTGAGAGTTCTAGAATCTTATCCGTTCCAACTAAGCGGTGGCATGAGACAGAGGGTGGTCATAGCTATGGCTCTCGCATCAGCGAGAAGCCTTTTACTGGCTGATGAACCGACGACTAACCTAGACGTAACTATTCAGGACCAAATACTTCGACTCATAAATAAGCTGGTAGGAAAAAAAGGTTTGAGTATGGTGCTAGTCTCACATGCTTTGGGTATGGTAGCTAGGATGACTCACAGGGTCTACGTGATGTATGCGGGTACCATAGTTGAGGAAGCACCAACCCGTGAGCTATTTAAGGATCCCCTACATCCATATACCGCGCTACTAATAGAGAGCGCACCAAGACTTTATATCAAGCGCCTTGGTGAGGGTATAGCAGGTAATCCTCCCGACTACAGATATCCACCTCCCGGATGTAGGTTCCACCCTAGATGTCCCCGCGCTATGGATGTGTGCAAGAAGATGAAACCCCAAACATTGAGATATCTCGCAGTAGATACGTAGCGTGTCACTTATATAGTGAGAAGATTGTGGGTGGCACTAATGTTAGCTGAGGACAATCCGAACTGGGGCTTGGAGACGCTCCTCGTAGTAAGGAACCTTAAGAAACACTTTAACACCCCGAGAGGGATTGTAAGAGCAGTGGACGATGTCTCCTTCTTTATGACTACTGGAGAGACCCTGGCTTTAGTCGGTGAGTCAGGATCGGGTAAAACGACTACGGCACACGTTATCATGGGTTTCTATACACCCACGGAAGGCTCGGTTATCTACAAAGGTACCGACATAGACATCCCCATCGAGAAAAGGCCTCTCTGGCTAAAGAAGGAGATTCAGATAGTACTTCAAGATCTCGCTACATCGCTTAACCCGAAGAAAACTATCAAAGAAATTATTGAGGCTGCTGTAAAGGTTCATGGATGGAGCAGAAAGATTGAGAGGCTTGAAAGAGTCCTAGAGCTCATGGACTACCTTGGACTGCCTGAGGAGTACCTCTTTAAACGCCCCACCGAGATAGGTGGTGGCGAGAAGCAGTTAGTAGCTTTGGCGCGGGCTCTTGCCGTCGGTCCAACTATCCTAATACTTGACGAACCAACCTCGGCCCTAGATGTCTCGGCCCAGTCAAGGGTGTTGAAGACTCTTTTAAAAATTCAGAAGGATCGAGGAGTTTCATACCTGTTAATAACACATGATCTAAGCGTTGTCAGAAACATATCGAGAAGGGTGATAATAATGTATCTAGGTAAGATATGTGAGGTAGCTGACACTGAGGAGTTCTTTAGCAAGCCAGCACATCCGTACACACAGATGCTACTTTCATCGATACCGACTATGAGCGAGGAAGATGAAAGGATCTTACCTAAGAAAATAGAATCCAGAGGTGAAATACCCAGTGCCATCAACCCACCGCCGGGGTGCAGATTCCACACCCGGTGTCCATATGCGATGGAAATTTGCAAAAAGAGGGAGCCGCCAGCACTTAACATAGGAAGCTCACAGCACCTAGTATATTGTTGGCTCTACTCACAGGGCAACACTTAAATGAAGCTTTCCAAACCATCATAAATGCTCGCAGTCCTCAGAAAAGTACTTCTCATTTATCTCATATTTCTATCTATCATTCTTTCAGATCAGTAGCTCAGTTAGTATTCTAGCCAGTATAGTTCGTGAGGCTATGACGGGTTTCCTTACAATCCCCTGAATTATGCTCCTTTGTTCTAGGGTATAGCCCATGCAATCCATGATCACTAGGGATACCCTATCTGATAAGAGCTTACTGGCTACCTTAGCGAAATCTTGGATTGTTGAGGTATAAGGCGATACTGGGTAAACAATAACATCGCTGAAAAATTCACGCCACTTATTCCTAGCATATTCTACCTGTGCCTGATCCGGTATTAGAATACCCACAGGACCTCGAAGCCTTAGACTAGAGGCCGCACCCTTCAGGACTTTCTCGGGATAGATTATTGGTGAGCTTGAGGAAAACTCCGGGAACTCCCCCGTGCAGAGTATGACTATTAAGTCAACGCCTAAGGAGTTTAGATGATCTATCTTCTTTTGGAGTAGTGGAATGATCTTATTCTTCGATATCTTGACTTCGACCCCGGTACGGAGCCTAGTGACGTATACGGTATCCCCCTCAGCCGGAGCTAGATCGGCCTTAATACATTGTTCATCGTAGTCATCTAGAGCTCCAGCCTCAACGACCTCGACTTCTCTCGGCAGAAGTTCACGCAAATCCTTCATAATATCAGTCCTTGGCGACTGTCCTATAGTTAGGAAGCCTACCCTAATTCCTAGCACACCCGATATTGTTTCCTTTCAAGCTAAAAAAGTTATATCATCTAACAAATACCGAACTTGAGAGCCCTCATTACTGCGATGGCTTTATCCGCAAATGGTACTCTATTGTTTACCTAATTTCTTAGCTAATTCGGCTAGTTTAGGCTCTACGAACTTTCCTTTATCGAGTATTTGCCTACCGTCTAGCCATACCGATGAGTTTAAGCATACTCCATCCGTATGTGAGGGGGCTTCTATGGGGGCCGAACCGGTTAGCCTGCGACTCACATAGCCTATACCCCACTCGGTAGCTCCCCAGACTCGCTCATCCTCAAGTATATTACCAGTTAGTTTAGCTCCTGGATTAAGCCCGAAGCTGAGATGAGCTAGTCTCAACATCTGAGGATGGTTGAACCCTCTGAGCCACTTCTCGAATGCCATAGCTTCTTCACCTCCCTCAATACTCACTATCACGCCCTCCTTAACATGCAGTTTGATAGGCTCCTTGAGAAGTCCTAAAGGTGGGTAGACTGAGCCATCGAAAACTATCATACCGCTAATGGTCTCAAACTTCGGGGCTATGCTTATCTGACCTGGTAACATATGCGAGCCTGGTGTGAATGCTTCTCCCTTATTGTTCAATACCGGGCTCTCCGGTCCCCTCTCAAACTCTACATCCGTTCCTGCTGGGGTTGTTATCTTGATGTGCCTGGTTGCCTTTAACATATCAGCGAGGGTATCCTGGAACACCCTGAGAATCTGCAGATCCACCCGATCAATAACTCTGACCATCATGTCCACGTCCATACCGACTAGGCATAAGTGCCTTAACTTTCTGTTCCGCGCTACAGCATTCTCATACGTTGTTGAGTATAGAAGCCACTTATAATTAAACTCCACCCACACATCAGCACTAGCTAGTAAAGATGAGAGAGCTTCCACAGGAATTACTGGGTCTGTCTGCTTCCCTACACCGAATGGTGATGCTATCATCCACACTGCTAGAGGTTTGGCCCCCGCATGGTATACGGCCCCTGCGGTTATATCAATAACTCTCTGATCCGACTCAGTATCCGCTGTAATGATGACTGTCTCTCCAGGCTTCAGCCCAAGCATCTCATTTACGAGCTTGTACGCTGCGCGATAAATTTCCCACTCCATATATTGAGGCACGAAATCTCACCACAAATAAGTTATCGGGAATCCTTTTTCAACTCTTCGCATGATAGATGTTCCAGAAGCCTAGACTTCTCAGGGAGGAATAGAACTACGCCCAAGAACATCGCAAGGTTTTAGCACCTTCCTTGTGTAGGGGGTAGCAAATTAAGCACGCAAGCTTCCAAAGACTTAAGCTTGAGTAGCTCAGTACTTCGCTGGCAAATCCCCCTCTATTTATAGAGTTGAACACATACCGGATCCATACTGGGTCTATCCCAGATAGAGGTTACGTTTTCGACGGAATCAGAGACTTGCCCGTTTTGCTTAATGTCTCATTCTTATCACGATGAGTTATGTGTTGGGAAAGACCTTATTTTGGCTGAGGGTGTTAGTGGGGTAGGTGAGGTTGGTGAGGGCGTCACTGCTTAAGGTTCTTGTGAGGGTTGAGGGTGAGGTTAGATTCGAGGATCTGTGCAGGTTGGTCGGGCTTAGTAGGAGTACTATTAGAAGGTATCTGAG
>Ga0209225_1002661_pt1 | contig 15779 bp, 19 predicted proteins | sample WasSprMetagenome_FD_184732 | JGI IMG/M metagenome (GOLD analysis project Ga0209225, IMG submission 184732) | Sulfidic aquatic microbial communities from Washburn Spring, Yellowstone National Park, USA - WS (SPAdes) (version 3) | ecosystem: Environmental > Aquatic > Thermal springs > Hot (42-90C)...
GAAGGGCCAGTAAGCCTCATAAGGAAGAACTCAAGGTTCAAAGCCATAGCAGACCTCTACAGGATGAACGGAGTCCTCCACATAAGAGTAAAAGACGTGGTGCAAAAGCTGGAGTGACAACTATGCCCTTCATAGCCGACGTTGAAAGGACAGGAGAGAAAGAGGTTGAAGGAGCCTTCAAAATATCAGCCAAAAGCGTCAACCTATGGGTTAGAGTGTACAGGACGAATTTCGGGGGAAGAGTTAAAGTCACAGTATCATACCTTGAGGCGAACGAGTGGAAACAGACTCCAGCCATATGGCTTGACGCGAAAACATGCGCACAGCTGGCTGAAAGGCTGAAAAACCTAGCCACCAAGCTCTGAAAGGGTTTTGAGGCTGCGAAGTTTTGGAAGCAACGGTTTCGAGGGTGAAGGTGAAGTTTGTGATTGAGGGTTTAGGTGAGGCTGAAGGCGAACTCGTCCGCCACCTGGCGCCGATAACTGTTAGCATGGTTGTTAGGAAGCTGCCCTTTGAGGGTAGAGCCGCCCTTTGGAAGGAGGAGGTCTACTTTGAAATTCCCGTGAGGATGGGGGAGGAAAAAGCGAAAAGCGCCGTTGAAAGGGGAACCATAGCCTTCTGGCCGATGGGAAGCGCCCTATGCATATTCTACGGGCAGTCCCAACCATACAGTCCCGTGAACGTTTTAGGCTACGTCACCAAAAACCTCGAAGTTTTCAGCAAAGTTAAAAGCGGAACAAAAATAAGGGTTGAAAAACTTTGAAAACCCTTTTCCAATTAAACAGACACGTGCAGCGAAACCGGGGTAAAGCTTAATTAAACTTTAAACCACTCATATCCTTCGGAAGGCTTCCCTGATGGACATTGTTGAGGCGTTGTTGGCTGAAAAGTTGAGAAGCAGAAATCCAACTTTAGACTTTTCCGGGCCGGACAGAAGGATTCTCCAGATTGCATGTCAAGACCTGAAAAACTACCTTAAAGTATGTTGGGGGCTGGTAGGCAGGGAAGGTAGCGGACACGAGCTTTTGGACAAGTTTGAGGGGTTCTATTGGATGGAGCCTAAACAGCTCGGGGAGTTTTTGGACTTGTGGAGTGGAATGTGGCTTAGAAAGTGGAGGGAAAGGGTTAAACTAGTAGTGGGCGGCGAGGAGTGGAGGAGGTTGAACGGAACGGCGAAAACTCTGCGCAGGGGGGAACAGCTTTGGGTGAACCTCGCAAACCGAGGGGAAATGCTGGATCTCGTCGCGTTAACGCTTGTTAAGAACGGGGAAATCTGCGGCACGTCAATATTGGCTGAGAACCTCCTTAAAATGGAGCTTGGCGAAAACGCCGGAAAATACATGAGCGGCGGAGAAGAAACAGTTAACGTTGTCAACAACGTGCTGCGTAAAGCCAGAAGGCTGGCTAGAAGCAAAGGACCCCTAATATTCGTCAGGATAGACAGAGGCTACGGCAGCAGCCTTTAAACCGGAAGGCTTCCAAGTTTAATGGAAGAGCAGGCGATGGCGGAGCCCGGGAGAACTTCTGCAAAAACCTTCTTGAAGGCCATGCCTCTCCGCGACCTTTCCATGCTTGAAAAAGTTAAAAATGAGGTGCGCTCAGGAAACATCCTAATCCTAAAGGTAACTCCCCTCGCCGACAAAAGCATTGAGGATGTCAGAAGGGCTGTAAACGAGCTATGCGCGTTCGCTGAGTCTATTGGCGGCGATATAGCCCGTCTAGGCGAAGAACGCATAGTCATATGCCCAGCAAATGTCAAAATTTGGAGGGAGAAGACGCCTTCAACAGGCGAGCCTAACGCAAAAGAAGCTTGATGATTTTCGTGGCATAAAGTGGAAAATTATATATAAGTCGCAAATACACTTTTAGTGGTTAAAAGGGATGCAGTGATGGCGGACGAGTTGAGGATCTATCTTCGAGCTGAGGGGGAAATAGTTAGGCGTTTCTTACGAATAAAAGAGCATATGGGTTTGAAGAACGACACGGAGGTTGTGCGATTCCTCATAAATGATTACTGGGATAGAAATAAGGATATGCTTCAACCAGCGCTTGAACACTTCAACTTAAGCGAGAAAGGCGTATGCATCCTTGACAGAACCTTGGCTGACAAAAACTCAAGGGGCCGCATAGTAGACGTCCACTTTAAACCTGACATGGTTTGGTGTGAATACTGCCAATCTGCGGCATGCGAACATGTAAAATTCGCCCTAGACCTTCCAGAAGTACAGGAAATAATGCGTAGAAAGAGTCTGGAAAAAGCATCGCGAGAGGTAGAGGGCTCCAGCAGGTCGGCATGATTATGTCAAGCTGTTGTCCACTCTGAGCGAGACGCTAGGCCTCGAATATACTTCCTATGAGTGGATGCACAGCGTTCAACATGGGAATGGAATTGTACCCGGAACATAGTGGATTGTGGCTCGCGCAATGCCAGATGAGTTTTCCCCCAAGTGTATGCCGCTGCGAAACATAAGGGGGATGGATGGAGAAGGCAGAAGCCGCCTGAACTGCGCCCAAAGCAACTTCTACGTTCCTCTTGGAACCTTCTAAACTCCAAAACTACCTCAACCGTTATATACTGTTTGAAAACCAGAACCGCCAATCCTGTTTGGGTACCCTCCTCAGCCTCCCTTTTGAGTTAAAAAGAAGGGTGGAAATAGTCGTCCATTCAAGCTAAAATCATTTTTCCTACAACCTAGCCTTCACTTAACAGCCTCATCATGGTTTAAACCGATGCGGGCGCTCTTCTTGAAAGGATACAACCTCTCCCTTCTCGGTATCTATCTCAATTTTGAAGTTTCTCTTAACGGTGAAGAAGCGTAAACGCTTAAACCACACTTCGCCCTCCACAAGCCAAGAGTGGCCCATGTTGTCAATCCTCCTGAAAAGTATACGCGTAGCGCCAGGATGCCTCTTCAAGATAAGCCTTCTCGCTTTCTCCCCAGCGCCTGCGGCGCCCTTAACCTTCAACCCGCTTTGCACTCCATCCGAAATTTAATGCGGGCGCCGACGGGAAGAGATGAAACTCCAACAACAGACTTCACGTCTGAATTGTACGTTGGAGACACCAAGCAAACCTTCACGGTTTCCACGCCTCAACGCCCTTGCAGAAAAAGCTAAACGCAATGGAAAGTTAAAATTTTCGGAATTCAAGGCTTTCCGCAAAATAGCCATTCGAAAGGGAAAAACGCATCCAACATTCAAATAAATATCATGTCGACAAGGCTTAGCATGTGCGAAGCGCGCGCCGCGACGCAAGTGAGGACATCATGATTGCAATAGATATATCTACATGTTAACAAAGGTTATAGGTTCGGTTTTGCCTCTCTGTTTAGGGATAGTGATGGTTGAGAGTGAAGTTTTAAAGGTTGAGGTTGTGGAGGGTGAGGAGCGCGGGGCTGTTGAGCTGTCCCAGCTTGAGCAGCTTGCAGCCAGGCTTACCGAGGTTGAAAAGCTCATTGATGATTGCAAGGTTAAGCTTTCAGAGGCTGAGGGGCACCTTGCAGAGCATAAGCGTAAAAGCGAGCTTGAAAGGCGTTTCAGCCAGCTTGCAGGCATACCATACGTGGACAAGTCCCAGGAGCTTGAGGAGAAAGTGAAATCCCTAAAAGCGCAGCTTGAAAGCCTCTCCTCAGAAAGGGTTAAAATCCGAGGGGAAATCCTCTCGGGCTTAGCAGGCGTCATAATGCCAATCGAGGCTGACGGCCACCAAGAGGCTTCAGGAGAGGAGGTTTACTTCAAGTTCAGGGATGGAATGAAATGCCCAGCCATAACAGCCTTCATAAAAAAAGAGTTAAACTTCGGCCTTCCCCCAGTCTACGTCGCGCTGACTCCTGAAGGCCTCAAGGTTGTAGGCGTAAACGACAAAACCACAGCCATAAAAGAGGTAATAAAAGCTGTTGAGGGACTAAGAGCCAAAGCGGCCGGAGAGCTTAAACATTACACGCCTGAAACCCTAAGCGGGAAGCTAACAGAGGAGGAAACCCCCGCAAAGGGAGTATTCGCCCCGTTCAGAAAGCTTAAGCATTAAAACCCACTATACAGGTTACACGTGACCCGCATGTATGTGGGTCTCAAGAACGTGGAGAGCTTAAAATGAGCCTTATGGAAAAGCTGGGATACGTTAAAAGAAAAACGTATGAGGAGTGCTTAAAGAAAAATGAGGAGCTAAAAAGAAACATCGAAGAACTTAAATCCCAAACAGCCGCCCTGGCAGGCGAAAGGGATGAACTGAAAAAGCAGGTTGAGGAGCTGAGAAAGAAACTGGAAGAGAAAAGGAGGAGGCCCGGCTTAAAAAGCGGCAGCCCATAACGAGACCGCAGTATAAACGCTTAGGCCTCCTCCCATGTCATGTTTAAAAGGTGAAAGGCGGACAAAATATAAGTATGTGACCGCACAAACTTGTTGTGTGGTACGAGATGGAAAAAGAATTGAGGATTCGTTTAAGGATGGAGGGCGAGTTGCTTAAGCGTTATACGCTGGCGAAAGAGCGTTTAGGGTTAAAGGACGACAACGAGGCTATACGTGCGCTCATAAACTGGTATTGGGAAGAACAACACAGGAGCGCCGGCTCACATACTTGAACATAAACGGAAAAGCGTAGACGTTATCAACTGCTCCTCCACCGCGAAATTCAAGGAACTACGAAACTTTGATAATCCAAAGCCTAGGTTAAGGGCCTCAATTCTAGAACTTTAAATCGGCAAAACACACCGCTACAAACCTCCACACATTAAAGCGGTTTTCGCCTCAAAGTTCTTCACAAAACCTTAAAACAAGCCTAAAACGATCTAAATTATGTTGTTGCCCCTAAGCAGAATGGTCCCGTAACTCCTCGTTGGCCGCCCACCAAAATATTCCACCGCCTCCTCCAAGACAACGTTCATAAGGCTGTCGCACCCGACAACCTTTCCCCTGTACTCGAACCCATCCTTTAAAACTACAAGAATGTGAGCGTTCAACTGTTTGGCAAGCACATCTAACGGTTTTCTGCCAGAATCCATAATAAGCACGCTGCTCCACCCTAGGGTTTTCCGTCCATATGCTTAAAGCCTTTAAGCCAAAAATAACGGAACTCTGCGAGAATCGACTAATTTCCTTACGCGGACAACCTCATCCCCCTATACCTATGCGCTTGACAGCGCCCTCACTTGAGAATTTTGCTTAACCGCCTGATCAGAAGCCTCGGCGCCGGATTCTCCATAATTCTGGCAGCCTCCGCAGCCGTGATGTGTCCAGCCGTTGAGAGAAGCTTCAAGGCGTCGCATGTTGAGCGTCGAACCTTCACAGCCACCATGAGACGCGCTGACTTTTGGCCGAGAAAAACTTTGGCCGGGTAGCGCCTCAACATTGCAAGCGCAACCCTCTTGGCGTTTGCGCCTTTTATTGTGAAGTCTGGAGGGCTTCCGTCGAACGTTAAACCGCGAAGCGACCTCCTTATCCACACGTTAAGCGAGGCGCTTCCAGCATCCTCCAATATGACAAACGTCACAAATACTCCCTCACAGGTCGCTTTCAAGCTCTCCTCTTACGTATCCTGAAGTAGCCTGTGCCTCCGAGGCTGACGTATTCACCTCCAAGCCTGCCGATGACGACGGCTACAACAGCCTTAAACTGCTCAGCGTTCAACCGACGCTGAACGTTAACGATAACGTGCTCCTCATCCTCGCTTAAGCTTAAGTAAGCATGCAGCCTTTCAGGAATCATTCCCCGCACGGACTCTACGGAAACTTCACACTGCGACTTGCATTCGTCAACAAGCCTCTTCAAAGCCTCGCCCAGATCCTTAAGGTCGCCAATAATCAACTCTAAGACGCTCAAATCATCCTCAACCTTCTTAACAAGCTCATCAACGCGCACAGACGCCACTCAACAATTAAATATCGGAACCCAGCATAAATTTTCTCAATCCTGAAGCATTTAATCTTCCGCTTCGCCAACGCGTTTTGCGGCGATCCTAGAGGTCGGCACGTTTATTTGCATGTCGCCTAAGCGAAGAATCGTAGTCGCGTCCCAGCCAATTCAAAATCTAAAGTATGAAGGCCTTGCGCGTGCGCGCAAGGTTTAAATTTGCTCCTCTGCAATGAAACGTATTTTGGTGAAAAGCGCTTGGGGGAAAAGGCTAAACTTCTCGTTTTGTTTTTGCTTGCGCTCATATCCACTTCGTTGCTTCTGGTGGCTTTCGACTACCTCAAGTTTGTGAGCCCATCGTTGGTTGTTGTCGGAGGCACAGTAACGGATGATGGTGGAAACCCCGTGGCTGGTGCGGTGGTTACTGTTGGAAATTGCACAACTTACACGGACCAAAATGGAAACTTTATCCTCAAGATTGCTGAAGGAGTTTACAACCTGACAATAAAGGCCAAGGATTACCAGACTTTGAACACTCTGTTTAACGCCGCTGGACATGTGAAGAATGGAAATTTTACATTAAATAGGGAAAAGCTGGCGGAGCTTGAACCCAGCGATGAAAAGGTCGACTTTAACTGCACCAGCTGCATAAGCAATGCAACAAAAATAAGCGTTGATTCGCGTTTTTGCGAATGTGAAAATATGACAGCGTTCCTTTTCTTGATTAGGGGATGCACTGGCACGTCGTATTTAAGAGTTCTTGTCGGCGAATTATACGAAAACGGCGTTTGGTCTCTGCTTGAAAAACCACAAGTTTTACAGTACACAGGCGGAAATATAAATTCTAATGTAACTGGCTGCGTGCAAAAGTATCAAGTAAACTTCGAAGTTCAACCCCTAACATTTTTCGGCGGGTTCATACCATCAGCACAAAACCCGTACTACATATCATCAGATCACTCCCTCGTCTACTACATTAACCAGCAGATTTTCTTCTCAGAGTGCACGTTCACAAGCGCGTACAACGTAACCTACACCCACTACGGTTTCGATTTGGAAACACTGAAGGACACAGATGTTTCCTGCAACACTAACTATTTAGCTGTGCCCCCTGAACTCCTCGAAAAACTCAAGCCGCTCGCCCTAAACATAACATCAAACCTTAACTCGCCATTTGAAAAGCTTGTTGCCATAGAAGATTACCTGAGAAACAATTACGAATACGACTTAAACTACACCCGCGCACCAGCTGGAGTAGACCCCGTCGAATGGTTCTTATTCCACAGCAAAAAGGGCGTATGCACCCACTTCAACTCAGCCTTCGTGCTTTTGGCAAGATCCATAGGTTTTCCCGCTAGGCTTGTTGCTGGTTACCTGATAAACCCGTCTGTGGAGTACCAAATAGTGAAACCAAAACAGAGGCACGCATACGCTGAAGTTTTATTTGAGAACCTCGGCTGGATAACATTCGACGCGACAGCACCATGTAACTGCTATGAGAAGCCAGGGACACCAACGCTAAAGATTGTTCACCCCTCACAAGGAGCCTACATATCAAGCTCAAAAATTACAGTAGCCGGGGAAGCGTATGGATTCTACAAGAACGCGGAACTTTACATAAACCACACGGGCTTTTCGTTAACATTCTGGGATGGAGATTTCGCCTTCGACAACAGCACATGCACCCAAGATGGTGAATTGACAATAGAAGTGTCTATTTCAGACGCCGTTGGCAACAAAGCCTCAGACAGCGTTAAATTCACAGTCGATAACACGCCGCCTAAAGTGTTTATCAGTTTTCCGTCGAACGGTACCTCAATAGCGAGCCCCACAATATATATGAATGGAACCGTCCAAGAACTAAACATGGGGAATGTTCAACCTTCCATTAATGACACGCGATTCACTTTAGCCTATTGGAACGCTTCAACCGGAGCCTTTTCATTTATAAACCAAACTGACATTTCAGGTGAAGTTGACGTTGAAGTCTCCTTTGTAGATCTTGCCGGAAACGTAGGCTCAGACGTTTTGAGCTTCAAGGTGAAAAGCGAAGTTTCTCCCCCAACTCGCATCCCCACGCGGACAAACATAACAAGCTGCAGTAGCAACATGGCGCTAAAAGGCTCAGCCTTTTATGTTGAGGGCAGCGTCTTCGACGCAAACGGCAACCCTGTGAGCAATCTAAACGTGGTCATATACGTAGCCAAAGACAAAAGTGGTGTTGGAACCCCTGTTGGCACGGGAAAAGTTGTCAACGGCTACTTTAACGTCACATGCTGCATTTCGAAGGAGATAAATGTGGGCGACTACCTCCTCATTGCGGAAACGGTTGGAGACGAAGGGTATGAAGGCTCACGAAGCGATCCACCTTTAAAAGTTCTGGCTGAAACTGTTGTTGAACTGTCGTCCCCTGATAAAGTGGTCATGGGAAGGGGGTTCACGGTTAACGGCACCCTAAAAGAGAAGTTTTCCGGTCAACCTATTGTGAACGAAACAGTGTGCATAACCATAAACTCGGAAAGCTACCTTTTGAAGACGGATAACCAAGGAGGCATAATCATCAGCAACGTCACCCTCTGGCAGCCTGGAAACTACACTGCAACTCTAATCTTCAGCGGCTCCACCTATTACCTGGGCAGCTCATCCTCAAACGTGATCCGCGTTTTAGCCATAAAGGTTTACCCAACAACCAACGAAACTTTCGTCAGGGGTAAGCCGGCCGCAGTTTCTGGGCGCGTATACGCTGAGGACTTGCCGTTAGACCATGAAAACCTGACGATTAAGCTCTACGGAAACGTTGTCCACACGGCTGAAACCGACCACCTCGGCCGCTTCAACGTATCCCTATGGGTTCCGGAAAACGAAACCTTAGGCGAAAAACTTCTGGAATACCGTCTTGAACGCTACATGGTTTCGGAGACTCAGAAAGTAAGGGTTGTGGCCGAGACAAAAATCCGATGCGTCCACGTTGAAACCCTGAACCCCGGTTGGCCCCTCAACATAACAGCGTTTCTAACGGACAACCTTGACAAGCCAGTCGCGAACGCCACCCTGAATTTGCTTCTCAACTTTAACGGTGCAAACGAAACACGCTGGGAAACCACAGAAATTGGGGGTTCGGCGCGGTTTTACAACCTTTCAATCCCTGAAGGCTTCAACGGAAACCTAACGTACAAGGTCACCTTCTACGGGAACACGCTTTACCTTCCATCCTCACACAGCGGATCCATAAACGTTCCGCCAGCCTCCCCAAACATGCTCCTCCTCCTCTTCGCAGGCCTTCCAATCCCCGCCATCATAATCTCCGCCGTTGTTTGGCGCAGGAGAAAGAAGGCTCCACGTGGGGAAAAAGCTGAGCCTTCAGGGGGTGGGTTGAGCAGGGCTTCAGCGGAAGAGAAGCCCAGGGTCTCAATAAGCTTTCCCCAGATCCGGAATCCCCTGCCTCCGGTCTGGGGGGTTGGGGAGCCGCTGGTTGTCAGGATAAGCGTTTTCGACCCCTCAAACGCTCCAGTACCATCAGCCACTGTGAGGGTGAACGTTGAAGGGTTAGGCGAGGTCCAGCTTACAACACGTGACGATGGAAGCTGCGAAGCCACGTACACCTTCAACGAGAAGGGAACCTTCAAAATTAAAGCCTCACTCGAGGGTTGGGTGGAGGCAAGTGGGGAGGTTGAAGTTAGAGTTGTGGATTACAGGGAGGAGGTTGTCAGGCTTTTCAACTCCTTCTACGCTTCAGCTAAAGAGAAGTTCAACGGATTAGTTGACGAGATGACTCCAAGGGAGATGCAGTCTACAATAATGAGCCAGGTGGCGCCGGCTAAGCATAAGCCGCTTGAAACGTTAACGTGGACGTTTGAAGTTGCAGATTACAGTTTGCATCCCATAGGACGGAGGGAGTACGAGGATGCCTTCCTTTCAATAATGGAGTTTTGGAGTTGAAGATGGATGGATAAGGGGCTGGCTTGGGGTTTGACGCTTCGAACATTGGGTTTCGCAGCTGCGCTCTTCGCTTTGGATTTCGCTCTTAACAGGTGCAGCGCACTTTGGCGGGGGTGGAACGTTGACCCCTCCTTCCTCTTCAAACCAACGTTGGCTTTGTCGGCAACTCTTTATTCAGCCTCAATCCTCGGCTTTCTCCTTTCAGGCGAGCTTTCAAACGCCGTTGTGTCCAACGTGAAAGTTTTGGCTGCAGCCCTCTTCCTCTGCATGGTTTTCGCGAACGCTCCCACCCCGCAAGCCCTTCAACCGTTGGGCGTGTGGGTTTTAGCTGGCACGCTTGCAGTTGTAGCCGCCCGCGTAGCCGCGTCCATCTCAAAACATTACGGGGGAACAGTGCTTAAAACTTTGGTTGAAAGCCTCTGCATTTTCTCCCTCGCGCACGTTTTAAGCAGCGCCGCCCGCGTAGTGGTAGACGCGTCAAACATTGAATTTGTTAAACAGGCGTTTTTGCCTGAGAAAATTTACATTTCAGTTTTAGCCGTTTCCGCTCTCTCAGCGTTAGGAGTCTTCAACAACTGCCGAAACCCTTACCTCTCGTACTTTGGAGGGAAGTTTTCGCGGGGGGCCTCCAAGCTTTCATGCTTCGTCACCGTGATGCTGCTGCTGTTCTACTTCTCAAACCTGCGTCCAGCAGCGTCCAGCCTCATCCCAAACTACATAGTTGTTATGGAGTGGGCGGCCGTTTGCCTAACGGCCTACGCTTTTTACAGTGGGGTGAGGGGTTACGCTTCAAAAAGGTTAACGGAGGAAATGCGTTTAGGAGGGTGGACCGTCCACGTGCAGAAGATTTTCCATGAGAAGGGAAGCGTTGTTGAAGCGTCAAAATCTGCTGAAGACTTCGTTGAGTGGGGTTTAAAGGCCGGGTTGCTGTCCCACATTGTTGCAGCCCTCGTTGAGAACGGTGTGCCCCCGGGCAAAATAGAGTTCATAATCCAGGAGCTTGCGGACTACGAGGACGAGCCGATTCCGAAGCTAACTTTAAAATGGGAGCTTAAAAACCTTGAAGTTGAGGGCAAGAGGAGGAGGTTAAACGTGTTGGCGTCCACCCTTGCGAAGGCCTCTGACCAGTTGGGTTTGGCAGGCCTAGCTCAGACAGTCGAGGGCGAAGTTGAAGGGGGGAAAGTTTGAACTTCGAAAGGTTCAGGGCGAACTGCGACAGTTTCCTCGAAGCCGTGGGAGAAGTTTTTGTGGGGGAGACGCTTCTCCTGAGGAAGGTTCTCTCGGCGGCGCTTGCAAACGGCCACGTCCTGTTCGAGGATTATCCGGGCCTGGGTAAAACTTTGCTTGCCAAGGTTTTCGCAAGGCTGATAGGCTGCTCCTGGAGGAGGATACAGTTCACCCCTGACTTGATGCCCGCCGACATCGTTGGAACACGCGTTTGGAGGGCGGACCGTTCAGAGTTCACCCTTGAAAGGGGACCCATATTCACGAACATCCTTTTGGCCGACGAGATAAACCGTTCCCCTCCGAAGACGCAGTCAGCGCTGCTTGAAGCCATGGAGGAGAGGCAGGTTACAATTGAGGGTGAAACCCGCACGCTTGAAAACCCCTTCTTCGTCATCGCAACCCAAAACCCCATAGAGCTTGAGGGAACCTTCCCGCTTCCAGAAGCCCAGCTTGACCGTTTCCTGGCCAAAATGTCAACGGGATACGTGAAAACCCTTGAGCTTGAATGCGAAATCCTAAGGAGGCGCCTAAACTGGAAGGTCGACGACCCCACAGTGAAAATTGAGCCTGTCATCAAACAGAAGGAGTTTGTTGAAATGCAGGGCCTCGTTGAGGAGAAAGTCTACGTTGACCCCCAAATTTTAGAGTACATAGCCAAAATCGTGAGGGCAACCAGGCAGCACCCCGCCGTCGAAGTCGGTTCAAGCCCAAGGGGAGGCCTAGCCCTCCTTAAACTTTCAAGGGCCCATGCAGCCGTTTGCGGAAGGGACTTCGTCACCCCCGACGACGTAAAAATTTTCGCTGAGGAAGCGCTCTGCCACAGGATAATCATAAAGATGGACTACGCCTTCGAGGGCAAAATCTCGCCTAAGAGCGTTGTTGACGAAGTTTTAGCCCATATAGAGGTTCCTAAAAACTTCATGCGTAAGTGAAAGAATGCTCACAAACAACGTTTGGAAGCTTCTGGGAAGCTTCTCAACCCTTTTCTTGACTGGAATGTTTTTCGGAAACCTTCCGCTCATATGCTTCTCGCTCATCCCCCTAACCGCCCTATTCATCGCATTGCACTTTGAAGAGCCCCACCTTGTGAGGGTTGAAAGGGCTGAGGGCAAGGTTTCAGCTTGGGTGAACGAAACCGCCGATTTGAAAATGAAGCTTGAAGTGGAACACGGCGTCGGGCTGGTGACGGTGGCGGACAAACTTCCAGAACACTTCGAGCTTACAGGGGGAAACAACTTCCGCGTCTTCTGGAAGGGCTTCAGCAAACTTTCTGAAACGTTGGGTTACAGGGTTAAATGCACAAAAAGGGGCTTTTACCACGTCGGTCCAGTACAGGTTGAATCGCGCCACTCCGTCGGACTGGGGCAGACGGTAATCCAACAATATCCCGTGGAGGCCGAGCTTGAGGTCAGGGTGAAGCCGCTTGGCGTCAAGAGGATAAGGGACCCGAGGGTGCTTTCGAAGGTTCCCATGCCAGCCTCAGCCTCCTCTAAGCTTGGAATGCTGACAACAGACTTCAGGGAGATAAGGCAATACCGTTGGGGAGACGCGTACAGACAAATAAACTGGAAGGCAACCGCGAGGCTGACAAGCAGCCCCCACGCTCCACCCTACATAAACGATTTTGAACGGGAAGGAAAAAGGGTTGTCTGGATATTCCTCGACGCCTCCCAGCACATGCGCTTGGGAACGACAACTGAAAACGCCTTCGAACATGCTGTCCAAGCCGTGCTTGGAATAGCCCAGTTTTACCTCGCGAGAAACTGCCAAGTGGCCGTTTACGTTTACAACAACGGTGGAAGAATGATCCTTCCAGACTCTGGAAGAAGACAAGAATACAGGGTTTTCAGGGAGATGCTCAGGGTTGAGCCTGAAAAGGGGGCGGCTGCTGAACCCCTGCAGAAGGCTGTGGAGAAATGCCGTGGACACATTAAAGGGGCAAGCCCCTACTTCATAATAGTGACAACCGTTAACCGGGAAAACGTCAGAGAAGTTCTAAACGGGGTGAGGCAGCTTCGAAAAACCTCAAAAGGAACCCGTGGTAAACCGCAGATACTCATCATCCACGTCTCCGCCTACAGTGTAGCCGCGAGGGGACCGTACGAGAACGCGGCTGCAGTACTGCTTGAGATGAGAAACAACGCGTTAATCACGCTCCTGAGAAGGTCTGGAGCGCATGTTTTACCGTGGAACCCTAAGAGGCAAAGCTTCAGCCGCCTCCTTCTTGCGGGGTTGACGCAAAAATGAAGGGTGAGCGGGCTTCCACCATCATGTTCCTAACCGAAGCGTCGACTTCCCTGACTGTTTTCGCCCTCTCCTACCACTGCTTCACCCAAAACGACCTCTACCCCCGCCTGCTAAGGGTTTTGGAGCTTCTTCAACTTCCACAGCAGCTAACCCTCCTAATTCCGCCCTCAATCCTCTTCAGCGTCGCCTTAGCGCTCACGTTGACAGGCGCCTTCACGAAAATATGCCACCTTTCACTCGCCCTCCTCCTCCCCTCAACACTTTGGTTCAGCAACCTCGACTGGCTTCAAATCCTAAACCTCCCAATAAACCTTCAGCTCTTCAAAACACAAATGCCCCTAACATACATACTGGGCACAGGAGTCCTCCTCTTTTCAACCGAAACCCTTCTGCACTTCCTCCAACACGCAAAAAGAACGAGAAGCGAACTGCTAAGCCGTGGAGCAGACATGTGGGACGTTGAAAAAACAGCCGTGAAACAGTACATGTTCGCTTTAACGCTAACGGCCCTATCCACACTAACAGCGGTTGCGACAGCGGCTGCCGCGCTGCTCTTAAAGGCAGCCCTGCTGAACCTCACCGCGCAAATGCCCTACCCCTACATCATTCTAGGCACAAGCGCAGCGGCGATCACGCTCACCTCCATTCTAGCCTACTTAAAAGCGCATTCTAAGACAAGCCAATAAAAACGACGGCCCACGCGCAAAACACCCACGAAAACGGGTTACGCCGAGTTTTAACTGCACAAAACTGCGCCAGCTAAAATTTGAATAAGTAGCAAACGCGCTTATGCCCGCTCGTCACTTAGAACACGCCAGCGAACCCTAAAACGTTACTCCAAGTTCAAAACCCGAAATTAATTCTCCCTCAGAAGCCTAAACAGTATTTTGAATAAAACAAAATCTGAAAGTCGAAAGTTTTTTAAAATTTTAAACGCTTCACAATAGTGGAGGCTCAGCTTTGAGCGAGATTACGGAAATTGGAACGTTACTAGTGAACGTCGGCGCGTTCGTCGTTTCCATAGGAGCCTTCTACCTGATTCTACGAATCGCCGGACTCATTGACGCTTTGAAAGAAAGAGTGCAAAAAATGAAAGTGGAGTGAACCAACGTGAAAACTTTTTTAACCCCATTTATTTTTTGGTTAATCGAGGTTTCAGGCGTCCTTTTAACCTTCATGGGACTCTACAATTTAATCTACTCTTACAACGTATCAGCTGCACCAACTCACTATGTGAGCATCACGGGCATGTTGCTTCTTGTCGTAAGCGGCATCCTTCTAATCTATTATGGCATCAGACTCCGTTCAGCCATGAAAAACTTTCTCACTCTTCAGTAATCGCGCGCATACAAGATAACGAATTTTTAAGAAAAGCCAGCGAAATCCTTAGACAGGAAATTGAAAGGCTTGAGTGTGAAAAGCGAAGAGCTACATTCTGAATGCCAACTGAGGCGTAAAACCTTTACGTTTTAAACTTAAAACAGAAAAAGGGAGTATGAAGAATTTCTCCTTTATTTGGCCTCCTTTGGCTTTTCAATGTCTTTTCCTAATAAAGCGAAGGCTACTCCTGTCAATATTATGAAGATGCTCATTGATATCGAAGCGTGCTTAGCGGGGCAAGCCGCTGCAGCGCCTATAAGCACTATGACGCCGTAAATCGCTAGGACAATACCAATCCATCCAGTCTTATTCATAGGCCTCACAACCTTTATGATAACGCGGCAGAGGGTTTAAATTATTTTCTCTTTTTCCACGTTTTCCATTGAGGGAGATTATGGCTAAAGACTTAGTGCGCGCGATATTAAGGCGAAAAGAATTTGCATCTGCGCATTAGCCTTAGAAGCCTTTAAACCGCCTTTTTCCCCTAAAGAGGGAATAATCAGGCTTCAAACGGTTTTTAGACGCGCAGCTGCGTCTTTTTAGAAACGCTTAAATATTATTAACGCTTTTTCCTGTTTTTGAGGAATCCAGCCTGAAAGGAACATACTTTAAAACCGAACACCTGCGGGCTTACGCTACCGTCGGACGCTTAGACGCGTCCACGCCTGTTCAAAGTGCCCGCGCCGCCCCTGAAGGGGCTTTAAACGACGCTGAGAGGTGCCGCTGAAAGCCGCGCCAGAAGGCGCTTGACACCCACTGCAACTTCTGAAAAACCCGAAACTTAAACGTTAAGGAGGTGCTTTTTACATGCTCGATTCAGCCTTCGCCGTTTTGCTCAGCTTCGACTGTGAAGAGCCTGAAGCCTTCCGCCGCTTCGGCGCTTCAGACGGCAAAACCGCCAGGCTAATCGCCAACGCCAAAGGCCTCGTCGCCGTCTACACAGGCAAGAACCGCGACAAATGCAACCTGTTCCGCGACATCCAACGCCACTGGTTCTGGGCCATACCAGCCGACCTCGCCGACCGCCTAGCAAGGACATGTCCCATCAAACCCCAAAACAACCGAGAAAGAGCATTCCTTGAATCGCTTAGCATTAACCGCCGCATAAAAACCACGATCCACATCAGCAAGCGCTGCAT
>Ga0209225_1002662_pt1 | contig 15775 bp, 12 predicted proteins | sample WasSprMetagenome_FD_184732 | JGI IMG/M metagenome (GOLD analysis project Ga0209225, IMG submission 184732) | Sulfidic aquatic microbial communities from Washburn Spring, Yellowstone National Park, USA - WS (SPAdes) (version 3) | ecosystem: Environmental > Aquatic > Thermal springs > Hot (42-90C)...
TCATTGTAGGCAAAAATTATAGTAAGGCTGTTTATGGATTTAATTTATCTTCAAGAGATTTAGCAGAAGGAATTATCACAATTTTCAGGCAATTAGATATATTTCCATCATATGTTATTAAAAAGAACAAAAATCATTATTGGAATGGGAAATTAATTAAATCAAATCACCTTTCTTACTCTGTTTATATTTCTACCATAGATTATTTAGAGAAGACAAAGGATATATGGAAATCTCACAAATCAGCTAAAAAACTTTTGGATTATTTTAAAAAAGTTAAAAAAGATAAAGCCTTGGGAAAAGATAAGTTTATTAAAAAAATTTCAAAAGATTTTGTAGCAATTCCTGTTAAAGAGGTTAAAAGAATAAAGATAAACGATGAATTTATTTATGATATTGAAGTTGCAAATAACCATAATTTTATAGCTGGAGTTGGTGGAGCTTTGCTTCATAATACTGATGGTAAACATATTCAAACACTTATTTTAACATTGTTTTATAGATACTTTAGGCCATTAATTGAAAATGGTTATGTTTATATTGCACAGCCACCACTTTATAAAATACAAGCAGGAAAGGAGGTAAAATATGCATATAGCGATGAAGAAAAAGATAAAATTATTAAAAGTTTAAAGAATAAAAATTTTTCAGTTCAAAGATATAAAGGATTAGGAGAAATGAATCCAGAAGAATTATGGGAAACAACATTAAATCCTCAAAATAGAATTTTGAAAAAGGTTACAATTAAAGATGCAAAAAAGGCTGACGAAATGTTTTCAAAACTTATGGGGACAGAAGTAGAGCCAAGAAGAAAATTCATAGAAACATATGCTAGAGAGGTTAAAGAACTTGATATATAAAAAACCATTGCTATTTTTAGGTGGAGCAATCTCTACAATATTTTTCTATTTATCATTAAATAATTTGAATTTTTATCCATTTTTAGTGATATTTTTAATATTTTTGAATTTTTATTATTTAAGAGGAGTGGAAATTTTGTTAGGAAGCATATTTCTGCCTACTCCAATATTTTTAATAAAAACTTTTTTCAAGCCAAACTCAATTTTATTATTAACTATTTGGGTTTTTTATCTTTATCTATTTTTGCACAAACCTAAAATTGGTTGGTCAATATTTTTATTTTCAACATTTGCCTTCTTGAATATTTTATTAAGCTATCTATCAATATTTTCAATTTTCCTTCTTTTATTTTTAATTTTATTTTTAATTTTTATCTTTGCATTTAGGAATAACTTATTAAGCTCTATTTTGAAATCAATTTTTATTTCAGAAATATTTTGGCTTTCATATTTTCTACCATTAGATTTTTATATAAGAAGCATATTGATTTTTGTTTTTTATGTTTGGATTTTAAACAAGGATTTATTATAATTTAATAAAATGGAAGAGGAAATGCAATTAATACCATATGTTATAGAAAAAACTTCTCAAGGAGAAAGAGCTTATGATATTTACTCAAGGTTATTAAAAGATAGGATAATTTTATTAGGCACTCCTATAACAGATAATGTTGCTAATGTTATTATTGCCCAGCTTTTATATTTAGAACATGAAGATCCAGAAAAGGATATATACCTTTATATAAATTCTCCCGGTGGTTCAGTAATGTCTGCTCTTGCTATTTATGATACTATGCAATATGTAAAACCAGATATATATACAATTGGAATAGGAATGGTTGCTTCTGCTGCTGCGATTTTATTAGCTGCAGGAACAAAAGGTAAAAGAGCAGCATTACCAAACACAGAAATATTATTACATCAAATTATGGGAGAAGCAGCAGGGCAGGCAGTAGAGATTGAGATAACAGCAAAGCAGATATTAAAAATAAAAGAAAGAGTAAATAAAATTTTAGCAAAACATACTGGCCAACCCTTAGAAAAAATAGAAAAAGATACTGATAGAGATTTTTATTTAACTGCAGAAGAAGCAAAAGAATACGGTCTAATAGATAAGATCATTGAATATAATAAAAAATCTCCTGCTGATAAACGCTGATGCAACACTGATAAACGCGCACCACGGATAAACGCGGATATCAACGCGGATCATAATACACGAGTTAATCACGAATGTAAGCGCATTAATTCGCGAATATTACCCGGATAAGAACCGGATAGATTACCCGGATATAGACCGGATAAATTTTGCTAGAATATAGACCAAATAATAGATACAAAACATTCTAACATTCTGCAGACTACAACCCACCCACTACCCTCCCAATATTTAATTGGGCCCCATGTTAGAATATCGTTTGGTATTTTTTAAAAGTACTTTTCTATATTTCTATAGAAATATAGAAATTGAAATTTTAAGTTGATGATCAATAGAGATGAGAATAGTTTAAAACTATAACTAACTTGTCCGATCGGACATAAAGGTTATACTACGCAAATATTACACGGATGATTACCGGATAAATTACACGGATAAAATACCCGGATAATGATCGGATAAATTACCCGGATGGGTACCGGATGTATCCGCTTGATATCCGGGTAATATTATCCGGTTTGTATCCGGGTAGAAATATAATCCGGTTTAAATCTGGGTAGTGCTATTTTATTTTACTTTTGAATTTTTACTTTCCATTTTATCTGCGTTAGTCCGTGGATATCTGCGTCGATCTGCGTTAAAATCTGCGTTCATCCGTAGGGTTATCTGCGTTTATCCGTGTTGCTATCCGCGTTAATCCGGGGGTTTATTTTCCCTTTTAATATAGCCTTTCTACATTTTGTACAGATTTTTATCCTTTTGCCATTAGGTAAAGTATACCATTGTAAATTTGGTTTTTGAAAATAAAAATTGGTAGGGTTATATTTACTTCTTACTTTCTTTCTTTTCACAACCTTTAACTTTCTTTTTCCACAAATTTTACAAACGTCTCCCATATTATAATTTTAAATTAATTTCTAATCCTTCTGGGATATCTTTAATTTCTGAATTTGGGAAAATATTATTAATTTCCTCTTTCATTTTGGGGATTTTTGTTTTATCCATCTCTTCTATTATGAATTTAATATTATCAACAGAATAATTAACCTGAATTATTTTATATTTTGCTAATTTGTCATAATATTCTTTTATTCTTAAATAATGTTTAGGCTTTATTTTTGAATATTCATTTAATAGAGCAGTTAAATTTTTTATTTCTTGTAAATCTATGGCTCCTACTTGCGGAGGTTTTATTGATTCTTTTATTTCTAAATTTCCTCTTTTTATTTCTTTGCCCCAATAAAAAATTCCTAAATTTATAATAGCACTAAATATTATTATAAAAACTAACCAAAAAATTAAGAAATTATTGATATATGATAAAGCTATCTCCTTTTTTAGATCAAAAATATTTAACTCGAATTCTTCACTTGAAGAAGAATATAAAATATCTAAAGCACCCCATACACTTAACTCTTCAGGGTTTTTCCCTGTAATTGATTTAACATCTATTATTTTAAATTCTTCTAAAATATCTTCTGGTATATTAGAATCTTTATCTGAAATATAAAATACAGATTCGAAAGGCAAATTAGTATTTTCTTTTAAGAATTTTAAAATCCTCTTGAAAACATTGAACTCTCTTCCCTCATCTTCTTGAATAAACTCGGTAACTATATTTTGTATATCACCATTTTCCCATATTAAAGCAGTTATAACATTATTACAATAGATAAAAATAATATAACTTTTATCAAAATGCAAAGAGAATTTTTTTTCTACAAAGTTTAAAATATCTAAAAATATAGGATCTATTTTTATTGGTAAAAACTTATGTTTTATAAGCTCAGAGGATAGAATATCCAAAACTTCTTTGTTGAAAAATAAAACCAAAATATCTTCTGCTTTTAATTTTTTGTAGCGCCAAATGTAATTTTCTAAAGGAATAGGTAATTCTTCTTTTAATTTTGTAGTTATAACATCTTTTAATTTTGTCTCATCTATACCTTTTAATGATAACTTCTGCACAAAAAATGTAGGTAAATTTAAGATAATATTTATATTGGCATTTTTATATTTTTTTGAAATTTCTCTTAAAACATTAGAAAAGCTATCTCTTACTAAATTATTTCTAACAAGAAGATTGCCCTCTTTATAAAAATTATTTACAATTTTAAAATCTTTCAATTCTTTAACAGATTCAAAAATGCTTATTTTGGAAGGTGAAATTATAAATGTTATATATCTTGATCTAAATTTTATCCCCATTTTACCATTTAATCTTTTCTTTTATATACCAATCTTCAATTTTAACAAATATTTCGCTAGGATCATTAAGATAAAAAATGTTAATACCTTTTAAATTTTTCACAGCAAAATATATATAATACGGGTTTACAATAAAAATAATTGGTTCTTTGTTATTTATTAAATTTCCTAAATTTTCAAGATTATTTTTAAAATCTTCCGCTTTTCCGCTTTCTAAATTTTGAATAATTTTCAATATTTCATTATCATTGACTTCGGTTAAATTAAATTGAGAATTGGGATCAAAAAATGCTCTAAGGTCGGGAAGTAAATTGAAAGATAAACCATATAATAAAGCTTGATATTCCTTAGAAGGAATTATTTTGTTATTTATATCTTCAATGTTTTCAATATTTATTTTAAAATTAAAATTTTTTTCTAAGTATTCCGCTATTTTTATCATAAAAAAATTATCAGGAACTATAATCTCAACATCACTGTAATCTAAAGTGTTTGTAGCCATATTTTCAGCAGAAAAAATATTTAGCCCTAAAATTTTCCTTATACTCGGTGAAAATATCGAATAAGCAGGTTCAGCATAATTTTCAAATATATTTTTTACTATAAAGTTTCTATCAATAGAATTTAAAGATTTTATATCTTTGTTTACTTTTTTGCTATTAAAAAATAGGGCTATAACTCTTGGAAGAATTATTTTTTTAACTTCATACTTTCTTCCTATAGATGAAGCAAGATAAGAAGGTTTAACACCACCTAAAAAATCTATTTCTTTTACTTTTAATGCAACATAAGCACTTTCAAAATCAGGGTATGCATACAAAATAATTTTATCTATATATGGTTTTTTAAAATAAAATTTATTTCTAACCAATTCAAAAACTTGTAAGTTATTTTTAAAATTATATTTTTTATCTAAAATAAATGGACCACTTGAAACTTTAACCAACTCATCTTCATTTTTTTGCCATTCATCAAAATTATATTTACTAAAAACTTTCACTGGGACTATTTTTACAAAAGATATTTTTTGAATAAAGTAATTATCTTTTATGCTTAAATTAAATAAAATTCTTGTGCTATCTAATTTTTCTAATTTTATATTATTTAATAATCTTTTTGTTATCTCATTATAGTTTTTGAAATAATCAAAGGATGCTATAACATCATCACTTGTAATTTTTTCTCCATTATTCCAATAAACATCTTTCAATTCTAATTCATATTTCAAACCATTTTCAAGGGGTGTTATTCTTTTTGCTAATTCATATTCATAACCACCGTTTCCATCTGGCCTTAATAAAGAATCATAAATTAAATTAACTATAGTTTTTTCAGAAGTATTTTGTGCTAAAATGGGATTTATTGTATTTATACTTTGAGTAAGACCTATCTTTAAAACTCCTCCATATGTAGGTTCTCTTATGGGTAAGTTTTTTATCAAAAAGTTAAAAAATATGACTAAAAGAAAAATTGATAGAAAAAAACCGCTAAATATTAAAATCAGTTCTCCTTTACTTAAATTTTTAAAAAGTTTGTAAATAAAAAGAAAAAATCCTTTCATAATAAAATCCTAAACAAAGAAAATAAAATGAAAAGAATAGCCAAAATCCAAGTTAAATAATAAATATGTTTTTCTATTCCTCTTCTTTGCAAAAATGGCATTGTTCCAAAATAGCCAAATATACTTCCAAAAGATCCTCCTCTTTGTTGCAACAAAATCAAAATAATAAGTAAAATTGAAATTATAATTAACAAAATGTCTAATAAGTTTATCATCTTATTTTTTCTCTAAGCTTTCTATGGTATTTTAAAACTTCTAAATGCGCCCTTTTATCTAATAATTTTATAAAATTTTTTAAATTTTTTGGAATTTTCTCTAATTCAATTGGTTTTTTATTTTTACTATAATACAACAAACTTTTAGGCTTGGCTAATGATATAATTTTAACATATTTTTCTAAATTATTATCAACTACAGCTCTTAATGCTTCTTTATATTGCTGTATCCCTCCATCAACCAAAATTAAATCAGGAATACCCCATTCTTTATGCTTCAATCTTCTATTTAGAACCTCATAAATCATTTTAGGATCATCAGGTTTTAAAACAGTTTTTATTCTGAACCTTCTAAATCCACTTTTGTCGTATTCTCCATTTTTAAATCTTATCATAATCCCAACTTTATAGGCTCCTGAAAAATGTGCTATATCATAGGCTTCGATTATATAAGGAATTTTTTCAAGCCCTAATAAATCTTTTAACTCTTTCAAAACCTTTATATTTCTTATATCTCTTCCTTCTTTTATCAAATTTATATTTGAGGTTATCTTGTTTATAGCATTTATTTCTTTTTTTATTTTTAATCCAAGATTTAAATCATTTTTTTCTATAGCATCTTCAAGTTTTTTTAATAGCTCCTTTTTGTATTTTTTTAAATCTCCACTTAATATTTTTTTAATTTTTTCAATATTTTCATTATACAATTTTTTATCTCCAACTTCTCCTTTTTTACAGCACCAACCATAACAAAGGCCAAGCAAAGAATTTATGCAACTTTTTGAATGTGGCTTTAAACAAGTGCAAAATGGGATATCTTCCCTTATTATTTTTAATATTGTTTTTATAGCTCTTCCTTCTGTAAATGGTCCTATGTAATCACAATCATATCTTTGAGGTTGATGAGTGACAAAAACTTTTGGATAATCTTCTTTTGTAAAGCAAACATAAAAATATTGAGTGTCGTCTTTTAGTAAATGATTATATTCTGGATCAAATTTTTTTATTAATTCAGCTTCTTTAATTAATGCTTCTGCTTCTGAATCTAAAACTAAATATTCTAAATTTTTTGCTCTATTAAGTAAATCTATGATTTTTAAATTTTTGCTATTTAAATGTTGTTTTATCCTCTCTTTTAAATTTAAAGCCTTGCCAACATATAAAACTTTTCCATTTTTATCTTTAAAAATATAAACTCCGGTTTTTTCAGGAATAGATTTTATATCAATATCCATTTAAAGTTTTTCTAATATTTCTAAAATTTCTTTATTTATTGTTAAAATATCCTTTTCTCCATCCATTATTTTCCAACCGAATTTTTTAGAATAATACAAGTATCCTTCTCTTACTATTTTTAAAATTTTTATTTTCTCAAATTTTTTTACCTTACTTTTTTTAGTTTTATTTTTTAATCTTTTTATAGCAATCTTAGGATCTATATCTAAAATAATAACTAAATCTGGCTCTATATTGTTTCTTGAAATTTTATCTAATTTTTTGATAATATCTTCTTTAAAAATTTTTCTTAAGCCTCCATAATAAAATTGATAAGCATATGTTGATGGGAAAGATCTATCAGATATAACAATATAACCTTTCTCTAAAAATTTTTTCAATTTTTTGTAGTGCAAAAATCTATCGGCCAAAAAGAAAAAAAGATCAGCAATAGGATCTTTTGTTTCTTTAATCAAGTTTATTATTTTTTTATTTTGTGGTTCTTTTGTTAATAAAACTTTTTTAAATTTCTTTTTTAAATTTTTGTAGAGAAGAAAAGACTGAGTGGTAGTGCCGCTTCCATCTATTCCTTCAATAATTATTAATTTTCCTTTCATTCTTCTACTTCAACCCCCATAGATTTAGCTGTTCCAATTACTATTTTCATTGCCTTTTCTATATCATCAGTATTTAAATCAGGTAACTTTTCCTCTGCTATTTTTCTTATCTCTTCTTTTTTCAATTTCCCTACAATAACCTTTCCAGTTTCACCACTTCCTTTTTCAATTTTTAAATATCTCTTTATAAGCTCACTTACAGGAGGTTTTTTAATAACAAAATCAAAGCTTTTATCTTCGTAAATTGTTATTTCAACAGGAATTTTAACACCTTTATCATTTTTTGTTGCCTCATTAAATTTACTACAAAATTCCCCAATATTAATACCATATTGAGCCAATGATGGGCCTATTGGTGGAGCTGGAGTAGCCTCTCCTCCTGGAATAATTAATTTAACCTTGGCTTTTATTTCTTTCATATTTTTTTAACTTGCAATATATCGACTTCTATTGGTGTTTCTCTATTAAAGATTGAAACTGTAACTTTTAATTTTCCTCTTTCTCTATCTATATCAGTAACCTTTCCTTGCGTCCCTTTAAAAACTCCTTGAATTATTTGTACTAAATCACCGACTTTTATATCTACTTCTAATGGTGGCTCTTCCATTTTTGTCCTTCTAATCAATTCTTCGATCTCATTTTTATCTATTGGAATAGGGGTTGTTCCTGTACCAACAAATCCTGTTACTTTTGGTGTATTTCTTACTAAATACCAAGAGTCATCAGTAACTATCATATCTACAAAAACATAACCAGGGTGAATTTTCTTTTCAACTAAAACTCTCTTTTTCCCTTTTACTTCCCATACTTTTTCTTTTGGAACAAGAACATTAAAAATTTTATCCCTCATATCTAAAGCCTCAGCTCTTTTCATTATAGACTCTGCAACAATATCTTCAAATCCTGTTACAGTATGAATAGCATACCAAGCTCTACCCAAATATAATTTTTGTTTTGGCATTTTTCTTAATGATAATTAATTATATAATTATATCTTATTTTAGGATTAAAATCAACCTTGAAAAAAAGGTGTCTGTTAGCCCATAAATGATTGCTAATAAAAGTGAAAATAGTATGACTTCAATAGTTATCTTTTTTGTCTCTTTTGGTGTCAGCCAACTTACTTTTTTAATCTCGTTAATAGAATCTTTTACATAATTTATAATTTTCTCAATCATTATTTATAAATTATATTTAATTCATTATTTTGAGTTAAAGTAAAGACAATTTTTTTATTTGGTTTAATTTGACTTGCAATAATCTGTTCTGAAAGCTTATCAAGAATAAGTTTTTGTATAACTCTTTTTAATGGCCTGGCGCCAAATTCAGGGTCAAAACCTTTTTCTATCAACAATTTTTTAACTTTATCTTCGAAAACAACATTTATTCCTTTTTTAATCAACATTTCTTTTATTTTATTTAATTGAATATCAACAATTTTTTCTAAATCTTCTTTAGTTAAAGGTTTAAATATTATTATTTCGTCAATTCTATTTAAAAACTCAGGCCTAAAGTATTCTTTCAACTTTCTCATTATCTCTTCTTTATATTCTTCAAATTTTTTCTCTTCGCTTTTTGCAAACCCTATAGAACCAACCCTTTTGAATAGCTCACTCCCTATATTAGAAGTTAATATAATAATCGTATTTCTAAAATTAACTGTAAATCCTCTACTATCTGTTAATCTTCCATCATCTAAAATTTGCAAAAGAATATTGAAAACATCTGGATGTGCTTTTTCTATCTCATCAAACAATATTAAACTATAGGGTCTTCTTTTTACAGCTTCTGTTAATTGTCCTCCTTCTTCATATCCTACATATCCGGGTGGAGATCCTATTAATTTTGCAACTGAATGTGGTTCCATATATTCTGACATATCTAATCTTATCATTGCTCTTTCATCATTAAACATAAATTCTGCTAATGCCCTTGCTGTTTCTGTTTTACCTACTCCTGTTGGACCTAAAAACATAAATGATGCTATTGGCCTTGTTTCATCACTTAATCCTGCTCTTGCCCTTCTTAAAGCATTTGCAACGGCAGATATAGCCTCATCTTGACCAACAACTCTTTTCTTTAATTCTTCTTCTGCTCTTAATAATTTTTGTGCCTCATCTTCTAAAATTTTTGCTACAGGAATACCTGTCCATCTTGCAACAACTTCTGCAACATGTTCTTCAGTAACTTCATCATATACAAATTTTAATTTTTTCTTTTTAATATTTCTTTCAATAATATTTAACTCTTTCTCTATTGTAGGAATTTCACCATATAATATTTCTGCAACCCTTGCCAAATCTCCTATCCTTTCTTTTTCTTCCATTTCTTTTTGTAACTCCTCTTTTCTCTTTTTAAGTTCATTATATCTTTCTTTAAGTTTATTTTCTTTATACCATTCTTTTTCTAAATCTAACTCTTCTTTTCTCAATTTCTTCAATTTATTTTCTATAATCTTAATTTTATTCTCATTATTCTTCTCTTTTTTTAAGGCTTCTTTTTCTATCTCAAGTTTTTTAATCTCCTTTTTAATATCCTCTAATTCCTCTGGCATACTTTCTGCTTCTAATTTCAAAGCAGCAGCAGCTTCATCAATTAAATCTATTGCCTTATCTGGCAAATATCTGTCTGTTATATATCTTATTGAAAGATCAACAGCTGCTATTATTGCCCCATCAGAGATCTTTACACCATGATGTATTTCATATTTCTCTTTTAGTCCTCTTAAAATTGCTATTGTATCTTCCCTTGATGGCTCTTCAACCAAAACAGGTTGGAATCTTCTTACTAATGCAGGATCTTTTTCAAAATAAAGTTTATAATCTCTAAGTGTTGTTGCCCCAATTGCCTGAAGTTCTCCTTTTGCTAATGATGGTTTTAATAAATTAGATGCATCTATTGCTCCTTCTGCAGCCCCAGCACCAACCAATATATGAGCTTCATCAATAAAAACTATAAATTTTCTTGGATGTGCTTTTATCTCTTTTAATACTGCTTTTAATCTATCTTCAAACTCTCCTCTATATTTTGCACCAGCAACTAATGCTCCTAAATCTAAAGATATTATTTCTTTTCCTTTTAATGAATCAGGAACATCTCCATTAACAATTCTTTGTGCTAATCCTTCTACTATTGCAGTTTTACCAACTCCTGGCTCTCCTATCAAAATAGGGTTATTTTTTGTTCTTCTTGAAAGTATTTCTATAATTCTTCTAATTTCTTTATCTCTTCCTATTATTGGATCAAGTTTTCTTTCTCTTGCTAATTGGGTTAAATTAACACTATATTTTTCTAAAACTTTATATTTTGTTTCTGGACTTTCATCAGTTATCTGTTCTCCTCTTCTTAATTGCATTATTACCCTTGTAGTTTTATCAGTCGTTATTCCAAATCTTTCTAAAACATATTTTGCTATTGATCTTATCTCTATTAAGGCTAAAAATATATGTTCTACAGATATAAATTCATCTTTAAATTTTGAAGCTATTATTGAAGCTTGATCCAAAATTTGGAATGTTTCTTGAGATATATATAGTTGAGCAACATTTGAAACAGAAAATATTTTAGGAATTCTGTTTAACTCTTCTTCAACAACCTGCATTAGATATTTTTTATCAACCCTTAAGCTTTGCAAAATATCATTAATAATAGTATCTTCTTGCAACAATAAAGAATATAATAGATGTAGGCCCTTTATTTCTGAGTGATGATACTTCAATGCTAAATCCTGAGCTTTTTGCAAAGCCTCTTGAGCTTTTATTGTGAATTTATTAAATGAAAACATTGTATAATAATATTATAATATTGTTCTTAGAATAAGTCAAATAATGAAAAATCAAAAATCAGCAGGAGCAGTAGTATTTTATGAGGAAAATGGGAAAAGAGAGTATCTTTTAGTTTGTGGTGGTAAAAATTTTTATTGGGGATTTCCAAAAGGATGGATAGAGGATAATGAAGACCCAAAAGACACTGCTATAAGAGAGATAAAAGAAGAAGTTGGGTTAGATGTTGAATTAATTCCTAATTTTGAGGAAAAAATAGACTTTTTCTTTAAGGATAACAATGAACTTGTGCATAAAGAGGTTATTTTTTATTTAGCTAAAAGCCATTCAAAAGATGTTGTTTTAGGTTATGAATTAAAAGATTTTGAATGGTTAAATTTTGAAGAGGCATTTGAAAAATTGAGTTATAATAATTTAAAGGAGATATTAAAAAAGGCGGAAGATTTTTTAAATAATGAAAAAAGGCTTTACTTTAGCTGAATTATTAGCAGTATTAGCAGGACTTGGAATTTTATTTGGTGTTATTTCTACAATTGTTAAACCTGTTGAAATTTTCAAAAATTCTAGAGATGCACAAAGAATAAATGATTTAAATAAAATCAGTTCTGCTATTAAAGAATATCTAATTTTATCCCAAGAGCCTGATTTGGATGGACCATATTACTCTAATAGGGGTTATGATGAAGCAAGCTCTACTATTTTTATATCTGTTCCTAACGATAAAGAGGCAGTACCTTCATTTACTGATAAAAGTAATAAAACTTGGATAGTAAATCAAGTTCCAAGTAGCAAATTAGTAAGCATTAGTGGAGATGGATGGTTACCAGTAAATTTAAAAGAATTAAAATATTCTCCATTGTCTACATATCCTATTGATCCTACTAATTCTTTTTCTCAAAAATACTTTTATTCTTATGTTTTCAAAAAGGAGACTAAAACTTTTGAGTTAAATGCAAATCTGGAATCAGCAAAATATCAATATGGCGGAAGAGAAGATAAAACATCAACAGATGGAGGGGATGATCCATACATTTATGAAGTAGGATCAGCTTTAACAATTTTACCCTCTGAAATTTACACAAATAAAGAAAGGATATTAGGATTATTACCATCAATAAATGTATCAACTACAACTTTAACTATTAATGCTTATGTGGGCTATACATCTTCTACAAATATAACAATCTCCAATACAGGAAGCACGACATTAACAATTTATAATATTACACAAAAACCGGCAAGGAAAAGAATAAGTGTTGATAAAAGTTACATAACTATTCAACCAGGCTTAAGTGAAAACTTAGCAATAACTTGTAATGGGAAGGCTTTAAATCAAGCAACTACAATTACAACAATATTACAATTATGGAACAATGATGAATTACATAGCCCTATTAATATAAATGTAACCTGTAATATTTTAAATCCACCAAGAATATATGTTTCTCCTTATCCAGTAAATATTACTATAATATCAGGAAGCATAGCTTCAACTACTTTCTCTATAAATAATGCAGGAGGAGACACATTAACTATATCTACTACTACAACTCAATTAGGAAATACAGCAACAACTTGTCCTTCTTTTGTTACTTTTTCTCAATCAGCACCACCATCAATAAATGTAGATCCAAATGCAAGTACATCTATAGTAGTTCAAGTAGATGCAACATCCCAAAATAGACAAAGTTTTGAATGTAGATATATTATTTATAGCAATGATCCATTAAGGCCTGCAGTTTATGAATCAATAAATATAAATATAATAGGAAACCCAAATGCACCAACTCTATATGGAGAGCCTCATAATAAAGAAGCATATTTGTGGTGGAAAGTCGAAAATGAAACTTCTCCTATCCTATATTATGAACTATATAGAGGGACAACAACTAATAATTTTTCATTAATAGCAACTCCAACAAAAACATATTATTATGATACAGGATTAACAAATGGAACAACATATTACTATAAAGTTAGAGCAAAGAATGAAGTAGGTTGGAGTAATTTCAGTAATATAGTAACAACTACCCCAACAGGTACATCATCTCCTCCAAGAAATCTTTCTGCAATATCAACATCTGATGGAATATGTTATACAGGGTACATTAGATTAACTTGGGATGAACCATCTGATTTAGGAGGGTTGCCAATAACAGAATATAGAATTTATAATGCAAGTAATAATCAATTAATAGGAACATCATCAGTAACAACATTTTTAGATCCAAATAAAACAAATGGAACAACTTATTCTTATTATGTAACAGCTTATAATTTTAAAGGAGAAAGTGATAAAAGTAATATAGCTTCAACAACATCTATTGGAAGACCTTGCGAACCTCAAAATTTAGGAGCAACATCAACTCAAACATCAATAGATTTAGCATGGTATCCACCAAGTTATAATGGAGGAACACCAGTAAATTATTACAAAATCTATATGACAACTACAACGCAATGGTCCTTTATTGCATCAACAACAGCAACCTCTTATTCTTATACGAATGTCGCAACAAATACATATTATTTCTCTGTAACAGCTGTAAATAATTTAGGAGAAGGCAAAGGAAGTAATGTAGTAAGTGTTAAATGGCCTCCAGCAACACCACCAGATCCTCCAACAAACTTAACAGCAACAGCTACAACAACTCCAGCAAATAGAATAATATTAAATTGGCAAGCTTCTCCATCAACAATTGATGGTTATAAAATTTATAAATTAAAAGAAGAAAAATATATTCAAATAGCAACAACACCATCATCAACATTAACCTATTCTGATTATGATATTCAAAAAGGAATAAAATATTCTTATTATGTTACAGCCTATAATGCTCAAGGTGAAAGTAGGCCAAGTAATATAGCATCAGCAACTTTGTTAACAGTACCATCAGCCCCACTTAATTTAACAGTTAATTCTTGCGCATTACAAAAAGTTAGTTTAAGTTGGGATCCACCATATGATACAGGAGGAACATCAATTTCTCAATACAATATTTATCGCTCAACATCAACAAACTATTCATTAATAGGAACAACAACAAATTTATTCTTTAATGATTACAACCCAATAAACAATTTTATAAACTATTATTATGTAACAGCAAAAAATGCGATAGGAGAAGGGCCAGAAAGCAATATAGGAAGCTGTAATTTATCTCCTGGTGGAAACTGTTGGGCTAAAACATATGGTGGAAGGAGTTGGGAGGGAGCTTATTCAATTATCCAAACTTCTGATGGAGGGTATATATTAGCTGGTTATACGAATTCTTTTGGTGCAGGAGATAACGATGTTTTAGTAATAAAATTAGATTCTAATGGTAATATTCAATGGGCTAAAACATATGGTGGAAAGGTATACGAGGGTGCTCTTTCGATTTCTCAAACACAAGATGGAGGGTATATATTAGCTGGTTATACGACTTCTTTTGGTGCAGGAGATTACGATGTTTTAGTAATAAAATTAAATTCTAATGGTAATATTCAATGGGCTAAAACATATGGTGGAAGGAGTTGGGAGGAAGCTTATTCAATTATCCAAACTTTTGATGGAGGGTATATATTAGCTGGTTGGACACATTCTTTTGGCTCAGGATGTTCTGATGTTTTAGTAATAAAATTAGATTCTAATGGTAATATTCAATGGGCAAAAACATATGGAAGCAATCAGGATGATTATGCTTTTTCAATTATTCAAACCTCTGACGGTGGATATATATTAGCGGGAGATACTAAATATTACAGTAGTGAAAAGTATAGTGATTGGGATATCTTAATCATAAAATTAGATTCTAATGGTAATATTCAATGGGCTAAAACATATGGTGGAAGGAGAGATGATCGAGCTTATTCAATTATCCAAACTTCTGATGGAGGGTATATATTAGCTGGTTGGACATATTCTTTTGGTGCAGGAGATTACGATGTTTTAGTAATAAAATTAGATTCTAATGGTAATATTCAATGGGCTAAAACATATGGTGGAAGGAGTTGGGATGTAGCTTATTCAATTATCCAAACTTCTGATGGAGGGTATATATTAGCTGGTCATACAGAATCTTTTGGCTCAGGATATTTTGATGTTTTAGTAATAAAATTAGATTCTAATGGTAATATTCAATGGGCTAAAACATATGGTGGAAAGGGATACGAGGA
>Ga0209225_1002663_pt1 | contig 15757 bp, 18 predicted proteins | sample WasSprMetagenome_FD_184732 | JGI IMG/M metagenome (GOLD analysis project Ga0209225, IMG submission 184732) | Sulfidic aquatic microbial communities from Washburn Spring, Yellowstone National Park, USA - WS (SPAdes) (version 3) | ecosystem: Environmental > Aquatic > Thermal springs > Hot (42-90C)...
GCCTTCCATGCGGGAGACTTTCCCAGTTTTCTGGAAGTTCCTTGAAGACTTGACAAGATATAATTGCTCCTGTAGAAGCGGCGGCGGACCATCAACATGCAAAATCAGGCTATGCGCAAAGAAGAAAGGCATAACAGTATGCCCCTTTTGTGATCAATACCCATGCGCCATCATTGAAAACTATAACAAAGTTTACCCCACAACCATCGAGGACGGAAAAAGGCTAAAGGAGATTGGGCTTGAAGCTTGGGTCAAGGAACAGGAAGAAAGGGCCAAAAAGGGTTTCATATACGCCCATATAAAAATACCGCGAAAAGATGCCACATGGGCATAGAATTAACTTAAAATTAACAGAAGGTTCTGTTTTGCGAATGTCATGGGAGGATAAGGCATGAGATGGTTTCCATCGATGCGCCCTTTTCATAAGTTCATGCTACTTTCTTCTCAATAGAATCATGTTAATGTTTAAGTTTGAGCCCTCTGCTTTTTCGAGTGGTTAGTCTAAATACCACTCGTCGACAGTTCCTTTCCACCAGCCTAAAAACTCAAATTTTTTGTTTATATTTACAAGTAGTTTAAACTCCTGTGGGAAGACAAGCTTTATGTCCTCTTCATGTGTAAATATGCCTTTTCTTCCATGATCGTCTACTTCGAGCGTTATTTTCTCTGTGACGATTTGATTTACTATATTTTTCACGATGGTTTCGTATGTTGTCCTGACCTTTATGCCGTCTCTTTCTATCTCCCAAATCTGCTTCTGCGGTTTTGTCCAGTCCGCTTTCCAATTAAGTCCAAAGTTTTGGATGAAGTAGAGGCCGCCGCCTTTCAGGGATGCTGCAACCGAATCCAGATGTTTCAATATGTCTTCATTGGACTTGAAGGCGAAAGACCCCATCATTATGAAGGCGAAGTCAGCCTTTTTATCCAGCCTGAAATTGGTCATATCTGCTTGAACAATTTCTATATTTAAGCCCTCTTCCTTTGCCTTCCGACGCAAATATTGAAGCATCTCCTCGTTTTTATCAAGCCCCACCGCTTGATAGCCTCTTCTTGCAATCTCTCTCAGTTGCAAACTGGGCCCACAAGCAATGTCAAGAAACCTTTTAACCCTTATTCTGCTGAATCTCTTAATGATATCTTCAAAACAGTCAACCTGTCTTTTTATATTAAAGAAGCTGAAGGCGACCTCGTAATATAGGGGCTCGGCATAAACATTCATTTTCATGAGTCCACATCCCGTGCTATTTAAAGGAGTTTACGCCAATTTCTTGTTAACGCTTCCGCTACCTTCCTTTCTTTGTCAATTAGCATTTTGTTTTCGAAGCCCTGCTTCCAGCGCTTTCCATAAAGCTCATCTGTTATTATGAGGAGAGCTGTGCACTGCGCTTTTCTATACTTTGAGACGGTAAATAGCGCTGAGCATTCCATGTCGACGGCAAGTGCCCCCTTTTCTTTGCATCTGAGAATCTTTTCACGCGTCTCTCTTAACGGGGCGTCTGTGGTCCAAATGCCCCCCTCTTCATATGCAAAGCCCACGTTATTTAAAAGAACTTTAAGCTTTCCGCAGAAAATTCTCGAAGGCTTTGCTGGGGCATTCGGCGGAAAATAATGGTAGCTCGTCCCCTCTTCCCTGATTGCAAATGTTGGGATGAGAAGATGCCCGATCTTCAGACTCGGATCTATTGCTCCTGCCTCGCCAAAAACCACAAGCTTTTTGACGCCGCCAGCAATTAAAGCCTCAGCTAACCCAACAGACGCTGGTGCACCAAAATAGGAGTGAAAAACGCCGAATCCATCGCTTGTGGCGTAAAATCGTAAAGCCCCAACCACGCCCCCGTCTCTTTGGATAGCCACATTTTCCGCCGTATTCAACATCCAATTATAAACTCGCCCCACAAAAACGATCACGCCAACTTTTAAAAATTCGATCTTTGCGGAAAAGCGTTTAGGGCTAATTAGCGACCTTCCTTTAGAAAACCACTCCATATGTCATCATAAACCATTAAATTATTTAAACAATACTCAATTAATTAGTTTTCGAAAAAGGCGTTAAGGCAACCTAAATCATGCGTCTAATCTCTTTGCTATTTAAAGTGTGGGATGACTGATTTTGCAAATATTTTTAATCCTTTTAGGGATGGAAAGTCGTAAAATCCAGCCACAATTTGTTGCGCTCCGGCTTTCTCGTATTGCTCTATTTTTTGTATGCATTGCTTTGGGGTTCCTATGAGGCACGCTGATTGTTCGACGGACTTACTCATTGAACGAATTAATGGTTCGCGCGCGCGATGTGTGTGTTTGCGATATGTTAAAACCAGAAGTGAGTTGGCAACAAGAACCCACCCTATTACTATGCAGACTAAGCGTGCCTCGCGTTCACCGCGCTGGGAAAACGTAGAAGCGAGAAGAAACCAGTATAGCGCTTGAACAAGCAAAACCGCTTGCAAAATCTTCAAGTCATACTCCATGTTCACAACCTACCATAAGTTTCTTGGGACTTGTATTCTTATTCTGAATTATCCATATTCTCAGAGGTTTCGCCGCCTTTTCATCTCGCTCTTCCAATTTTCTTATTTTTATTACCCGCGCATGTGCTTTAAAGACAGTGCTGTAAGTGTCAAAATTATTATGTCTGCTGTCCATGCAAGGATGTCGCCTATGCCTATGTCTATTGACAATGAGAATTTAATAACCGGCGTTGATAACAGGTCAAACAAAACAATTATAGCCGCCAGTTTGGCTGACCACCTCTTCATTTTCCATAAGTTGTAACCAGACAGAACAAGAATAGGGCCGGCAAAAAGACCGAAGACTATAGCGAAAATATAAACGCTTGGAGGTTGTGCGTATGTCGTTATTATTCCCAAGGCAACCGCGGCAATCGCCGCGGAAACCGTTAAAGCAAAACCGAGAAGAAAAACTATTAGAGAGGCAATGGATACAACCAGAGGTCTCATCGGAGGATGAGTTGACTTTCCAAGATTTTTGTCATCATCCATTAATTACCCTCGTTTTAATTCACCCGCATACGCTACTGCATTTATAAGCAAAAATAAAATACTTGATGAAGAATTTAAAATTTTAGCTTCCAACAACATTTACTCGCGTTTTAACACACCCTCAAGACTTCAAACATCCTTTCAGCAACAATGTTCGTTAGTTTCTCTTAACAGAATATAAAGGGGGAGATTTCGCTATAAAGAAATGAGTGAGTGTAAATCGTTTTCCGGCGTTAAAGTGCACAGCTACGTTTAAGCTTTCGAGTGCTTCTCATTTATAATTCTTCGCAGAAAACTCTGAACTTCCAGTTCTCGAGAAACTCTACCACTATAATTAATGGCTTAAATCCGAGGGATTTTGCATATGGAATATTTTTCTGTAGTTTTCCTTTTCCTTTCTTAAGAGCTTCAAGATCGTGAGAAAATGAAGATCTTGTTTTAACCTCTATTAAATAGAGATCTAATATTCGGAATTTCTGAAGAAGCTTCTCCAGCGTCTCCCCTTTGACTTTTATACCTTCCTCATCCTTTTCCCTATATGCTTTCCTTAGCTCAAAAGCAGCTTGTTCCACTTTTCTTCTTCCATATTTGCTCTTATATCTGTATTTAAGACCAATAAAGTCCCACATTCTACTCTCATACTTATATATGTTCTTTAGATAATCAACTTGTTGACAGCTAAGCGATTTAAGATGTTCCGATAAGAATCCCGATAAGTCAGCCTGATTTCTGTGTATGCCCGGATAAAATGCTGAGCCAAACCTATAGACAGAAATACCCTTACTATTAAGATATTTCCAAGCAATAAGCTCGCCGAAAGCTCCAATTAACGTGGAATCCCTTGCACGACGTAAATCAATCATCATTTCTCTTTCCATGATGAAGCCTCGCACGCAACCAAGAACAACTTAAAAAAATTAGAAACTCCCCAGTTTCTTAGCTATCGCCATTACGACGCATTCTTTGCCAGTCCACCATGCACATTTATCTTCCACACAATCGCGTGGAACAGCCTTACCATAAAGAATTTTCCCAGGAGTCGACACAGCAGCAATAGCCATCGGACAAATCTTACTCATAACATCACCTCACCTTTACTCATAGACAAGGAACCCGCTCACCCACCTTTTTTCCTTTCTCACAGATAGTAAAAGCTCGACAACATGGCTCAAAGGATAAAATGTTTCAAGCCTCATAGACTTCCAAATACTCTTCTCTTAATCATCGCTAACAGAAAATTAGACTCTACTTTAGCTTGTTTGCCTTTTATTTTTGGAGTGTTAGCGGGTTTGTGGCTATTTGCATTTTATGTTGTTGTAAGCGTCTAAAATGTCTTTTAGTTTTAAGGCTGTTTGTTTGTCTGCGCGTTACATAAGGGCGCCTTCAACGGAAGCAAATACCATTCATACGGATTTTTTCATGGTTGAGACTGAACAGAAACTTGTCACACTTACATTGTTAAGACACTTGCTGGAGAAATAAAACGAGAAAACCTATTCCAAAGTTTGATGCTGTCATTGCTAATCCGCCCTACACAAGATGGGTGGAAATACCGAGAAAAACTAAGGAGGCAATAATAGATGCCATTGGCGATCTGTTGAAAAGTATGGATTAAGTGGCGGAACTGGAAAAGAAACTGGAATCTATGTTCATTTTATAATGCATGCCTGCAAGTTTCTAAAAAGTAATAGAAAACTCGGGATGATAGTTTCTAACAGCTGGTTGCAATCAGATTATGGGATAAACTTCGCAAACTTTTTGCTAGATAATTTCAAGGTTAAAGCTGTTATTGAGTTTAACCAGAGGCTTTTCAGAATACCACTAATAGCCACCTGCGTATTGCTACTCGAAAAAGAAGAGAATGCAAAAGAAAAAGGGCCATATTATCTATGCAAATAAAGAGGCAAAAGACTACAAGGCTAAACACGGATGCTATCCTTACCCTGATGAAGAATACTATACATGCACATGGAATGGCGATAAGGTAGACTTAAAACTACATCCAATACTACACTTGCATCAAGACCATCATAGCACTTTCGAAAGATTGGTGAAGTCTGGTACCCTCAATGTTGAACTGATAGACTTTCTACAACAAGAAATACTTGAACAAGGAGACAACCACCGATGCTCAAAGCACAAGAGAAGGAGAACAATTAAGCAGAGGCATTACCATCAAGAAGAAGGTCAATCTATCAAAAGGAGAACATGTAAGAAAGCAATTTGAAGATAAGAAGAATATCACTCCAAAAGGCATGAGGGTATTATTGAAGCTGTACAACAACATCGAGGACAAGCCAGTATCGAGAACGAATTCGATAATTCTTAATGAAAAAGAAATCGAGACATTGGTTAAAGTATTGAAGAACTTAATTTGAGAGGACAAAGGAAATGTATCAACTGATATGTTGATTGTGCAATAAAGCCTTTGCTTCCAATTTCTTAGAAGCTATAATTGAGCAGTTCTATGAACATCTAAAACAACACAGTCGAGAAGAATTAGAAGTACTAAGAAGACTAGCCAAAATGGAGTTGGGGAATCCAGAGGTATATGAGGAACTTAAAGAAATTGTAATGTTGGACGCTAACGCTCCCCTTCTGGTTGAACGGGAAAATGGGGAAGTTTTAAGCTCATTGGAACTTTGACAAGTCGAGTAAAAATGTGCCTCACCTAAAACTATTAAAAGTCCAATTTCATAGAGGAGAATACTTGAAAAATAATGAAATACAAATATTTGATTATGCTATTCGCGTGGCTTTCATTTATTATCAACTATTTAGGCAGGATAGGGCTCGCCACGGTTCTTCCACTAATTCGGGTTGAATTAGAATTAACATACGATGAGGCTGGAACCGCAATGGCTATGTTTTTCACTGGCTATTGTCTGACCCAGCTTCCCTCAGGTTTTATAGCTGATCGCTTCGGTGGAAAAAAGATAATTGTAGTAACTATTTTTTCGTTTTCAGTGATCACCTTTTTTATGGGAATGATTAAAACGTTTATTCAATTAATATTTTTATGTTTCCTCCTTGGTCTTGCTCAAGGATGCCATTATGCTCCAATAGCAAGGATATTATCAAACTGGTTTCCGGAAAGAGAAAGAGCTCGAGCCATGGGCATTTTTTCCACCTCTTTTGCTGTTGGACCTGCACTCATACCATTGATGGCTGCATCAATAGTTATTAAGCTGAGTTGGAGGTGGGTATTTTATATATTCGCACTCACTGGCTTCATTTTCGTCCCCATATGGGGACTCATGGTGCATGATTCATCCTTCAAGCACAAAAGAAGTGACAGAATAAGACTGACAGAAATAAAAGAAGCCATATCCAACTTAATATCTACATATGAAACCTCAGATAAAAAATTTTTAATAGCTATTTTTAACGATGCAAATGTATGGACGGTTTCTTTTGCATATTTTGCTTTGCTTGGCATTTGGTGGGGCTTTAGTTCTTGGCTTCCGTCTTACCTTTATGAAGTAAGGAAGCTTTCAATGTCAAATATGGGCCTCTTTGCAGGGTTACCTTGGATTCTAGGATGTATATCCATGCCTTTAGGGGGATTGATATCTGATAAGCTATTAAAAGGACGCAGAAAAACCCTTATTATGATATGTTTTGTTGCATTGGCACCTTGCATGTATCTAATCTCGCTTGTTGAAACGACACCACTTCTTACATTGTTATTGAGCATAACGGGTTTCTTTTTACAATTGCCTTTCGGGCCTTTCTGTGCGTATTCAACAGAGTTGTATCCAAGGCTCTCCGGAACGGTTGTAGGTTTCCAGAACATGATTGGACAGTTAGGATCCATAACAATGATTTCATTAATAGGGTATGCTATTTCCAGAACGAATTCCTACACATTAGCTTTCCTTTCTTTTGGAATTTTAGCTTCAATTGGAGCAGCCCTTACATTTTTAATGAAAAATGAAACTTTGAAGGGTTAAGCATTTAGGTAAATTACTTTTAATTACCATGGCAGGCCATTACCTTCACTCCTCTTCGCATAAGTTGCAAGTTCGTTTTTAGTGTTTCTTCTTTTCATTTTGTGAATGCAGGTTACAACGAGTCGGCTTTTGTGCAGCGAATTGGAGGCTAATGCGATTCCGCCCAAATTGCGTAGATATAACGTCGTTAACAATTACTACTTTCACTAAAGTTAATAGTATATTGTTCTCAAGTGATTTTATGTTATTCTTTTTGGAGCTCCGGCAGGATTTTTTCAAAGTAGTCAAGCGACTCTGGATTTACTAGGGCATCTTTGTTAGTTACGGGTCTGCCGTGTATTATGTTAGTGACGGCGATCTCTACCTTCTTCATGTTGAATGTGTATGGGATGTCGGGAACTTCGATAATTTTAGCTGGGACATGCCTAGGAGAAGCATTTTCTCTAAGGGCCTTTCTAATTTTATCCTTTAATTTTTCTGTTAGTTTATGGCCGGGGTTTAATTTGACAAATAGTATGATGCGTTGATCGCCCTTCCAATTTTGTCCAACGGCTAGGCTGTCGGCCACCTCAGGCAGCTTTTCCACTATATTGTATATTTCGGCTGTGCCAATTCTTACTCCTGAAGGTTTTAGAACGGCGTCGGAGCGTCCGAGGAATGTTATTCCGCCTGTGTCGCTGTGGATTATGATCCAGTCGCCATGCCTCCAAACATTCTTACCAACGAACTTATAGAAGTCAAAATAAGCCTCCCTGTATCTTGTTCCATCTTGATCATTCCAAAAGTAAAGTGGCATGGAAGGTGCTGGTGCTTCACAAACAAGCTCACCCACCTGATCAACAACCGGGTTGCCTTTATCGTCGTATGCTTTCACCCTCATACCTAGAGCTGGTGCCTGTAACTCACCAGCATGTACAGGCAGTGTGGGGCTTCCTGCTGCAAAGCATCCATTTATATCTGTTCCACCTGAAATAGAGTTGAAATGAAGATCCTCTTTAACTTCGCGGTAAACCCACTCAAACCCTTCAGCTGAAAGCGGTGAACCTGTTTGCGATATTTCTCGAAGAGATGATAGGTTATAAAGCTTTTTTGGCTGGGCGCCTACGCTTCTAAGGTAATTGATATAGCTTGCACTACACCCGAAAATGGTTATATTCTCTTCCTGAATTAGCTTCCACATGGTTTCCCAATTTGGGTAGTTCGGATTACCATCGTACAATACAATTGTTGATCCTACGGCTAGGGAGCTTATAAGCCAATTCCACATCATCCAGCTGGGCGAAGTTATATAGGTAATTCTATCCTCGCGCTTTAGATCCGTGTGAAGCATTAACTCCTTTAAATGATTAACCAAAACTCCCGCAGTTCCTTGCACCATACACTTTGGTTTTCCCGTGGTTCCCGAAGAGAACATAATATAAACTGGATTGTCTGACGGAAAATGTTCGAAGCATATTTTAGGTTTTTCTCTCAGCGAAATGAGCTCATTGTAGAGTATGGATTTAGGTACGCTGCTAATGTCAGGTTTTTCCTTAACATATGAAACAACTATTACTTTTTCAAGAGTAGGAATATTCCTTACTACCTTCTCAACATTGGACAGCAGATCAAAATATCTTCCTTTATAGGGGTAACCATCAACTGTTACCAAAACTTTTGGTCCAATTTGTACGAAGCGATCTATTACTGCAACAGGTCCCAGCTCAGTCCCGCAAGATGACCATATAGCGCCTAAGCATGTCGTAGCTAACATAGCAACAGCAGTTTGAATAATGTTTGGCATATAAGCAACCACACGATCACTTACAGAAACTCCAAACTCTTGCATTGCCTTAACCAAGCGGGCAACCTCATAATATAACTCTGAATAAGTCATTTTGGCAGTTCGTCCATCCTCGCCTCTGAAAACAAAAGCCAAGCGGTTATCCCTAAACCTTAAAAGGTTTTCTGCGAAGTTTAAGCGCGCACCAACAAACCATCTGGCGCCCGGAAACCTTCCTAAGTCGTCAACTACACTCTCATATTTTGGAGAAGCAATAACTTCCCCGAACTCCCACATCGCAGCCCAAAAATCAGGGATATTTCCAATAGACCAATTATATAATTCAAAGTAGGACTCAATGTTCAGCCCGAACCTTCCATTAACAAAATCGATAAACTTTGTAATATTAGCCTCTTTTATGCGCTCTTCAGCCGGTCTCCAAATCAATTTTCCCAAATTCCCATCACCTCTCTCCCCTTATGCATATTTTACGAACTCATTTACAATACACCACGGTCGCTCCAGCCAAATATTCCTTCATCAGTTACTTCCTTTTTCCGTCAACGGTTAAATTTAAAAAATAACCGTCATTTATAAATTTTAGCCGCGCGCTAGGGTGTTGCTAAATTTTTGGTTTTGACATTTTCTTGTTTATCGGTGATGTTTGGAGGTGAATGTTGGTTTAAGGGATGTTTTGGCATGTTTGGACGATTTGGAGGGTTTTGTCTGGAAGCCTTACAGGCATGAGGGTGCTGGTAGGCCTCCTAGGAATCCTTTGGGCATCTTGAAGGCTTTAGTTGTTAAGCGTTTTAGGAACATTCCAAGCGATAGGCAGTTGTATAGGTGTTTATAAAGTGATCCTGAACTGAGGGAGTTATGTGATCTGGAAGAGCATGAGAAGCCTTATCATCCATCTCAGATTACGCGTTTTAGACATTGCATAAGCCTTGAAAGGCTTGAAACGATAATGGAGTGTATACTGGCAAGGCTTGGGATGCTGGAGTGATTAAGGGCAAGATAGTTATATGCGACGCCACATATTTATTGCCAATATTGGTGGTTCAATTCATCAAAGCCCACAGCAAGCAAGACCCAAAAGATGACTCTAAAGGCTATAGGCTTGGCTACAAGCTCCACTTAGCTGTAGAAGCCGATTCAGACCTTTCATTGGCGGTTATAGCTGCTTCGGCAAACGAAAACGAGAAGAAGCATGCGCCAAAGCATATAGAGAAAGCCATACAGGCAACGGATAGGAAGTTAGGGTTTTGGTTGCTGCCTCACAATACTCAAGCAGAAAGCTTAGAAAACACATAGATTCCATGGAATAAAGCCAGTAATACCCTACCCATCAAACCAGAAGCCAGCCGAAGCTGAGTTTCTACGCGTGGACAAACACTTCAAAGCTCATGGGCCTGAAAGGCTGAAAAGGCTTTATAGGCATAAGGCTTCAGCCGAAAGGGCTGTTTCAAGGCTTAAGATGCACCTAAGCCTAGAAAAACACAAGGTTAGAGGATTAAGAAACATCCTCATCCACGCCCTGCTCTACATCATAGCCATGCTACTCTTTGCTTTAACAGCCATAAAACATGGAAAACCAGAACAAATAAGGGCAATAACAAGGCTGACATAAAATTAACAAGAAAACATCAATTTAGCAACACCTTAGCGCGCATAATTAATTTTGTTTATCTAAAACATTTAATCTTAACAACTTTTGAAAAATATGAGTGAATTAAACGCCAGGCAGTAATATTTCGTTATGATGTTTCTTTTCGCCTAATTACACATTAACATTTTATTAATGGAGATTAAATTTTTATATATGGAGTGCTTCGATAAGATTGTTAATGACGGTGATTAGTTGGATATTTATCCTTTACTTAAAAGACTAGTGGACGCACATGGTCCTCCTGGATGTGAGGATGAGGTCAGATCCGTAATAATTGATGAGCTGCAAAATTTCGTGGATGAAATAAGCATAGACCCATTAGGAAACATAGTTTGTAAAAAATCAGGGATAACCAAAGATCCAAAAATAATGCTTTGTGCCCATATGGATGAAGTAGGCCTATTTGTGAAGTATATTAGTAACGAAGGCTTTATCTTTTTTGAAAAATATGGCTGGATCGATGATCGTATTCTTCCTGCTCAGTGGGTAATAATACATTCAAAGAAAGGCCCAGTGCGTGGAGTTATTGGCATAAAAGCGAAGCATTTACTGACTTCTGAGGATTTGACAAAACCGTTATCATATAGAGATATGTGGATCGATATTGGGGCGCGTAACAAAAGTGACGTGGAAGAACTGGGTGTAACGCCCGGTGATCCTATAACATTTGATAGAAATCTGCAAGAAATAGGCAAAGGCTTCATTGTCGGTAGAGCTTTAGATAACCGTTTAGGCTGCGCCGTGTTAATTCAGTCCATGAAAGAGCTAGCTAAGCTAGAACATGAATCAACAGTGTTTGGGGTTGCATCAGTGTTGGAAGAGGTTGGCGCACGAGGAGCGAAAACGGCGGCATATGAAATAAATCCTGACATTGCAATCGCACTCGACACAACATTTGGAATTGATCCGGCTGTAACTCCAAAACTTTCTGCAATTGAGCTTGGAAAAGGACCAGCAGTCAGGCTAATGGATATATACGAGCCAAATCTTCAAGGATGCTTAACTCCGTTTTGGATTAAAGAATTAGTGTTCAAAACTGCTCAAGAAGAAAAAATTCCATATCAAATAGACATTTCATCTCACACATTTTTAGATTCATCCACAATTCACACGGTTGGGGAAGGAATACCTAGCCTTGGAATCCTCACGCCGAGAAGAAATGCGCATGCTCCGGCAGAGGTGGCCCATATAGATGACGTTAAAAATGCCATATGTTTAGTCGTAGCAATTATAAAAAGATTAAATGGGGAAGTTATATCTAAATATAGATATAAAAGGTTAAAATAACATTTAAAAATATAATCTACAGGGCTTCACGATATAGACACCCATTTTTTTTTAAAGTAGCATTATTATCTTTTGAGTTTTACAATCGGTTCGATTAAAAAAATGGTGGGAGTTTAGGCAAATGGTGAAGTTGTGGCGAGTCCTGAGCTGTAATATAGAAGAACACTATTTAGAACGAAGCAAACTAATAGATTCCAACCTTGCAATTTTAGGGACATTTTGCCGTGAGTAGCTGCCCAGAAACCAATAGTTACAAGCACATAATCCCAGAGTACAATTTCTATTACTATTAAATCTAATACTGCAGGCCAAAGTGCATGCATTATTATCAGGTCTACGATTTGCATGATAGCACATAACAACGCAGCGTTTCCTGCCCATCTAAAATCCAAATCGAAAAATTCAATTATTGCTAATCCAAGCCATAGAAAACCATACATTGCAGGTATCGTGGTAAACATCATCGATAAAACGGGATTCCCCGAAGGGTTTGCAGATATATTTAACCATGCCATTGCAACCAGCCCGATAAAGCCTATGAGACTACCAGTAGCACCAAGAGACTTCCAAGGACTCGGAGCACCTTCAGCTGGGGGCTTACTGTCATAACCAAGGCATATCAACGCATGAAGGAACAGAGCGAAGTTTAGAGCTGTTACCCCAAAGACCAAAGGATTTAATGGCTCAGCCATTATTTACCCCACTCCATTTTTAGGTATAAGCTAAAACTATTTATAATTTATCATTAGAATGCAAGAACCTCTAATAAAGCATTCTCATTATAGATCTTTTTGGTCTCATGCATAAATTCTATTTCAAGTCAAATCAATAATAAAGTTAAATATGGGAAAAATAAAACTGCTAATCTAAACATAACTTAAGTGCGCGAGGAAGTTCTGCCAAATTTTTGATGATTACACACCTTCCCCTTCCAGCATCTGCAAGCTTTTGGCAGGTTTCAGAATCACCATAAGGTAGGCCAATCACATTAAGCTCCGGATACTTTTGAGCAATTACAACGGGGTCTTCACCAATATTTTGCCAACCATCAGATATTAGGATGCCGAGTTTTTTAGAGGTGCCTGATGCCTTTTGTAATTCACTTAAACCCAGTTCGAGTCCCGAGCGAATGTTGGTACAACCTTCAGCGTTAACGTTTAGAATTTTTTCTATGACTTCTTGCACAGGCTTCGTCTGATTTAGAGTTTTCAGCATTTCGGACTTATCGCTAAACAGAAGAACTGCATACTCCTCATCTCTTAGACTCATTGCTAGAGTTGCTGTTGCTAACGCCGCTTGAATTTTCTTCCAACCTCGCATTGATCCGCTACAATCCAGCATTAAAACGCAAGCACGTTTTCGAGGCTCGCGTTCAAATACAATAAAATCGCTATATTCAGGGAAAATTTTTGCCATAATTCTTTCTACAGTTCTATCTAAGTCAAGTTCATCAGAGTTAAACCTATATTTAACAGGCTTTGGTTCCCCTAAAAGCACCCCTCTGTCTATACTTTTATCTAACAGCTGAGCCATTTTTAGAATTATGCGAATCAAAAAATTCATAAAAAACTTTTTAGTTTGAGGATCTAGCTCGTCCCAGTTCAACTCAAACTTGTTATCGACATCGTTATTGTCAGCTTTAAGCCATTGATAGAAGAGAATCGGTTTCTCTAAAATTTTTTGGATATATTCTGGATTCTCCTTAAAGGTTAGTGATTTTTGAGCATTAAACTCGTCGCGCTTTATTTCACTTTGGTTGTCATCATTTTCGCCACCACCTTCAAAAGAATCGGTTGCCCGATCAACAGATGTTTTTTCAGCTATGTTTCCTTCCTTATTCAACGTTTTTTCTTCTGCTTTTATCATGTTCCATATTTCCTTAATGACATCTTCAGGCGTTTTTTCGCTAGTTTCCATCATCCAGATTTTGTCTCTCATTGCGGTGATAGCAGCTTGAAGGATCAGCTCCTCACAGTCTTCATCAAGATTTTTTACATCAGCACTTAACAACTTTTCTGCTATTAAAACCATATCAATGGCTCCACGAACGGAAGCACCCAATCGTACATCTGGATGATTTCGGGTTCTCCTGGAAATCTTTACTGCATCTTCGATGAGTTTCATATTCCGACTACCTGTCCTTAATTTTACAATTTTTACTTCTTCTTCCATGCTTTGGTAATCCATTTTTATAGAGCAAAACCTATCCCGTAATGCCCTGCTCAGCTTATTAACACCAACATCATCATAAGGGTTCATCGCTGCTATTACGCGAAATGTCGGTTTCGACTTGATCATTCCAACCCTTGGTATACTGAGTTCACCTTCAGACATGGCAGTTATAAGAACATTAGTTGCATCTTCCGGCATTCTATTAAATTCTTCGATATACAAAAAACCACCCTCAATCATAGCCCTAGATAGAGGGCCATACTCATAATTTTCGATCTTGTATCCTTCCTTGAGTGCTCTAGCCGGGTCAAAATACCCTAAAAGCTTGGTCGATGTAAGATCGCTATTTCCCATAACCATATAAAATGGGAGCCCGCTTTCTTCAGCGATCGTTTTTAAAATGGTCGATTTCGACGTACCTGGCGGACCTTCAAGAATTAGGTGGCGGCCCGCAGCTAGAGCTGCTAGGATCAATTTGACTTCTTTTTCACGACCAACAATTTTAGAGCATACTTTCTTATAAAGAATTGCCAAACTTTCTTCTTCGATGAACGGTATGCTAGATATTAATTAGCCCCCCAAGTAGATTTACTCATTTATCGAAAATTATATATAGCGTTTCCTTGCAAAAAAATCTTTTCGGGGGAAGAAAAGATTGTCTGTGAATTGGGATTGGATTGAACAGATGAAAAAGAAGGAGGAATTTAAGTGCATATGGATACCCTATGGATTGCCGGAGATAACGGATATAACGATTACCGAGTTTGGACCCACAAAAGGTGTGGAAGTCTGTCCAAAATGGGATATCCCAGAAACAATTGTCATCTCTGCTACCATTACAGGCGCATTTTATAGCAAAAGGCAAAACCCAAACCATCCAATAACCCCTGATGAGATACGGAAATCGGCTGAAGAATGCGCAAAAGCTGGAGCGCCCACCATTCATATACACGTGAGAGATAAAGCTGGATATAACGTTCTAGATCCAGAACTTTTCCACTACGTTATTGACTATCTTAAAAAGAAATATCCCAACGTAGTTTATGATGGATGTATGGTGCCCTTCCAATCTGGCGAATGGTCAAAAATGATACAGGTTTTGAAAGACGGCCTTTTAGAAGTAACGCCTGTAAATACAACAATGTGCTATGCTGGTGACAGTTTATTTGCAAAGCCACCGCATGTAATTATAGAAAAAACTAAGATATGTCAAGATCTAGGTGTAAAACCCCAAATAGCTGTCTACAGTGATGGAGACATCGATAATGCTAGACGATATTTAATAAAGACAGGCCTACTTGAAAAGCCGTACTATTGGATCATATTACCAGCCCTTCCGGGAGGTTCACCGCTAAATTATAATCCATTTGCCATGGCAGAAGGCCTCTTGCATCTTGTAAAACGAATCAAAGACATCGACCGAGAAGTGCATGCCGACCCAGAATCTGTGATAATAGTTTGTGCAGCAGGACGGGCGTCAAGCTACTTGGCAACAATGGCTATTCTTCTAGGTCTTCACATAAGAGTTGGCATGGAAGATACTATTTATATGTGGCCTCATAAAGATGACAGAATCAAAAATAATGCCGAACACTTCTTGTTATTCAAAAACATAGCAGAATCGCTTGGACGAAGAGTTGCAACACCTGATGAATACAGAAAACTTATAGGATTACCCATGAAAAGAAAAAGAAGTTAGCGCAATCGAAATAATCGTTTTTCCTCTTTTTTCTATATTTTATAACCATTATAGAACTGTTTACAGTAAGAATACTAAGGTAATCCCTCAAAAACTTTCTAAGCAAAAGTGTTCTATTAGTCGCTGTTAACGGAAGGTTTAGTGGAACGTCAAGGCTTTCCATATATGTTAAGCTTTTTTATAAAATTCGTGTGCACAGAGCACGCTTTATGCTAT
>Ga0209225_1002667_pt1 | contig 15749 bp, 21 predicted proteins | sample WasSprMetagenome_FD_184732 | JGI IMG/M metagenome (GOLD analysis project Ga0209225, IMG submission 184732) | Sulfidic aquatic microbial communities from Washburn Spring, Yellowstone National Park, USA - WS (SPAdes) (version 3) | ecosystem: Environmental > Aquatic > Thermal springs > Hot (42-90C)...
TAAAGACGTGGAGTTCCCAGTGGATCCGAGAAAAATCAAGGAGATTTTCCTACACCCCAAAGTTACGGACGATTACAAGTTAGAATGGAGAGAACCTGATGTCGAGGGCGTTGTAGCCTTCCTTTGCTATGAAAGGGATTTTTCTGAAGATCGTGTGCGAAAGGCCCTTGAAAAGGCACAAAAAGGTTTGATGAAGCTTAAGGGGAAAACAACGTTGGAGAAGTGGTTCGGGTAACCTAAAATTCTTATTTAAACAATCCCTAGTTAAACCGCATTGAAGACCGCGGAAGGGAGACTGCATGGCGAGAAGACACTTGATCTACCTGAGCCTTTTAGGATTAAAATGGTTGAACGGATAAGACTCCATTCTAGAGAAACCGTGAAAGGCTGATTAGAGAAGCTGGCTACAATGTTTTCATGCTTAGGGCTGAAGATGTTTTCATAGACCTCTTGACAGACAGCGGGACTTCAGCCATGAGCGATGAACAGTGGGCTGGCATGATAAGGACAGGCAAGCGTACGCGGAGCGAGAGCTATTACAATTCAGAAAAAGCTGTTAGTGACATCTTTGGTTTTAAGTACTTTATCCCGGTTCATCAGGGAAGGGCTGCTGAAAACATACTTTTCTCTACATTGGTTTCTCCCAGATGTCATGTCCCAAACAACATGCATTTTGACACCACAGAAGCCAATGTGCTTTTGAGGCGGCTTTCGACGCGCAGAAGGTTCTACCGTTTAAGGCAACATGGATGTTGAGAAGCTTGAACAGCTTATAAAGGAGAAGGATCCGGCGAAAATACCCCTACTAATGGTTGCGATAACTAATAATGGTGTTGGCAGCCAACCAGTTTCGATGTAGAATATTAGGGAGGTTAGCGAGACTACAAGAAGATATGGTATTCCCTTTTTCATAGACGCTTGTAGATTTGCTGAAAACTGTTACTTCATTAAGATGAGGGAGGAGGGTTATAGAAACAAAAGTATCAAGGAAATTGCAGAGAGCTTTTCTCGTATGCGGATGGTTGCACTTTCAGCGGTGAAAAGGAGGCCTGACGAACATTGGCGGATTTTATGCACGAACATTGAAGAACTCTACGAGAAATTCAAAAGTTTAGCTATTGCCATTGAAGGCTTCATAACATATGGTGGTTTAGCCTGTATGGAGCTGGAAGCCATGGCTATAGGTTGTACGAAGCGATAGATGAGGAATACCAAGCCTACAGGCACCGACAGGTGGACTTTTGCACGTCTGCTGAGGAAAGGAGGGGTGTTCCAATAGTTGAGCCCCCTGGAGGCCATGCGGTGTATGTTGATGCTAAAAAGTTTTTGCCTCATATTCCTCCAGAACAGCTCCCTGGGCAAGCGTTGGTTGTCCAGCCCTACGTTAAAGCCGGTGTACGAGCTGTTGAGCTGGGCAGTTCATGTTTTGGAAAAATTGATGAAGCTACCGGAAAATTCATACCAGCCCCATGGAGCTTGTGAGACTTGCCATCCCGCGAAGAGTGTACACTGATAATCACTTGAGGTACGTTGCTGAGAGCCTGATAAAGCTTTACGAGAAGAGAGACCGAATCAAAGGCTTAAAACGCGTATACGCTCCTAAGGTTCTGGGACACTTCACAGCAAAATTTGAACCATTAAACTGAAACCAGAACAAATTTAACATCAAAAAGGTTTATGCCCATAACGCCCGGTTAGTGGAACAAAGGCAACTCCACCGAGATTCTCTCTGACAATTCTTCCATCCGCGTTTTTGGTCACTTTTATCAGATTTTGGAAAAAATGCACATTTCCAACGGGAATAAGCATAATTCCGCCAAATTTAAGCTGTTCAATTAAAGGTTTAGGTATGTCCGGCGCGGCCGCAGTCACTAGAATCCTGTCATAGGGGGCTTTTTCCGGATACCCCATTGAACCGTCGGCGCATATCACTGTGACGCGGTCTCCGTAACCCGCCTGCATGATATTTTTTCTAGCAAATTCGGCTAGAGCCTCTATTATTTCAACAGTGTAGACGTGTCCCCACTCGCTTCTAGGCGCGTCGCTCGGCGCCACTATTTCAGCTATTGTGGCAGCATGCCACCCTGAACCTGCCCCTACCTCTAAAACTTTGTGGCCTACTTCCAATTGGAGGGCTTCATTCATGATGGCTACCATGTTTCGCCTAGCCTAGAGTCGATTACCTAGGCTATGTGGCGCTGAAATTGTCTGCCCAAATCCAATTGGAAGAGGTGTGTCCGCGGCGGCGTGTTGTCGCAAATTTTCTGGTAGGAATCTGGCGCGGGGAACTGCCTGCATAGCCTTTATAACTTTAGAGGTTCGGAGTATTCCCTCTTTTACCAGGTTTTCGATTAGTTTTTCCCAAGCTCTTTCAAAATCTTTCTCCAAACATGACACCAAACCAGAATAATGCAAACAAGTTTTAATACATTTGCATCTTAAGCCGGTTTAACTACTACTTTACTGTTACCGATTTTGCCAGGTTTCTGGGCTTGTCCGGGTCGTATCCCTTTTCCACAGCCATGTAGTAGGCTAAAAGCTGTAATGGGACAACAAATGGTATCGGTGATAAAACGTCTGGAACGCCCTTTGGTATTTCCACGTAATCGTCGGCGAGTTTCTTAACTTCTTCGTCTCCTTCCTCTATAATGGCTATTATTGAAGCTCCTCTAGCCTTCATTTCCATGATGTTTCCTACAGCGGTTTTGTGGGTGTCATCCTTTGGACACACGAAAACCACAGGGGTTCCCTCTTCCACGAGGCTTATTGGTCCATGTTTACTTTCGCCAGCCGGGAAAGCTATGGCGGGGACGTAGGCTATCTCCATAAGCTTGAGCCTGCCTTCATAAGCTGTGGCTGTGCTTATCCCTCTTCCAAGGAAAAAGAAGAATTTTGCATCTTTGTATTTTTTAGCGATGCCTTTAATTTTCTCCTCTTGGGTCGCTAGCACTGTTTCAACTATTTCTGGGATTTTTCTAAGCTTCGCCTCTATATAGTCCATTTCGTCCTGAGATATTTTTCCCCTCTTCTTGGCTAGTCTGAGGGCCAGTTGTGCGAGAACCGAAAGCTGAGACGTGAAGGTTTTCGTGGCGGCAACACCTATCTCCGGTCCGGACTGTTGACATATGTAAACACGGGAAACCCTTGTTAATGTTGATCCTATAACGTTTGTCAAGCCTAAAATTGTGGCGGCTCTTTGGCGAGCAACGTTTACTGCTGCAAGGGTGTCAGCTGTTTCTCCAGACTGGCTTACCGCTAGGATTGTGCTGTCAATGTTTACGGACTTGCCATGTTGCTCTACAAACTCCGAGGCGATCACCGGATATGTAGCCAAATAAGCAAGTTTGGAAAACATATAGGAAGCTGCCAGACAAGCATGATAGGATGTCCCACAAGCAACAAGAAAAACCTCCTTGGCGCGATCTAAGAATGTTGTCATTAAATCTAGATAATGCTCCTGAAGCCTCAAAGTGTTTCTTAGGCATGCAGGTTGCTCGTGAATTTCTTTCAACATAAAATGGGGAAAGCCTTGTTTAACAGCCATTTCGGGAGTCCAATCAACTATTTTCGGTTCCCGCACCACAGGGCTTGCGTCTGTGATTTTCCTTATTTCAAAACCTTCAGGGGTTAAGACTGCAAGCTCTCCGTTTTCGATGATAACAGTCTTATTTGTTAATGGCAGGAAAGCTGGGATGTCCGAAGAACAGTAGATTGCGTTTTCCGCCAACCCTAGGACTAGAGGGCTTTCGTTTCTAGCGCAAACAATTTTGTTCGGCTCCTTGGTTGAGATTACAGCAATAGCGTAAGAACCCTCAATCTTCCGTACAGCTTCAAGGACGGCGTCTTCAAGGCTTAGAAATGGATTGCTTTTAAATGTCTCCTCAATAAGGTGGGCGATAACCTCAGTGTCCGTTTTCGAAACAAACACGTGTCCTTTGTTTTCAAGTTCCAGTCTCAATTCAGCGAAGTTTTCAATTATGCCGTTATGAACCAAAGCCACTTGCCCGGTGCAGTCCACATGGGGATGTGCGTTAATTTGCAAAGGGGCTCCATGGGTCGCCCATCTTGTGTGACCTATACCTATGCTTCCGGGTAAATCGTCTAGATTGTGAATTTTATGGACGTCGTCTATCTTGCCGCTGTCCTTTTTTATGTAAAGTCTTCCCTCATATATTGTTGCTTCTCCAACCGAGTCGTATCCCCTATACTCTAAGCGTTTTAAAGCTTGATGTATTACTGGCGCGGCTGGGCTTCCATCCTTCAGAATGCAGCCAAAGATTCCGCACATTTGTTTTCCCCAGCAGCTTGTTTTATTTTATTTTTGTTTTAAATAAGCATTTTTAACAGAAACTTTTTCTGCTCCAAAAATTTTTGTAATTCTTTTTAACTCGAACCCCTATTTTTGTTTCAATTATTGCGTGGTGTTGTGAAAATTTTTATAACCGCCTATTGGAGGATTTTTCTTGCAAGCTCTGCGCCTATAACCATGTTATTAAGTTTCGCGAAACTTACCCCCCACTTTCTTGTTCGTAATCCGCAGTCTGGGTTGACGAATATCCTGTTTGGATCGCTCACAATTTTTGCAGCGTGGAGGATTCTGTCTCTAATGAGCTCTGGAGGTTCAATAAAGTCCGTGTGTACGTCCACCACGCCTATACCATAGTTTCCTTGATAATCGTTTTCTTCAAATGCTTTTAACTCGTTGTATCCAACCCTTGTTTTGCCTACTCCTATTTGTATAGTGTCTCTGTTGGCGAACTCTAGGGCGAGCTGGCTACAGTTCCGCAGCTGACTTGCATATTTAGCTAGAATCTTGTAGTTACTGTAGCAGTTGTGGAGACTGAAAATGCAGTTGAAACCCTTAACTGTTTCATTGAAGGCTTCCACAAAAAGTTGCATCTCCTCGTTTGAAGGGTCTGTTGTCGCCGCCGGTTCGTCTATCTGAATCCATTTAGCTCCAGCCTTTATCAGGCGACTTATCTCCGGCCTTAAAACTTCTTTAATTAGGTCAAAGATGAACTCCCTTCTCGCGTAGCTTTTTCTCTTTTTGAAATCCTTTATCTGGGCGGCTGCCTTTAGTTCATAATACTCGTTGAACGTCCAATCTGCAAGCGTGTAGGGTCCCGTGAAGGGCACCTTAATCATTTTTCCGGTATTATTCTTTGTAAATACGAATTCTTCAACGTAGAAGGATCTCGTGTATGCTGGCTTGCCAACACATGCAGCCTTGTTAAAGTATCTATAGTCAAAGGATTTGACGTAGCCTAGAAACTTAAAACCCTCCGTGTTCCGTACAACGTGCTCATACATTTCTGAGCGCCACTGTTCTCCGTCAAAAATTATGTCTAGCCCAGCTTTTTCGAAGAAACGTATAGCATATAACGCAGACCACTGGAGTATTGCTTTCTTGTATTCGCCTGTTCTTTCCGGTTTCTCTAGCATTTTTATCAAGGCTTCAAAGTTTTCCACCCCTAACCTCCGCCCCCATTCGACGGCTTCGGCGATTTCCTCTTTGGAAAGGGTTTCTCCTCTGTAGGCTTTCACTCTCCACGCTGGTTTAGCTAGGCTTCCTATTTCCTGAGTTGGGAAAAGCTTGTCCATTACCAGTAGCCTCTTTCAAGGATTTTTGTGGCACGGCCTATAACCCTTATTTTTTCTTCAGCTCTTTCCCAAGGTAAAAATTCAAGATCGCAGTTTGGGCATATGAAAACGTCTCGTATTTTTGATGGATAAATAGCCTCAACTACTTCATTTGCAACCTTTACAATTTCATTTTCATCTTCCACCAGCGAAGTGCGGGCGTCTATTAGGCCTAGGGCGACACCTTTCTCAAATGTGTGTTCTTTGAGTTCCTTCAAGTTGGTTTCGTATAAGTCTATTCCTAAATCGTCCACGGGGAAATCGAGGGCTTCAGGTAGGATTTTTGCGAAGTCGCCGAAAAATGTTTGGAGACACGTTCTGGCATTTGCGTTTTTTAGCGTTATCCGCAGTGCTTCTTTAACGTCTACAAGATTGTCCTTTGAAACGCTTTCTTCAAATGGGTTGTAGACGAGAGCTGGATCACTTAGCTGGATGTATTTGAAACCGACTTTGGCTAGGCTTTTAACTTCTTCGCTTAGAACTTCTGCAAATGCGAACATTAACTCCCTTTCGCTCCTGTAGAATCTGTTCTCCGCAAGCTTTGCAAACGTGTAGGGTGCTGGCAGAACAGCTTTCCATGGAACGTTTTTGGGCATAAGCTCGATGTATGCAATTTTAGCGACTATGCCCTCCGCTTGGTGCAGAGGCCCGACGATTACTGGTTTTCTATAAAAGGTGTTATTGTTGAACCATCTTGCGAGGCTTCCCGCATTTAACCCTCTAAGGTTTTCGGTGAAAGGCCTTAGAAGGTCTTGCCATTTTAACATGCCGTCTGTAACGTAGCTTAACCCGGCTCGAACCTGTGCTTCTATAACTTTTTTCGTCGCTTTCGTGAAAGCTTCTTCCAGCTCTTTTATGCTTGCTCTGTTTCTGTCATAGGCTCTTGTGATCTCGACTAAGTCCTTTGGTCTTGGGAGGATTCCGGTGACATAGCATCCAATCATCGGTGGGCCAGCTCATCTTGTGATTATAGAACTTTGGCGGGAGGACGGTTAAGTTTTTGCATGCTTGACTATTGTAACGAAGTTTTAATAGTTGTGCGCCTTTATGGCTATTGATTGCCATGGCTGGAAAGCTATTGTTGCATGATGGAACGACGCGTATGGTCAAAGAAGTTATGGTGTTTGATGACCCCAGAAAGTTGAAGCTGGTTTTGAGCGGGCTTAGCTGGAAGATTTTGAACATGCTTTCTGAAAGGGAGATGTATCCACTTCAAATAGCGAGGGAGCTTGGAGTTCACGCGCAGAAGGTATACTACCACGTTGGGAAGCTTGCCAAAGCAGGGGTGATAACTGTTGTTCGGCAAGGAGGGAAGAAAGGCGCCATAGCTAAATACTACAGTGCAACGGCGCCGGCTTTTGCCGTGGGGCTTCCGTATGGTTATAAGCCTGTGGAGTGGACTTTGCCCGCTTGGGTTGGCGAGCCTTTGAGGAGATTTTTCAGCGAGTTTTTGCGGGAAGACGGGGTTTTTGATGGAAAAATTGTTGTGGGCAGTCCGCTGCCGCACGGTCCTTTTAGGACGAGTGCGAGGGATGGACATTATGCTTCGCATTTAGCCTTCTTCCTTGGACGGTTTGCCCATTTGCCCAAGGATTTCGTGGTTAAGCCGGACGTAGATGCTAAAGCCGAAAAAGACGAAAGGAACAATCTAATTCTCGTTGGCGGACCTGGAACAAACTTGTTGACGCAGGAGCTTAATGATCACCTGCCTATAAAGTTCAACGTGCAACCTTCAGGGCAAGGCTTCTTGTTTGGAGGACTTTTCTCCACTAGAACTGGACGTGTTTATACTGCTGATAGTGTGGGTCTTATAGCTAAAATTGTAAACCCACGGGATTCCAGCAAACGGGTTATCGTTTTAGCAGGGAACAAAGCTGTCGGCACAAAGGCCTGTGTTTTGGCTCTAACAAACTTCTGGGAGAAAACTCTGGAGAAATATATGGGCGAAGAGTCCTTCGCAGCCGTTATACAAGGATTTGACTTAGATGGCGATGGCAAAGTAGATTCAATAGAGGTTCTGGAATAACCGGCTTTTAGGAATTCTCATGATGGCCACAGAAGTTGTCAACGCTTTTGGACATAGAAATATCAAGGCTACCCATAAAACCACCTTTGAAATAACGAAGGAGAGGGAGCTTTCTGTTAGGGGGGACTGCATAGTTGCAGTTTCAGCTGACAAAGGGTTTCCGGATTTTAGACCCGAGTTTAAGGAGCTTCTCCGTATGGATGGCGCTAAATTAAAGGTTCAGATAAAGGTTGATGGAATTGTGGAGACCGTGTCTGCTTTTGGCAGTTCAAGGCTCATTCTGGCCCATCCCACGAATTTGGTTGTTAGGAAAAGCGAATACATCTGTGGTAGAACGTTGGCCATAAGAGCGGATAAGGCTGCTCGTGATTTTTCTAGGGATCTTGTGGCGAGGCTGCAAAACCCAGCGCAGAGGGTGCAGATATTTTTGACTGTTGAGGTTTAGCGAATTTCAGCGTCTAGGGCTGCTTGCCATTCATATGGAGCTGTTTCGCGGACAAACCTTGAGAAGAAAATCTCTTTAACAGTTCTTCCATGTTTTTCAACTTCTTCTTTAAACCGGGCTTTCAAATTCTCCAGACCATCTGAGCCTTTTACGAAACTGTAGAAGTGTATGACGCCGCCTTCCGGTTTTAGTGCTTCGCACGCGGCGTCAATAAACTCGAAGGCCTTTTCGGGCAGGTTCATTATCACGCGGTCTGCGGTGCCGCGGAGTTGTTGTTTGACGATTTGTCTCGCGTCGCCAAGAATTGGGTGAACTTTTCCATTCACACGGTTTAACCTAATATTCCTTTTGAGGAGTTCAATGGCGTTCGGATTTATGTCTATTGCGTAAACCTTCACGTTCATGTGTTTTTTGGCCATGATTATCGCGAAGGGTCCAACTCCGGTGAACATATCTATGACCATTTCGCCTTCCTTGACCGAAGACGCCACCCGTATATGTTCATGGGACAGACGCGGCGAAAAATAGGCTTTCGCCAGATCCACGTGGAACAAGCATCCGTGTTCCTTGTGAATGGTCTCCGTTTTGGGTTGCCCGGCTATTAGGTTGAACTCTCTTAGGCGGTATTCGCCTTTTATGGCTCCAGCTTTAGCCAGAACTGTCTGCACACTTCTGTGCACTTGTAGTATGGCATCCCCTATTTCCTTCTTATACGCTTCAAGCTCCGGCGGAATTTCAATTATAGCTATGTCTCCCACGATGTCCATGGCTCGGGGAAGGCAAGCCAAAAGGTGCGGCGGCATCTTATCCTCTAAAACTTCCTGAATTGTTCTGGGGCGTTTTCGCCGCTCTTGGAAAACGCTCTCTAAAATTTCTATGGAAGGAGCCTCTCTAAGTTTTTCAAGCTCCTCAGGCTTGGGTTTTCTAGTTAAAGGCACGTAAATGTGGCTGTCATCCCTTTTTATTTCCAGTTCTCTGTCAATTATTCCCAGCCTGTAGGCTGTTGTTATAATTTTTTCTCCGTAAACCCTTGGTATTTTAAGGCACAGCGCATTTTTCGCCACTTTAAACGCCTAAGAGACTTTCTATCACCTTGAAAAAGTCCCTTTCGGTTATTATGCCCACAACCTCTCGTTTTGAACACCACAGAAAGCCCTGCTGAGGCTTTCTCTTACATTAATCGCAGACGCTGTCACCGTTTTCGGGATGCATGTTAAACTTTTGTTGACATGTTTTCTGAAACTGGTTTGGTAGTTTTCAGGACTTGTTTTTACGATGTTTTCTAGGCCTAAAACTCCCTCCAAGAATTTTCCGTAGGCTGTTTACGACTGGAATTTGCCACATGTATGCATATCATTTCCCGGATGGTCTTATAGGCATTGTCTTCATGGTGGCTGTGCATTCTGGTTTAGTTATTACGCCTTTCATTTCATTGGTGAGACAGAGGATATCATCATCGGGAGGTTATAGAGACAACTTCAACAAGCCTTTTTCACTGTTCATAATTTGGGAGGGCTCTTAGGGGGAGTCACGTATGAGGTGCAGGTTTTTGTGGCGGTTCATACTCGTAAATGATGAATGGATGTTTTGGTTGGCTGTTTTCCCTACGCGCAAGGAATTCCCCCAAATCTACTCTCCAATTTCCAGTTCTGCTCGGCAGTCTTCACATAGGAAAGAGCCGTCTACGTCTTTTAGGTTGTCTGACCATACTCCGCATCGGTCGCAGTAGCCGCTGAGGGATGTTTCCTCCTCGCTTGTTTCTTCCTCCAGTAGTGTTTGTGCAGTGCTCTCGCTTTCTATTAATGCTTTTTCGTATATGGTTTCTATGAGTTCGGGCATGACTGCTAAGATATCTTTGCTTGAGATTAAACCGACAAGCTCGCCCCTGTAGACTACTCCCAGCCTCCTAATGTTTAGTCTGCTCATTTTCTTTGCGGCTTCGTTTATGGTTCGATCTGGTTCTATGGTTATTAGAGGTGTTGTCATTACATCTTTAGCCTTTACGGTGTCCGGTTTGAGGTTTTTTGCGAGAACTCTTGTAACCAAATCCCTTTCAGTTATTATCCCTATGGGTTTTCCTTCTTTGTTTACAACCACTATGCAACCCAGTTCATGTTTTTCCATGAGTTCTGCAACGCGAACTGCCGTTGCGTCTTCGTCCACGGTTATAACTGGGCTGCTCATAACGTCCCTTACGAGCATTTTCGGCCTTAAACCTATTTCAGCCATTAGTTTTCCAACCGCTAGCCCTTTTTCAGGCCTTCGGCTGCCCATTCAACTCAGAATAGAAAGTGGCATTTAAAACTTCCCACAATCCATTGGAGACTTTACTTTTGGGAGGAAGGCTATTATCTTGGCATTTTCGTTTCTAAACCATCGTGAGGGTGTATGCTTAGAACAAATGTGATAGACTTGTTAAAATCTCGGTTGTCGGCGAGGTGGCAAGCCCAGTGTATGGAAGAAGCGTATACAATATTTCAGCCGACGGCATACCGGTCGTTTTGCCCGGCGTTGGCGGCATAACTTACAATGTAAGGGTTGGCGATCCAGCTTGCAGGTGGGAGGCAGACCATGTTGAGCCGGGTGTCAGCATAGAAAATAAGAGAATGACGCGGTTTGGGCAGGGCGCAAATACCGCTTTGAATGTTCTTTCACGTGTTGGAAACGAGGTTGTTGTTCAGGAGACGCAAAGGGCGCCAAAGGGGTTGTGACGGGCAAGCATGGCGGAGTTGAGCATGTTCTCGTCGATTTTCAGCCGGAGGTTCTCGAAAAGCTCATGTTGGGCGACAAGGTTCTCGTGAAGCTTATGGAGTTGGCTTGAAGCTCCTCGACTTCCCGGGCATAAGGTTATGGATCCACGTTTCTTGGAGGCTTTAGACCCCAAACCCGTTGGCGATAAGCTCGAAGTTCCTGTGACCTACGTGATTCCGGCTGCCATCATGGGTTCCGGACTTGGTGCAAACCAGACGTATTCTGGGGACTATGACATTCAGCTTTTCGATGAGACAACTCGCCGTGAGTATGGGCTTGGCGACTTAAGGCTTGGCGACTTGGTGGCCATTTTGGACGTAGACCACTCTTTTATGGGCGGATTTACCGTAGAGGCGCTGTTTCAGTAGGCATAGTTGTCCACACGGACTGTGTGGCATCCTGGCATGGTCCAAGTGTAACGACGCTTTTCACCTCTTCGAAGGGCAAAATAATTCCGAGGATAGACCCGAAGGCTAATATTGCTTGCATGCTTGGGCTGAGGACAGATATATAAGTGAGAACAGCATTTTCAATGGTAGAAGCCTTTGCGGGATGTTTGTCATGCCGTATAAGCGGAAAAGCCGTGGTAGATCGAAGGGTGCTAAGGGTAGGAGTGACTTTGTTCACTGTGCAAACTGCGGTCAGCTTGTGCCCAGGGACAAGGCAAAAAAGGTTACCCGTCGGTTTTCGCTGGTGGACCCGGTTTTGGCCAGGGAGCTTCGCCAGAAGGGTGCTTACATTTCGGCCCCGGCTGAAACAAAGTATTACTGCGTCTCATGCGCCGTGCATTATGGCATTGTTAAGGTTCGGGCTAAAGAGGAACGCAAGCTTCGGGCAGGCAGGAAGGTTTAGGCGCCATTCTCCTCTTTCTTTAAAGCCTTATACACGTGGAGACTTCTCTGTATCACTGTCAGGTTTGTGAGCACCGCCAATACTATTATTCCGGCTTCAAGGGCGCTTTTCCAGAAAACCTCAACTATGCTTGCCGCCGCTGTTATAATTAGACGTTCAGCCCTCTCTGCCCAGCCTATGCTCTCCATTTTTATTCCGGCGGCTTCGGCTCTGGCGCGGGTGTAGCTTACTAGCAATGAGCCTGCCAACGCTGTTAACCCCCAGTGGAGTGTGCACAGTTTGCCAAGCATAATGCCCGCGTATATGGCTGCATCTGCATATCTGTCTAGGAGCGAATCTAGAAAGCCGCCGAAAGGGGAGGTTTTCTGGCAGAGCCTAGCCAAGGCTCCGTCCAGCACGTCGCAGTAGCCTGAAAACAGAAGCAGCGCCACGGCACATAGTAGGTTTTGCCTTCCGCTCGTGTAGGCTAGGGCTGAAAGCAACGCGAAAACAATTCCTAGGGCGCTTATGACGTTTGGCGTTAAGCCCAACCTGTCGGCTGCTTCCGCCTGGGTTTTTATGGCTGACTGCACTTTGGCTTTAAATCTTGTCAGCATGGCTTTCGCCTTTCTCATTGTGGCAATTTTTATTTAAGAATTACAACAAGGTAGAGTCAGTGTAAAACTTGGAGTGTGTTTAAGGCTTGATAAACGTGGACGTGGTTAGGGTTGGCGACAAGAAGTTTTTGGGGGTTAGGGTTGAGCTTCCAGACTCTCCGCCGCTGGTGCTTATTGTGACAGATAAAGGCTTTGTCATGTGTGGTTTCCTGAACGTGGAGGCTGCGGAGCGCCTCGGCGTAGCGGCAGCCATGGTCAGCGGAGTAAAAACCTTCGAGGATGTTTTGAACGCAGAGGTTAAAACCACAACTTCAAAGGCGAAAAGTCTAGGCGTTCAGCCGGGAATGCGGGGCGCAGAAGCACTGCTGCGTATGGCGTGAAACGTTAATTTTAAGCCGGTCAGCCTACTGCAAAATTGGATACCCTCTCCAGTTTTCCCTCATCTTTTGGTTGAAAAATCAGCCAATAGATTCTAGTCTCTCTCTAGAGTTTTTGCCAAGTCTCCTTTTTGTTTGGCAATCCTAATAAGTGCTTCTTGGCATATCACTAAAGCTGGCTGGAAGGGGCATGGGGTCGCCTAGGGAGGCTGTTTTGGAGACTGTTGCTTCAGAGGTTAAGGCTTGTAGGCGTTGTGGGCTTTGGAAGACCCGTAAAAACGCTGTTCCAGGTGATGGCAGTCCAGAGGCCAAAATAATGTTTGTTGGGGAGGCTCCGGGCTACTGGGAAGATGCCAAGGGCAGGCCTTTTGTCGGGGCTGCTGGAAAGTTTTTGGACACGCTTTTGGCTGAGGCTGGTCTTGAGCGGGGCCAAGTCTTCATTGGGAATGTTTTGAAGTGTCGTCCGCCTGGCAATCGGGAGCCAGCACCCGCCGAGGTTGAGGCTTGCACGCCCTTTTTGGATAGGCAGATTTCGGCAATACAGCCAAAACTCATAGTTACCCTCGGGCATTATTCTACGGCTTATATTTTCTCGAAGGCTGGAATAGCCTTCAAAGGCATTACAGAGGCTAGAGGCAAATTCTACCAAGCAAGAGTTTTGGGCTTAGCCGTAACAGTTTTTCCAACACTGCACCCGGCGGCGGGACTTTACAGCGCCAAATACAAACAACTACTTATTGACGATTTTAGGCTGCTTAAGGCGAAAATTTTAGAGCTTGGTTTGACCGCTTCAGTCTAGCTTTTTGGCGGTTTTAAGCGCGTTTAAGAGTTCTTCCGCGTTTTTGTAGGTTTTTGATGGGAGTTCCGCCAGCAGCTCAGCCAGCCTAACTTGTTTGCCCTCTTCGATTTCCACAAGTCTCCACCCCACCTTCTTAACCAGCATGCTTTTTGGCGTTGGATACCGCGTCTTAGCTATAACGCTTTTAACGGATTCTAAGCCCACCGCGCCGGTGACTTTTGGGAATTTTCCGCTTGAAAGATAGTGCATGAAACGTAGTCCATCTTCAAACATGGAGAGGTTGTTGAAAAGCACATAAACCGTTTTGCCCTCCGCCTCAAAATTTTTGGCGATCTCGCTAAGCCTTCGCAGTTCTTCGTCCGTGTACTGGTAGTAGTAGAGTTCTTCGCCTAACCCGTGCAGCCGAAAATAGGCGATTTGGCCGGTGTAGGCTGGCAAAACCCGGAAGGGGTCGGTTACATGCACCACGTTTAGGCGACTTAAAACTTGCCTGAGTCTCTCCACGACTTCGGGTTTCTCCCATTCTGGCCCCCGGGTCTCCCACACAAGGGTTAGGTCTTCACAGTTTATGTTTGCAAAGAATTTTTCCGCTTCGCCGAGTTTGTCGGGGCGGAAGGAGCCCGGCGTCTGTATCAGCAGTATCTTCGCGTTTAGGGTTCTGCAAATCTCTTTCATTTTTTCGAAGGCTTTAATACATGTTTCGTCAAGCTTCATTTTCGCTTTATGGCTTATGTCTTGGTGGGCTTTAACCGTGAACTCGAAGTCTCCGGGAGCTTTTTCCCGCCATCCTTCAACGGTTTCAAGCTTCGGATACTCGTAAAAAGTGCTGTTCAATTCGACAAGCCTGTAGTTTTCGAAGTAACGCTTCATCGAAGTTGGAAAACCGCAACATCCCACCTTGATCAAGGCTAAACTCCTCCACAAGGCGGTTACGTGCTCACTTTAGGAGGTGGGCGGACGGCTCTACCAAGCTTTACGCGTAAGGCTATGCGGTAAAGTTTCCGAAGCGACTTCACAAGCTGCTCAACTGTTGGCAGCGCCGAATATATTAGGGGTATGTGGTCATACTCCGCCAGCCTAACCGAATACTCGTCAGGCTTTACACCATGGAAAACCACAACCCGCGGTTTTAGGCTGCTCGTGCGCACAAGCATCATGGGCGAGTTCTCGTTTCCGATATTTGTGAAGACCAGCGCCCTTTCAGTTGTGGCGCCGAAAAGCTGAGCATACTCGAAGCCTGAAAGAGTTTCAATAGTTTTCCTGCTGTCCACAACCGTGTAGCCCAAAACCTCCTTAACCGGTGGGCTGGAGCAGGCCACAACCTCGCCTTTAATGGCTTTACACAAATATTCAACCCGCACCGGGATTGGAAATTCCCTCAAATCAACAACGGCCATACTTGGAGAACTTGTAAGCTTTGCGAACTCGCGGATGAAACGCCCTCCCCTCTCCTCGTCAATTTTCAAAAGCGCCCAGACAAAACGCCGCACAAACTTTGTGCCTGGGCTCTTCCTACGCCCGCTTTCATAATCGCTTATAACGGAAGGTGAAAGCATCATTTTGTCGGACAATGTTGTCTGGGAAACGCCGAAAAGCTCCCGCCACTTACGCATGGCGGCGCCTGGCTTGTTGGAGAGAATAATCTCGCCAGCGATTCTTCTAGCGAGAACCTCGCGAACACTGGGAGACACAGACATGTAATGCCTTTCCCTTCGGCCGCCCAAACAACCCATAAGTGTGCAAGTATAAAACTGTACCGCTCCGAGAAAAGTTGAAAACTAGGGGGTTTAACGCCACGAAAACCTGCGGATTTGAGTCTGGAGCATAGCTGATATTCCACCCTTCAACGTGGCGCTGTGGTATTCCTGCAGAGACTTTATTGTGAAAGAGCCTTCCATCACCCGTTCAATAGCCATGACGGCTGCATGGGCTGCGGCGACTGTGGTTATGTATGGCGTCTTATACTCCACAGCCGCCCTCCTAATGTGAAACTCGTCGTCCTTTGGGCCTTTACCCTTCGGCACATTTATTATCAGGCTTATTTTTCCAGCTCTTATGTAGTCAACTATGTTGGGCTGTCCCTCGCTGACCTTTGGAACCACTTTAGCTTCAACCCCCACGGCGGCTAAAGCCTCAGCTGTTCCGCGGGTTGCCAGAATCCTGAAGCCAAGCCTAGCCAGCTTTTTGGCTACGGGTACAATGCGAAGCTTGTCCTCATCTCTGACGCTTATGAAAACCGTTCCACCCGTCGGCAGCCTAGTCT
>Ga0209225_1002680_pt1 | contig 15706 bp, 25 predicted proteins | sample WasSprMetagenome_FD_184732 | JGI IMG/M metagenome (GOLD analysis project Ga0209225, IMG submission 184732) | Sulfidic aquatic microbial communities from Washburn Spring, Yellowstone National Park, USA - WS (SPAdes) (version 3) | ecosystem: Environmental > Aquatic > Thermal springs > Hot (42-90C)...
CTATTAAGGGAAAGGGTGGGACAGAGAGACAAGCTGTAACTGGAGTTTGTCCTGTTTGCGGGACAAAGATGTTCAAGATTTTAGGGAAAAAATAGGACCTTAAATAAAAATTAGGGATGAAAAAGAAAGAAATTTTTGGATTGGTTTTTGGATTTTTGATTATTGGAAATGTTTTAGCTTGGAAAATAGTTTTTGATTTAAATAAACCTGAATTTCTTGAAGTTAATTTTTTCGATATTCCGGGAGAAGCAATTTTTATTCAAACTCCAGAAAGAAATCAAATTTTAATTGACGGAGGTTCAGACTCTAAAATTTTAGAGAAGCTTTCAAAAGAAATGCCCTTTTGGGATAAGGAAATTGAGCTTTTAATTTTGACTCATCCTGAAACTGATCATTTAGGAGGTTTGTTAGAGGTTTTAAGAAGATATAAAGTTAAAAATATTCTCTGGACAGGAATAATTAAAAAGGGGAATGAAGATGAAGAGTGGAAAAAGTTGATTGAGAAAGAAGGGGCAAAAATAGAAATTGCTAAAGCTGGAAAAAGAGTTTTTTGTAAAAATTGTCAGTGGGAATTAAAAATTTTGTTTCCTCTTTTGAGTCTTGAAGGAATTGAATTTGAAGATAGCAATGATACATCAGTTGTTGCCAAACTTGTCTTTTCAAATGCCACATTTTTATTTACTGGGGATCTTTATCAGTCTGGGGAAGAAAAAATTTTAGAGAGAAATTTTCCTTTAAAGAGTGAAGTTTTGAAAGTTGGGCATCATGGAAGTAAAACTTCAACCTCTGAGCAATTTTTAGAAAAAGTTTTGCCAAAATTGGCAATAATTTGTGTTGATAAAAACAATAAATATGGACATCCGCATCAAGAGGTTATAGAGAGATTAAGCAAAAATGGGACAAAAATTTTAAGAACAGACTTGAACGGCGACATAAAAATAATTTCTGATGGGAAAACTTTTAAAATCAAAAATCAAATATCAAAAATCAAAATGTAATTTAAAATGCAAAGAGAATTTTTGCTTTTTGAATTTGAGCATAGCGAAATATGAATTTTCCAATCTTTAAAACAAAAATTGATGGTTTAAACAAAAAATTTAACCTTTCAGACCCAAAGGGAGAAAAGGAGTATTTTTTAGCAAAGGCAGGGAATGAAATTCAAAAATTAAAAAAATTTTTAAAAAAGAATACCTTTGTGGCTTATTTATTGGGGAAAAAGAATTCTGGAAAAGGAACTTATTCAAAGATGTTAGCTGAGATTTTGGGGCAAGAATTGATTGATCATTTTTCAGTTGGGGATATGGTGAGAGAAATTGATAGTGAAATGAGGGATGAGAAAAGGAAAAAAGATTTATTGAATTATTTGGCAAAAAATTATCGAGGAAGAGTTGATTTAAAAGAAGCAATTTTTGCTTTAGAAAATCGAGACACAAAAACTCTTTTGCCTACAGAACTTATTTTGGCACTAATCAAAAGAGAAATGGAAAGAAGGGAAAAGAAAACTCTTTTTATTGATGGCTTCCCAAGGGATTTAGATCAAATAAATTTTTCCTTGTTTTTTAGAGATCTAATCGGTCATCGTGATGATCCAGACATTTTTGTTTTAATTGATGTTCCTGAAATGGTAATTGAAGAAAGAATTAAATGGAGGAGAATTTGCCCAAAATGCCAGCTTTCAAGAAATTTAAAACTTTTACCTACATCAAAAGTTGGATATGACAAAGAGAAAAAAGAATTTTATTTAATTTGTGAAAAATGCAATCTGCCAATGGTAAAAAAAGAAGGAGATGAATTGGGAATTGAACCTTTGAGAGAGAGGTTAAATTTGGATCAAAAATTAATGGAACTAGCAGATTCTCTTTATGGAATTCCAAAAATCTATCTGAGAAATTCTATTCCAGTAGATTTGGCGAAAGAATATGTTGATGATTACGAAATTACTCCAGAATATATTTTTGAAATAAAAAATGGGAAAATTGAAAGAAAAGAAAGACCCTGGATTGTTTTAGACGATGAAGGCAAAAAATCTTACTCTCTTTTGCCTCAGCCTGTAGTTGTTACTTTTATTTGGCAATTAGTTAAAATTTTAGAGCTTTAGCTCTTGACACGCCCTTTTGGTATTTTAAAATAAAATAATATGAGATTTTCAAAACTATTTTTTCTTCTTTCCCTTTTTCTAACCTTTCTTTTTATTTTTTCTTTCAATAAAGTTTTTTCCGGTGGTTGCCAAGATAAAACCTGCTCTGGTACTACAAATTGTGGCTGCACTCGCTATAAAGTTGATCCTGGGGAAACAATCACTGTTTTTGAGCATGATATTTGCCGAAAGGTAACAAACGCTTCTGGTTATCCCCCTACTTTCATTCCCACCAAGTATCAAACAGAGTGGAATTTATTTTTGCAGTGGCACCCAAGCCATATTACTGTTTCTGCTTGCACCACACCAACACCAACTCCAACTCCAACACCATCGGTATCTTGCTGCGTTTCTCATTCTACTCCAGGGTGTAATAATTCTTCATGTGAAAATTGTGTTTGTGGGACACTAGGTAAAGTTGATTGTTGTAGGATTGCGTGGAATTGGGAATGTGTTGATGCAGCTTCTTCAGCTACTTGCAATCCTTATTGTAATTGTGTAGCTATTACTCCAACTCCAACTCCAACTCCAACTCCAACGTGTACTAATGAGTGTTCCTTAGGACAACGGCGATGTTGTAATAGCACCCAATATCAAACTTGTGGCGATTATGACGCAGATGATTGTTATGAATGGTCGTCATGTTTTAATTGTCCGAGCGGGCAAATCTGTAGCAATGGTACCTGTATTTCTACTTCAACCCCCACCCCCACACCAACTCCAACACCTACTCCTACTCCTACACCAACACCGACACCAACTCCTACTCCTACACCTACACCTACACCTACTCCTACACCTACTCCTACTCCTACACCTACACCTACACCTACACCTACACCAACACCAACACCAACACCAACACCAACTCCAACTCCAACTCCAACTGAAACTCCTCCTCCTGTAGATTGTTGTACTGCGTGTAAGTGTGATTGTGAAAGCGCAGATTATGGCACTTGTTGTATACCTGATTATTTTGGCTGGGGATATTATATTTACAGAAAAAATGCTAGTATTTCCTGTAGTTGTGATCCACCCGATAAGTGTCATGCTACTGCTTGCAAACATTTAGTATATGAGGAGTATGTTTCTAGTGGCACATGCCCCTCTTCGCTTAGATGCAGTAATTGGAGCGGATGTATTTCATTATCTTATTGTCCACTATAAATTAATATGTTTTCAGCTTCCAAATTTAACAAAATAATTTTCAGCATTTTTTTAATCGGAGCTCTTGTTTTAGTTGGATATTTTTCTAGAGAGTTTTTTATTAAAAAGCCCTTACAGATTAAAGAGGAAAAAACCCCAACACCTATCGTAGAAAGAAAAGAGGAGGAAAAATTAGAGCTAATTGAAATTCAAAATCCTCAAGAAAAATTAATTGAAAATATGTCGCGCTTACCTTTTGAATACTACTCTTTGTATGGGGAAAGAAATAAGATTTTTAACCTGACAAATCCAGACAAAGATTGTCCTCGATTCACAGAGGGTTTGATTTTAATTCCTTTTGCTGCCTTTCCGGCAGAAACTGTGCATTTTGTGTTATGGATAGAAGATTGTCAACCATCCAAAATTGCACAAATTAAAGGAGAAATCAGCAGTTCTACGATAAAAGAAGAAATAAAGCTTGATAGGACTTTTCCAAAAGGAAAAAGTTATCAATGGGAAGGGCGTTGGAAAGTGCCTTTTAATGTTTTGCCAGGGGAGTATTTACTTAAAATAGAAATTCAAACTACTGAAGGCAAAACAAAAGAACTAAGTACTCCAATAAAAATTCTCTCTTTGCCAATAGCTACTCCAACCAAAAGATAACTTTCTCTCTTGACAAACGGTTTTCAAAAGAACTAAAATAGAATTGGGCCCTGCCCTTTCTAGGATTCTGGGACAAAAGCTTTCTATGGGAGTCGGAAATGATTCTATCCCTGAGGGGATAGACTTCGACACCCACTTTTGTTCTTTTCCATGAATCGCTAGAAATGAGGCAGGGCCCTTTTAATTTTTCGGAGTGCCGGGAATTGAACCCGGACTACATCCACCCCAAGGATGCGGACTACCGTTATCCTACACTCCGATTTTTATCTTTTCTTTTAACAAGAGTTTTCTGCACTTTGTGCAAGCTAAAATTTTTTTTCCAGAGGGAAGCTTCACTGGTTGCAAATTTGGTTTTTGTATTTTTTTGCCAGTAGGATTATATTTCCCTCTGAGCTTTTTTCTTTTAAAAGCTATTTTAGATTTTTTTCCACAAATTTCACATTGTTTTGCCATATAAAAAATGTTATCATAAGAAAAATAAAAAATCAATGCGGATAAGCTTTTCAGAAAAAGAATTGGTTGATCTTTTGTGGGCCTGGGCTGCAATTTCCCTTTCTTTTGCCATAATTTTGAGTAAAACCCCGTATGGATTTTTTAATTTTTCACAAAATCTTTTAGTTGCGGGATTGAGTGTTGGAATAGCTTTTATCTTCCATGAAATTTCTCACAAAATTTTAGCTCAAAGATACAATTGCTGGGCAGAATTTAGAAAATTTGATCTTGGTTTAATTTTAGCAGTTCTTTTTAGTTTCTCTGGTTTTACTTTCGCTGCCCCTGGAGCAGTTTTTATTTTTGGTCTCACTTCAGAAAAAGAAAATGGAAAAATTGCAGCTGCAGGTCCTCTGGCAAATTTGATTTTGGCTTTTTTATTTTTGATTTTTGGCTATTTTTTAAAATCTGAAAATACTCTCATTTTGCGAATTGTTTCTCATGGTTTCTATGTAAATTCTTGGTTAGCATTTTTCAATCTTTGGCCTTTCCCTCCCTTAGATGGTTCAAAAGTAATAAGTTGGTCGGTTTTTGTTTGGGGAATAATGATAGGGGTTGCAGGCTTTTTGGTTTTTTATCTTTAAACTCTTGACATTCAAATAAATTTTGATAAATTAATTTTTATGCCGACAATTCATCAATTAATTAAAAAAGGAAGAAAAAAAATTCCAAAATACTCACGCTCAAAAGCGTTGCTTTTTGGATTTAATAGATTGAAAAACAAACCAGTAAATTATCCCTCTTCTTTCAAAAGAGGGATATGTTTGAAAGTTTTCACAATGACTCCGAAAAAACCAAACTCTGCTTTGAGAAAAGTAGCCAGAGTGAGATTGACCAATGGAGCAGAAATTACAGCTTATATTCCTGGAGAAGGACATAATTTACAAGAGCACTCAATTGTTTTAGTAAGAGGAGGAAGAGTAAAGGATTTGCCAGGAGTAAAATATCACATTGTAAGGGGGGCTTTAGATGCAGCAGGAGTAGAGGGAAGAAAGCAAGAAAGGTCAAAGTACGGCACAAAGAGAGAAAAACAATGAGAAGGAAAAAGAAAGTAAAGAGAATTATACCCCCAGATCCAATCTACAATAGTGTTTTGGTTTCAAAATTTATTAATCATGTAATGAGAAGGGGAAAGAAGGAAAAGGCAAGAAAAATAGTATATCAGGCATTTGAAATTATAAAAGAAAAAACAAAAAAAGACCCCCTTGAAGTTTTTGAGAAAGCTTTAGAAAATGTAAGACCTTTGTTGGAGGTTAGACCAATGAGAATTGGCGGTGCTACTTACCAAGTACCCAGAGAAGTTCCCTTAGAAAGAGGACAATTTTTGGCGATGCGTTGGATTTTAGAAGTTGCAAGAAGTAGAAAGGGAAAACCAATGAAAGAAAAATTAGCCGAGGAATTAATAAATGCAGCAAATAATACCGGGGCAGCAATAAAGAAAAAAGAAGATACTCACAAAATGGCAGAGGCCAACAAAGCTTTTGCCCATTTTGCCTGGTAAAAACTATGCCTAGAAAATATCCCATCGAAAGATGTAGAAATATTGGTTTTATTGCCCATATTTCTGCAGGTAAAACAACAACAACTACCTGCGTTTTATACTATACAGGAAGGGTTCATAAAATTGGATCATTGGAAAAAGGAACTACACCTTTAGACTGGATGATCCAAGAAAGAGAAAGAGGATTGACAATTATGGCTGCAGCTACTTCTTGCTATTGGACCCCAACTTATCCTATAGATTCAAAAAAAGAAGAATATCAAATTAACATTATTGATACTCCAGGTCACATTGATTTTACAGCTGAAGTTCAAAGATCTTTGAGAGTTCTCGATGGGGCAATAGTTGTTTTTGATGGATCCGCTGGAGTTCAATCACAATCTGAAACTGTTTGGCGTCAGGCTGATAATTTTTCAGTTCCTCGACTTTGTTATGTAAACAAAATGGATAAAGTGGGGGCAGATTTTCAAATGAACTTAGAATCAATTTGGAAAAGGCTTTCTCCAAATGCTTTTCCAATTCAATTACCCGTTGGTCAAGAAAGTTCTTTTGAAGGACTAATAGATTTATTAACAATGAAAATGTTAAAATTTGAAGGAAAAGAAGGGGAAATTCAAAAAGAGTTAGAAATTCCAAATGAACTCAAAGATTTAGCCCAAGAATGGAGGGGAAAATTAGTTGAAAGAATTGTGGCTGAGGACGATAGGTTATTAGAAAAATATTTATCTCATCAAGAAATTTCTATTGATGAGTTAAGAAAAGCTTTAAGGGAAGCGGTGATTAAATGCAAAATTTTCCCAGTTTTATTTGGCTCTCTTTTCAAAAGAATTGGAGTTTTGCCTTTGTTGGATGCAATTGTGTATTATTTGCCTTCTCCAGCTGATTTGAAAGCAATCAAAGGGACAGATCCAAGAACAGGAGAAATTATTGAAAGAAAACCTTCAGACGATGAACCATTTTCAGCTTTAGCTTTTAAAATTCAAACTGATCCCTATGTTGGGACTTTAACATTTTTCAGAGTTTATTCTGGAACATTAAAAAGAGGATCTTATGTTTTGAACAGTACAACTGGAGAAAAAGAGAGAATTGGAAGAATTTTGAGAATGCATGCAGCAGATAGGGAAGAAGTAGAAGAAGCTTTTGCCGGAGATATTTTGGCTACTGTTGGATTAAAAAATACTTCAACAGGTCATACCCTTTGTGACGAAGCTAATCCAATTGTTTTAGAAAAAATTGTTTTTCCAGAACCTGTAATTTCAATTAGAATTGAGCCAAAATCAAAGGCTGACCAAGAAAAAATGACAATTGGTTTGAAAAAATTAGCTGATGAAGATCCAACATTTAAATTCAAAGTTGATGAAGAAACAGGAGAAACAATAATTTCTGGAATGGGAGAATTGCATTTGGAAATAATTACTGATAGATTAAAAAGAGAATTCAAAGTTGAAGGAAATTTGGGTAGACCTCAAGTAGCCTACAAAGAGACAATAAAAGAAGTAGCTGAAGCAGAAGGAAAATATATTAGACAATCTGGCGGTAGGGGACAATATGGACATGTGATTATAAGAGTTGAACCAAAAGAAAGAGGATCAGGATTTGAATTTGTGGATGCTATAAAAGGAGGAATAATTCCTCAAGAATTTATTCCAGCTGTTGAAAAAGGAGTAAGAGAAGCAATGGAAAAGGGAATATTGGCAGGCTATCCATTAATTGATTTGAAGGTTACTCTTTTTGATGGTTCTTTCCACGAAGTTGACTCTTCAGAGTTTGCTTTCAAGATTGCAGCTTCAATTGCTCTTCAAGAGGCTGCAAAAAAGGCAAAACCAGTTTTACTAGAACCAATAATGAAGGTTGAGGTTACTACTCCTGCTGAGTATTTCGGAGAAGTTATTGGTGATTTGAGTGCAAAAAGAGGAAAAATTGAACAAGTGATTGAGAGACAAAATTATAAAGTTATTTTAGCTAAAGTTCCAATTGCTGAAATGTTTGGTTATGCAACTACTTTGAGGTCCTTGACACAAGGAAGAGGAACCTTTACAATGGAATTTAGTCATTATCAAGAAGTTCCAGAAAATATTGCAAAAGAGATTATTGAGGGAAAAAGAAAATAAAATAAAGGTCCAATAATTTAAAAGGTCACATTAAATTTTTCTTTAACTCATATGGCAGAAAAAGAAAAATTTCAAAGAACAAAGCCCCATCTTAATATCGGAACAATTGGGCACGTAGATCATGGAAAAACAACTTTAACTGCAGCTATTTTGAAGGTTTTAAATATGAAAGGGTTGTATGCTCCGATAAAGACTGTAGATGAAATAGACTCTGCGCCAGAAGAAAAAGCTCGCGGTTTGACAATTAATATTTCTCACTTGGAATACGAAACAGAAAAAAGACACTACGCTCACATTGATTGTCCAGGACATGCAGACTATATCAAAAATATGATTACCGGAGCAGCCCAGATGGATGGAGCAATTTTGGTTGTTTCAGCAGTAGATGGTCCAATGCCCCAAACAAGAGAGCATATTCTTTTGGCAAGACAAGTAGGGGTACCAGCAATAGTTGTATTTTTAAATAAATGCGATGCTGTCGATGATCCAGAAATTATTAATTTGGTCGAATCTGAGGTTAGAGAACTTTTGAAAAAATATGAATTTCCAGGAGATGAGATTCCAGTAATTAGAGGTTCGGCTTTAAAAGCATTGGAAGCAACCTCACTTGATGATCCTTGGGCAAAGTCAATTTTGGATTTAATGAAAGCAGTCGATGAATATATTCCAGAGCCAAAGAGAGAAATAGATAAACCATTTTTAATGGCAATTGAAGACGTTTTCTCAATTGCTGGTAGAGGTACAGTTGCTACTGGAAGAATAGAAAGAGGAATTATTAGACCTAACGAGGAAGTAGAATTAGTTGGAATTAGACCAACTGTTAAAACTGTTGCAGTTTCAATTGAAATGTTTAGAAAGATTTTGGACGAAGGAAGGGCAGGAGATAATGTTGGAATTTTGCTTAGAGGATTGAAAAAAGAAGAAGTTCTAAGAGGACAAGTTTTAGCAAAACCAGGAACCATTACTCCTCATACAGAGTTTGAATGTCAAGTTTATGTCTTAAGCAAGGAAGAAGGTGGAAGACATACTCCTTTCTTCTCAGGTTACAAACCCCAATTTTACTTTAGAACTGCAGATGTCACTGGAGAAATTACTCTTCCTGAAGGAGTAGAAATGGTTATGCCAGGAGACACCGTTAATTTAAAAGTTAAATTGATAGTTCCAATTGCCATGGAAGAAAAACAAAGATTTGCTATTAGAGAAGGTGGGAAAACAGTTGGAGCAGGCGTTGTTACAAAAATTATAAAATAAATATATCGAAAGATGGCAAAAAAGAAAGTAGAAGAAGAAAAAAAATCAAAATTAAGAATTAAATTGAAAGCCTACGATCACCGAATCCTTGATAAGTGTGCGAGGGAGATCGTTGATGTTTTGTTAAGATATGGAGCAGAAATTGCAGGTCCTATTCCATTGCCTACAGAGATCCACAAATTTACCGTTAATAGACCAACTTTTGTTCATAAAGATTCGAGAGAACAATTTGAAGTCAGAATTCACAAAAGAATAATTGATGTTTTCAATCCTGATCAGAAGATAATTGAAGGATTGCAAAGTTTGAGTTTACCAGCTGGAGTGGAAGTTGAAATTAAAATGTAATTATGCTATTTTGTGTAAAAACACATTAAATAAAGATTAAAAAGCTAAATCCAATTAATAATACCGGGTTTAGCCCGGTATTATTATTGAAAATATGAAATTTATTTTAGGAAGAAAAATTGGAATGACCCAAATTTTCGATAAAGAAGGAAATCAAATTCCAGTAACTTTAGTTGAGGCTGGACCCTGTAAGATTTTACAAATTAAGACAAAAGAAAAAGACGGATATACAGCTATTCAAGTAGGTTTTTTGCCAAAGAAAAAGAATATAAAGAAAACCGAAAAAGGAAAGGAGTTTCATTATATTAAAGAAGCAAGAGTGGAAAATGTAGAAAATTATAAAGTAGGTCAAGAGATTGATGTTTCAATCTTCAAAGAAGGGGAGAAAGTAAAGGTATCTGGAATTTCCAAAGGTAAAGGATTTGCGGGAGTTGTTAAAAGATGGGGATTTGCTGGAAGGCCAAAGACTCATGGAACAAAGCATGAAGTAAGAGCTCCAGGTTCTATTGGTTCTGCAACTCCTCCAAGAGTAGTTAAAGGAAGAAAAATGGCAGGAAGAGCAGGAGGAGAAAGGGTAACAATTAAAAATTTAGAAATAGTAAAAGTTGATAAAGAAAATAATTTACTGGCAATAAAAGGTGCTTTACCAGGAGCTAAAGGAAGCCTAGTTGAAATTTATTCTAAAGATTAAAAATTATGAAAGTTGATATTTACAATCAAGAAGGTGAAAAAATTGGAGAAATGGAGTTGCCAAAAAAGATTTTTGATGTTGAGTTCAATCCTGATTTAGTCCATCAGGTTGTTGTTTCTCAAATGGCAAATAAAAGAACACCGATTGCCCACACTAAAGACAGAGGAGAGGTAAGAGGGGGAGGAAAAAAACCATGGCCACAAAAAGGTTTGGGAAGAGCAAGACATGGATCTATTCGCTCTCCAATTTTTAAGGGAGGAGGAGTTGTTTTTGGTCCAAGAAAATATAAAAAATTTGAAAAGAAAATCCCAAAAAAAATGAAAAGGAAAGCCCTTTTTATGATTTTGAGCGAGAAATTAAGAAGAAATTTGCTTTTTCTATTTGAGGAAATAAAAGTAGAAAAACCAAAAACCAAAATTTTTGTCCAGTTAATTGAAAAGTGGAAAGAAAAAATAAAAAATTTTAAAAAAGGAAGTGTTTTGATAGCTTTAGGTAGAAAGGATGAAAACTTAAGTTTGGTAGCCAGAAATATTCCAAATTTAAAAGTGATGCAAGCAAAAGATTTAAATTGTTTAGATCTTCTTTCATTCAAGTATCTGATTTTAACAAAAGATTCAGTTAAGGTGATTGAAGAACAATTTAAAAAATAAAAAACATGGAAAATGTAAAATTCGACAAAATTATAAAATTTCCAAAAGTTTCTGAAAAAGCGACAATTTTAGCAAAGAACAATCAATATGTTTTTGAAGTGTTTCCAAAAGCTACTAAAAAGGAAATCAAAGAAGCAATTGAAAAAATATATGGAGTTAAGGTAGAAAAGATTCAAATAGTAAAATTGCCGAGCAAAAAAAGAAGAATGGGACAAATTGAGGGGAAGAGAGAAGCAATTAAAAAAGCAATTGTGAGAATAAAAGAAGGGCAAAAAATTGAAATTTTGCCAAGATAAAAATCATGGAAAAAGAATTATTAACAAAAAAAGAACCAGAAAAAAAATTGCTACTACCTTTAAAGAAAAAAGCAGGGAGGAATTTTTCTGGAAAAATTACTGTTAGACATAGAGGTGGTGGAGTGAAAAGGCTTTATAGGGTGGTTGATTTTGGCGAGGAAAAGTTAGGAATTCCAGGTAAAGTAATTGCTTTAGAATATGATCCAAATAGAACAGCCTTTTTAGCTTTAGTTAAATATCAAGATGGGGAAAAAAGATATATTTTAGCTCCAGATGGATTAAAAGTTGGAGATGAAATAATTTGTGCTGAAAATGCAGAAATAAAAATAGGAAATAGGTTAAAATTAAAAAATATTCCAGTTGGAACCCAAGTTTATAATATAGAATTGATTCCAGGAAGAGGAGGAAAAATAGTAAGAGCTGCAGGGACAAGCGCAAAGGTAGTAGCACAAGAAGAGAAATATACCCAGTTGCAATTGCCATCTAAAGAAATTAGAAGAGTTTCTAATGAATGTTTTGCTTCAATTGGTCAAGTTTCAAATCCAGGACATATTTTTGAAGACATTGGAAAAGCAGGAAGAAGAAGATTAAAAGGATGGAGACCTGCAGTAAGAGGAAGTGCAATGAATCCTTGTGATCATCCTCATGGAGGAGGAGAGGGAAAAACTCCTATTGGTTTGAAATATCCAAAAACTCCTTGGGGAAAACCAACAAAAGGTATAAAAACTAGAAAGAAAAAATGGACTGATAAATTAATAATTAAAAGGAGAAAATAAAAAATATGAGCAGAAGTTCAAAAAAAGGTCCATATATTGATCAAAAACTTTTAAAAAAAGTTTTAAAGCTGAAAGCGGAAAACAAGCAAGAGCCAATTAAAACTTGGGCTCGAGATTGCACTATTTGTCCTGAGATGGTTGGTTTTACTTTTTTGGTCCATAATGGAAAAGAGTTTATTCCAGTTAAAGTAAGAGAAGAGATGGTTGGACACAAGTTAGGAGAATTTGCTCCGACTACTAAGTTTTACAAACACGGTGGAAGAATGCAAAGAGAATTGGAGGCAAAACAAGCAGCTCAAGAGGCAGAAAAAATAAAAGAACAATTTTAATTAAAATGGAGGTAAAAGCAAAATTAAATTATTTAAGAATTGCACCAAGAAAAGTAAGAATTGTCGCCGATTTGATTAGAGGAAAACCAGTAAAAGAAGCAAAAAAAATTTTGCAATTTACAGTTAAAAGAGCAGCCAAGCCTCTTTTAAAATTGTTGAATTCGGCAATTGCCAATGCCAAACACAATTTCAATTTAGACGAAAACAATCTTTATATTTCAAAAATTTTAGTAAATGAAGGTCCAAAATTAAAAAGGGTATTTCCAAGAGCCAGAGGTCATGCAGATATAATTCAAAAGAAAACTTCTCACGTGACATTGGTTTTAGATGAAATTAAAAAAGAAGAATAAAAAATTATGGCACAAAAAACTAATCCAAAAGTTTTAAGAATAAAAGGAATAGAAGATTGGAACTCAAGAGGATTTTATGAAAAAAACTTTGCTGATCTCTTGGAGGAAGATTTTAAAATTAGAGAGTTTTTAAACAAAAAAATAGGAAAGGCAGGCGTAGAGAGAATTGTAATTGAAAGATTCCCAGGAGAAATCAATGTTATTATTTTTACAGCTCGTCCTGGATTGATCATTGGGAGAAAAGGAGAAGGGGTTGAAAAATTAGTTCAAGAATTGAAAAAAGAAGTAGTAGGGGAGAAAAAAGGTTTGAAAATGGAAATTAGAGAAGTAAAAAATCCTTGGACCTCGGCACCTTTGGTTGCTCAATGGATGGCAGAACAAATTGAGAAAAGAGTTCCTTATCGCCGGGTTTTAAAAGGTGCTTTAGCAAGAATTATGACTCAAAAAGAGGTTCAAGGGGCAAGAGTTCAGGTTTCTGGAAGATTGGACGGAGTGGAAATTGCAAGGAGAGAATGGCTAAAAGCTGGAAGATTACCGCGCCAAACCCAAAGAGCAGAGATTGACTATGGAGAAGCAAGAGCTTATTGTAGATATGGAGTAATTGGGGTAAAAGTTTGGATTTATAAAGGAGAAAAATTTGAATAAAAAATATGTTGTTTCCAAAAAAGGTCAAATATAGAAAACAGCAAAAAGGAAGAATAAAAGGAAAAGAAGGGAGGGTAACTGAATTAGCCTTTGGCTCTTTTGGCTTGAAATGCTTGGAAGCAAAAAGGATTACTTCTAAACAATTGGAAGCAGCAAGAAGGACGATCTTAAGATATTTCAAAAAGGGAGGAAAACTTTGGTTAAGAATTTTTCCAGATCATTCAGTGACTTCAAAGGGAACTGAGTTTTCAATGGGGGGAGGAAAAGGAGATGTGGCTTATTATTGTTTTTTGGCAAAACCCGGAAGAATAATTTTAGAGGTTGATGGAATAAAAGAAGAAGTGGCAATTGAAGCCTTAAAACAAGCAGCTGCAAAATTGCCAGTTAAAACAAAAATTGTGAAAAAATGAAAGCAAAAGAATTAAGACAAAAAAGTGATAATGAATTGGAAAAAATATTGCAAGAAAAGAGGAAAAAATTGTATCAATTAAGGAGTGACTTGGTTGCTGGTAAGGTTAAAAATGTTAGAGAAATAAGAATGGTGAAAAAAGATATTGCAAGAATTTTAACAATTTTAAATGAAAGGAAATTAAGCAAAAAATAACATGCCCAAAAAAAGATTAATAGGAAAAGTTGTTTCAGACAAGATGCAAAAGACGGTTGTAGTTTTGGTTGAAAGAATAAAAGAGCACCCAAAATATAAAAGAAGGTATAAAGTTTGGAAAAAATATAAAGCTCATGATGAAAAAGAGGAGTGTAAAGTGGGAGATATTGTGATGATTGAAGAATGTAGGCCAATTTCAAAAGAAAAAAAGTGGCGAGTGATTAAAAAACTTTAAAAATATGATTGCGGTAGGAACAATGTTAAAAGTAGTAGATAATACTGGAGCAAAACTTTTGAAATGCATTCGGATTTTAAGAGGACAAAGGGCAAGATATGGATATGTTGGAGATATAATTGTAGGTACAGTGAAAGAGGCAGAGCCAAGAAGAGAGGTCAAAAAACATGATGTAGTAAGGGCAGTAATTGTGAGGCAAAAAAAAGAGATTAAAAGAAAAGATGGAACTTATGTTCGCTTTGATGATAATGCCTGTGTTATTTTAGAAGGAAAAACAAAAGATCCAAAAGGAAACAGAATTTTTGGTCCAATTGCTAGAGAAGTAAAGGAAAAAGGTTTTGAAAAAGTTGCAGCCTTAGCAGAAGAAATCATCTAGCTTGTTAGCTTATTAGCTTTTTAGCTTATTAGTTTTTTGCGAATTTTCTTACTCCTAATAAGCTAATCAGCCACATGCTAATAAGCTAAAATTATGAGAATAAAAAAAGGTGATACAGTTTTAGTGATTTGTGGAAAATATCGGGGAAAAACCGGTAAGGTTTTAAAAGTTTTGCCAAAAGAAGGAAAAATTTTAGTCGAAGGTGTCAATATTGTAAAAAAGCATCAAAGACCAAAAAGAGAAGGAGAAAAAGGACAAATTGTTGAACTTCCAGCGCCAATAGATATTTCAAATGTAAAATTAATTTGCCCAAATTGCAAAAAGGCTACGCGGGTGGGATATAAAATTTCTAAAGGAAAAAAATCAAGGATATGCAAAAAATGCGGTCAAGAAATCTAATTTTGCATTTTGAATTAAAATATTATGAGGTTAAAAGAAAAATATCAAAAAGAGGTGGTCCCGAAAATGATGGAAATTTTTAAATACAAAAACAAGATGGCTGTTCCAAAAATTGAGAAAGTTGTGGTGAATGTCGGTTTTGGAAGATTAGTTGCTGGGAAAAGTTTGGAGGAACAAAAGAAAATTGCCAATGCTGTTTTGGAAGATTTAGCATTAATTACTGGGCAAAGGCCAATTTTTACTAAAGCCAGAGAATCAATTTCGACTTTTAAGGTAAAAAAAGGAATGGCTCTTGGCGCAAAGGTTACCTTGAGAAGAAAAAGAATGTATGACTTTTTAGAAAGAGTAATTCATATTGCTTTGCCAAGGACAAGAGATTTTCAGGGAATTGAAGAAAAATCTTTCGATCAAAAAGGAAATCTAACAATTGGAATTCCAGAACATATCGCTTTTCCCGAGGTTTCTCCAGAAAAAGTTCAAAATATTTTTGGTTTAGAAATAACTGTTGTTACAAATGCAAAAAAGAGAGAGGAGGCAATAACCCTTTTGAAATTAATGGGGTTTCCTATAAAATAAATTATGGCTACTAAAGCTCAAATTGAAAAATCAAAAAAACCACCAAAATATAAAACTCGAATTGTAAGGAGATGTTTTCGCTGTGGAAGAAAGCGGGGTTATATGAGAAAATTTGGTTTATGTAGAATTTGTTTTA
>Ga0209225_1002685_pt1 | contig 15687 bp, 18 predicted proteins | sample WasSprMetagenome_FD_184732 | JGI IMG/M metagenome (GOLD analysis project Ga0209225, IMG submission 184732) | Sulfidic aquatic microbial communities from Washburn Spring, Yellowstone National Park, USA - WS (SPAdes) (version 3) | ecosystem: Environmental > Aquatic > Thermal springs > Hot (42-90C)...
AAGTTTAAATTGGAACAGGCACCCCTTCAAAATCAAATGCTATGACACCCGAATCATCACCGTCTTGATTTAAAATAATCACTAGTTTAGCATCTTTGGCTTTAGCTTTTTTAATCCAATAATCTTCATCAGTATCATATTCGTCTTCAGCTAAATATCTACCATACTTTTCAACAAGCGTCCATAACGGGCTTGAATTCGTGTTTATTAATTCAACAATTTTTATTTCTTCTTCTTCACTCATTTTTAAACTCACCTATTTTTAAACTCACCTTTTTTATTTTTGGTTTAATAATCTTTCATTACTAATATATAAATTTTACGGTTTTTTTATTAAATTTTTAATAAAAATTAAATGTGAAAAAAAGCGCAAAAAATGCGTAAAAAATTTTCAAAAAAATACGTATAATATATATAATATATAATATATATGCAAAAAATATTTTATTTTTTTTATTTTTTTTAATTTTTTGCGCATTTTTTGCGTTTAATTTTTTGAAAAGAAAATTTTTGTTTTTTTAAATTTCAAAAATCAAAAAAATCAAAAAATTCAAAAAATTTCTAAAAATTTTTTTCAAAATTAATTTTCAAAAAATAAAAAAAGAAGAACAAAAAATGAAAAAATAAAAATGTTGCTAGCTTAATTATTTTTTTGAGGTTCTGTTTTTCAGAGTTTTTCAGCTAGGGGCTGTATTCGAGAGATGCCTTAAACCATTTCTCTTTCCCCCTTAGAGGGGGGGCTAGGGAAATGCCTTAATCTTAAAGTTCCCGTTTTTATACTCCGCCTTTTAAATCGCTTCTATTTCTTCTTTTCTCATAATATATTTTTCCTTTATAAGACATTCTTTTCCCTGGAGGTAATGCCTTAAGCCTTTTATCAATTAATACGTTGCTTCTGCCTATTTGTCTGTTGGCGATTTTCAAAACTTTACCTATTCCCCTTCTTTTTCTCTTCTTTTTACTCAAGTTTTTCATTCACCTCTAATATATAAAAGGAATTTATTTTTTCTTAAGAAAGAAGATAATACCTATAATATGGTCTATAATAGTAACCACCCCCGCCTTTAGCCCATCTAGCTAACCTAACTAATATAGCTATGAAGATTGCTAAGCCTAAGATAACGCCGATGGCGATTAAAATCCATTTAACAGTATTCCAATTTAGCCAATTAGGTAAATTAGGCAAGTTAGGCCACTTCGGGAAGAAATCAGGTGGAATGTTTGGTCCCACGCCAGTTAAGGTTCCTGCACCTCCTGGAACTGTTACTGTTGTTGGGTAAAACGTGGTTACCGTGCCATTCACCGTTACAGTAACTGTTTTGGTTAAAGTGTATGTGTATGGTGGTAAAGTGTAAACTATGATGGGTGTGCCTCCAACAGTTGTGCCGTAAACCGTTGGCGTTACAGGAGCTGTTGTGGTTAAGGGTGTAGTTAATGATGGTGTCTTAATGTTTACTTCAAATTCGCTTGTTGCTTCTTGTTGGCTGCTTATCGGAAGGTGTGAAGTCCACCATATTGCATATAAATCTAAGATTGGTGTAGCCCTAACTACTATGTAGTAGTCTTGGGGGTATGGGTAAATGCCTTTGCTTTGCATAGCCCTCGTCATATCTATCACGGATGGGTATGGAGTTGAAGAGGGATGCCCGAATTGTGAAAAGTAATATTGAACTTGATCGAGTTTAAGACGTATATAATCGGAGAACGTTTCGTTGAATAACATAAAGAATGTTGCGGTTTTAATGCCTTTAGGCGTGTTTGAATCCAAAACTATCGAGGAGGATATTCCAGAATCTAAAAGCCACTTGTTGTTTGCGGTTTGGAAGTAAACATTAACTAGATAAGTTACATAAAGTAGCGGCTTGCTTGGAAGCTTCAATCCTGGAATTAATGTTTTTGCATATACGGTGTCTGGGAGGCTTTGAAAATCTAAGGGTAAATCAACTTGGATTACGCCTGGATGCTCATTCAAAACGTTAGTGGGATACCATTGTAAGAGAAGGGATTGACGCGTGCTGCTTAGGGTTTTGGTTAAGCTTTTTGTTTTTATCGTCCAAGTTTGCCAAGTGTAGCCTACCAGAATGGTTTGTTCGCCTTGATCCGTTAAAACGGTTAAGTAGATTGGTGTTTTGGCGATGGCGGGTTTGATGGAGTAAGCGAATAAGGCTATGGCGAACAGTATGGAGGCTGCAAGAAAAAGAGGTTTAAGTTTAATTCTTTTTTTCCTCGGCATTTTTTAGCTCCCTGCTCTAGGAATGTTTATGGCTATGGGTATTTTGATTATGCCAAGCAATATGAAGGCTATTACAAAGCCTGCTAGAAGCGCTAGGAACCAGCCTAAAGCACCTTTAAAAACGAAGAAGAAGAATGAAACTACTATGAAGATTATTAGGTAGCTGAGTATGGCAACCATTATTTCCACGCTTAACGTGCCGATGTAGTTGCCTATGATGGGTATTTGCATCAAAATTGTTTTCGCAAGTTCGGCGAAGTCTGTGCTGACTATGTTTATGTTTCTTCCCTTCGCGTATATGATTCCAGCCACCTGCACGAACATACTTGTTAAAGCGACGACTATCGTTTTCGCTAATCCGCTGCTACCGCCCATTTTTACCCCGCCACCTCTATTATGAAGGCTATTATCCTAACCATTATCAAAATGAAGACCTTATAGAATATGTAGGCTAAGAGCGCAAGCACAAGCCATCCGCCTTGACTTGGAATGTTGAGGCTTGTAGAAATGTAGTTTGCCGTGTATTCAAAAACGTTTATGGTTTTGAATAATACCGCGAAAGCTAAGATTCCGAAAATTACTTCTAGGAGGATCCTGATTATCGCGGCTTGCTTATAGCTTTTATAAGCTTCCTTAGATGTTGCCATTTCTTTCATTCACCTCTAATATATAAAAAGGGTTTTTTTCCCAAGGCTATTGCGTAATCCACTCTAGGATTGGAACGGGTCCCCTGCCTGGAATTATTCTAGCTCGCTTCACCGCCTTATATTTTCTGCCTTTATACTCGACTTCAAAGGTTGTTCCGAAGGGGGCTTTGCTGAAAGCTTCGCTCTTCGGGAATATTACTCTTTCTTCGGCTCCGCCTCTCCTGCCGTAAACGAGGTATTCCTCTCCGTTGAATTTAGCTACGCCGTAAACCATCGTTGTTGGACGTCTTGGGGGTCTTCCCCCAACGCTTTCAACTATGGGTCTTCTCCGTCCCCTTTCATCCGTATAGAACCTTTTTATTCTCTTGGTTTTTGAGCTTGGACGCTCTAAAACAACGCTTCGCTTACGCTTCCCCGTCATTTACGCTTTTAGCCTCCTTTCTCCATTAGTTTTTTTCTTTTTATATAGGTCCACATCCCCTTTGTTAATTCTGAAGGGGGAACTTTACCTTTTTTACCGACTATTTTGGATAGGTTTTCATCCATTCTGATTAGGACGCCTCCAAACTTTTTTTTCTTAACCAAAACGATATTCACCTTCCCTATATATAAAAAGGGTTTTTTCCAGGGATTTTTTAACGCCGTTAAATTGATGTATTTTTTATTTTTTTGGGGGGTGGGCTATTTTTTTTCACTCGGGTTCTCCTCCATAGCCTTTTCTTTCTTGTTTTTCGCCCATTTTGTTTGAAGCTTGAAGAGTAAGTTGTCCCTTGTTTCCCTTAGTTGCTTGTATTGGAGTGCGGCTAGGAAGGCGTCTGTTATCATATCTCGTTGGGCTTTATCTTTCGCTTCGTTTAGGGTTTGAATGTATGCTTCAAGCAGCGTTAGGTCTTTCTGTTTGCTTTTCAGTTCGTTGTATATTTGTTGTGCTGTTTGCAGTTGCTCTCTTTTTGTTTCCGTTAGTTTTTTCAGTTTCTCGTTTATCTTGACTAGTTCTTCTATGGCGAGTTCCTCGAAGAATTGTATCAAGTAGTTTTTCAACGCGTCGTTTATTATTTTTGATAAAGCGCCTTTTTTCAGGTTTAGTTGGTCGAGGAGTTTGCGGACTTCTGGTTCAAGCGTCACAGTTGTTCTTGATTTACGTTTCGATTTTTTTTGGGGGGGTGGCCATCCGCTTTCCTCTTCCCATTCTTCCTCAAGCTCGTTTTCCATTTTTCACACCTATTACTTTCACACGTGTAGCCCAACGCCCAAAAATTTTTTTAAAGCGGGCGGGGGGCGCGGCGGGTTTTTCGGCGGGGTGCCCGAAAATTGAAATCGCCAAGTTTCTGGCTTTTTTCGCCGAGCCGAGCCAATTTTGGGCTTTTTTTGCTTTTGCGTGGATTCTTCATTCCACGAAATTTTGTATGCAGTTTTATGTTTTTTTCGGGGGGGTCTATTAGGGTATCCTATACATATAGTCATTTTTCTCTCATCAACTAATAAGCTTGAAATGAATTCGTTTCAGCGGAAAAAAGCTTATTTCTGGCTTATTTTCGGATTGGTGCATAAAGCAGGCTTGGAGGGGGGGATCTTATAGAAGGGTATAATATATAGGAGGGGGGCTTTGTGATTATCACAAACTCACATAGCTTAGCTTTCACCAAACTACAATAATCGCCTTTATCTCGGTTACGTAAAGGCTTAAATCCTCCGATAAAGCTTGTTTAAGCCCATATTCATCGTAGGGTCCAGAGCCGAAAAAGATTTTATCTGTTTGAGGTTCAATCCAAACCCATCTTCCATCAGCTAGGTAGGCTCCGTTCAAGGCGTGGGCTCTCTCCAAAGTGATTTCATAACCGAAGATATAGAGTTTCGCATAGAAATCCACTGTTATATAGCTTAGATTGTAGCCTTTGCTTTTGGCGTTTACTCGCAGGTCCCTACTAAAGGATTGGCAATCGTAAACGTATTCTATGTATTCGTGGGTATTCACATCATCCATAGCTAGAAAGTTTTGAAGTTCATCTAAAGTTGGGTTTTTGAGTTTGTAGCGTTTATAATCGTTAAGTTCCTTTTCTAAGTTTTGGATTGTAAGCTGCTGTTGGTTTATTTTGTCTTGAGCTTCATTCAATTGTTTTTGGACGTTGTAAAGCTGGTTTTTTGCTTCGTTAAGTTGCTGGCTTGCCATAAGGTAGTTGTAGTAGTTGAATATGGAGAGGGCTAATAGGCATACCAAAGCGATGCCTAAAAGATAAATTATTTTTCCATTCTTCTTTTTTTCTTCTTGAATACTCATTTAAACCACCTCTTTTAAAACCCCATCAAAATGATTTGTGAGTTTGCGGTAATGAATAATAAAATCCTCGATGTGAGTAACGTCTCTAGCATCGTAAACTCTTCTTATTCCTCCAGCATGCCCCATCCAAAATTCGCTTATTTCTTCTGGTATCCCTAAATGGCTTGCTTCAGTTTTGAATAAGCTTCTTAACGCGTGTGGATGGAATGGATGGGCGTCCGTGAAAACCTGATTACCGTTATAGAGGACGCTCCATACTTTTCTTCCGCTTGGCGTTCTTTTTTCTGTTATAGTTAATAAACCCGCGTTCATCGCAGCTTTAACGAAATTGTATTGTAAAGTTCTAACTTTAATTGGAAAGATAGGTTCATCTTCAGTTTTGTCTGTTAAATGCATCTTCAATTTTTCATAGGCCACTCCGCCTAGAAACGTGTAGGTTTCTCCCGTTATCCTCGCTCTTCCGAGTTTTCCAGTTTTTCTTAAAGGAATTAAAATTGTGTCTGGTGCTGGAGTGAGTTGAAGTCTGGCTTTAGTTAAACTTAAAAATTCTTCAACTCGCATCCCCGTATAGAGAAGGCATAAAATGCACGTTTTCGATGGTTCCTTGAACTCTTTTAAAACCGTCTTTAAATCTTCAAGTTTAAGGTAAAGTTTGGGGTATGGCATATCCCTCAACGGAATGTTTATTTCACCTATCAACGTGGAATTGTTTTTTTTGAAGAAGGAGGATATTGCTCTTGCGTAGCTGGCTTTATAACTGTTGCTTTTTCCCCTTAACAATTTTGAATTTAAAAATTCATTCAGTAAATCGGTGTATTTACCCATTTGGAATGGGTCCTCAGCATTTTTAACGAATTCAAAGTTTTCTTTCACGGCTTGCATCGGTGTTACATTCAATTTTTTTTCTTCATTCAGATATTTGAAGAATTGGCTGAGTCTATGCAGGTAGGTTTTTCTTGTTGCTGGGCTGACGAATCTGTTAATCCATTTTGATACGGCTGGATCCTCAAGAATATTATAGTATGTTGAACCTTGCACTTGTAACGCCTCCAAAAATGTTCGGGATGTCGGGGTTATGAATGAATATGTAAGCGTAGAACATTGGAAGTTTAATATGGTTCAACGGGAAAGTTTCACTTTGCACAAGCTCCTCCATCATCTTTCTTTTCTTGAAGTAATCGTCGTCCCGTGGAAGCGTGGGTTTATACTCTGTATATGATAAGCCGACTTTTCGCTCCATCACTTTCTCCCTGTTTGGAAGTGGAAGTCTTCTCTTCTCCTGTTTAAAGCCGTAGTAGCCTGGAACGTCCACACTTCCATCTAAGCCTCTTTCACGCAGGTTCAGCCACTCCTTGTAAAACGGGTAGAGGACGCTTTCCTTTTTGCATTTCCAGCTTATTATTTTTGGGATTGGCATTGAACAATCAAATGTGATTACGGACGCTTTTCTTCCACCGCATCTAATGAGTATCTTGACTTTCGAGAGTGTTGAGCCTCCAAGCCTGCATATATGTTTGCTGATGCTCATTTCAACGTGTTCATAAAGGTAGTTTAGGAAGTAATCTAAATCCGCGTTATTCAAGTAAAATTTGAAGCGTGAAAAAATAACACCTTTCTTTTTGTTTTTTAAAGGTCTAACCGCGGCGAAGTGGAGAGCGTTCTCGTAGAAAATTTTTCTTTTATTCAAAATCAAAAACTTCAGCCTCCACTTTCTTTTTCTTTTTTCCGCCCAAATCTATTTTAGGCACTTCATCGTAATTTACGAGAAATTTTATGTGGTAAGCTTCCTCCGCCCGTTTAAGGACTTTTTTAAAGTCGTATCCTGGCGTCTCCACGCAGAATGGGGGTAAAGCTGCCCTCACAAGCCTAAGTTTCCCGTTGCACGCTAAAAAGAATAGATGATTCTTTTGTAAATCTCTATTATCCATAATTTTCTCAACTAGGGGAATATACATTCTTTCGTTTTCGTTAAGTAAACTCTTCAAGATGTTTAAGGCTCTATCCCTGCTTGTTCTGATTGCTTCTCTCCCCGTTTCCACGAACCTGCCTATGAATAATGTTGGAGTGATGCTTTCAATCAATGTTTGTTTAATATCGTTTGGTCGCTGGGTTCCAGCATCCACGGGTATTCCTAAACCTCTTAAATCCCTGAAGGCTTGGTCTAATGCGTGTGCTAAAGTTGCTTCGTCACCGTATGGTATTGAAGGCGCCAATTCGTGAACTTCATCCATCTGCATAACTATTTTTGCGGACGGCGCCTCATACCTTCTCCATTTTAGGAAACTTTTGAGGAGGCTCTCTCTAGCCTTGTTGGTTTCCCCCATACCGCTTAGGCTTCTACACATTAGGAAACCTCCCCCTTTACTTTTCAATTCCCTGTATAATTGAGTCCACGGTAAATCGAAATCTTCTAAATCGTTTACGAAGAATATTCTATCGCCAACCGTCCAAATCTGGCTTTTCATTATATCGTTTTCGCTTTCAGCTATTGTAAGGAATATTGCAGGGTAACCTTTCGGCTTTATTTTTTGTTCCATCAAGTTTTTATAATCCATCTTGAGCGCGTTTACGTATGGACCTAATGGGGCTATCACGCCTAATCCTTGCTCTCTCGGCATAGATGGACGGAACACCACCGCCTTAAACTTCTCCACTCTATAAGTGGCTAAGCTGTCGAGGAGAACGGTTTTTCCGCTTCCACTCGGTGCCAAAATCAAGTTTAAAACAGGCTGCTTGAACCTGGAGAATAATGGGATGGGGAATATGCCTTTCTTCGGGATCACGGGGACTAAAGGTGTTATACCCTCTAAAATGCCTCCTGGCAGGTTTTCATCTTCCTGTATTATCGCTTTCCAAAATGGTTTCGGAACATAGAATATTGGAGTGTAGAAATCTTGCAGTTCCTTGAATTTAACGTCGTAGTGTAGCTTCAGCATAGCTCTCTTCTCGCCTTCAATGTTTTCTTTCATCCATTCCAGCCTTCTCTTTATCATATCGCTTGTTTTGAGGTGGACGAATGCGTTTCTGGCTGCTTCGGCTCGAGGATACAATCGTGGGTCGATTGTAGCGCATAACTGGAGAGCGGATGAAAGCAAAGCCAATTTAATGTATCTTTCCAAGTCCTCGTTTGGGATGGGGCTTGGACTCATCGCGTTCGCGGCTATAAGCTGGAGGACATCCCGTTCCTCTGGGCTTAAGAGAGCATTTCCCTTATATATTCCCAACTCGTAACGGCTGGCTGTATGCGCAGCCCTTATCCCGAGGTATAGGGGTTTTACTTTTTCAACAATGTTTTTTATTTTGAGGAGAGCTTGCGCCAGAAGACAGTAGCAGGTAATCTTAACGTATGCGAAGACTAAAACGCCGAGGATGTAGGGGTTTCTGCGGTAAAGTTTATCCTTCTCCAGTTTTTCATAGAATTGTCTGGCTATTGAATAATGTTTTATCGCGTTGAGGATGTTGAAGAATGATATTCTTAAATCTTCTTTTTTAGCTGGATCAGTTACCTTAGCTAAAACCATATCTTGCTCTAAATCTTGTCTTAACCTTACTAAAATGGCGTTGTTTACTCTCCAATAGGGGATTAATCGATTGAGAACCATCTCCTTTAAATCTTGATATGGAAACTGTTTTGTTACAAGGTTATACATTTGGTCTATAACAACCGTGTTTCCAGCGTAAAGGTTTAAAATTACATCTTCTATACTCCAAAACAAATTCGGGTTTAAATGCGGTTTCTCTTCATCCTTCAATATTTTAGCGTCTAAAGCTTTCTCGTAGCTGGAGGTTACCGAAATATTATCCTCTGTTAAAGTTAAAGCTCCTTTCCCTTCCCCATCCACTTCATAAACGAGGACTTCCTCTGGAGGCTCTCCCTCTCCAACCACAACTTTTTCTCCTTCCTCGTTGGATCCAGTAGCGGTTTGCGGGGGCTGTTCGCTATGCTGGATCGTGGGGGCTGAAGGGGTTTGTGGTGGAGTTTGTTGAAGTGGAGGTGGAGGGGACTTAGATATTTTTCCTTTATTTATTTGGCTTACCACTTGTCTTAGGAAATCGTAGCTTAGGTTGCGTTCCTCCGCTATCTTTTTTAATGTTTTGCTTATTTTTCCATCGAAGAACCCTTCTTCTCTTAAGGCTTTGAGGTATTCTTCTCTATTTCTTTTCATTTAACTTCTCCCTCATAAAATATTGAAGCTACAAGTAGAATGTATGGAATAAGCAGTAGGGCTATTTCGATTGGTTGATAATTGAATATTTTGAAGGTTAGGAAGATGCTGATGGTTATGAGTAGGAGGAATGCGAACATAAATTCCTTAGCTTTAACGAGTTTCAATTTATAGAATAATACTGCCAAGCCTAAAAAGATTATGTGGACTACTCCAGGCAGATAATACCAGTAAACGACGCTTTCTATGGGGGAGAAGGCGCCTTTCTCGCTTCTTAAAAAGAATAGGTAATCGCTTATTGGGTCTGCTGTAAACTCGGCGAAGACTGCGCCTATGAAGAATGCGAATATAAACGTCCAGTTGATTTTTCTTTTTTTAAGTTTAACTTTGATTTTTTTAGTCAATCCTTTCATCCCTATAATTGAAAAGGGTTTTATTTCGGGGTTATGAAGGGGATGAGCTGGTTTATTCGTTGAAGTTGCTCCAGCGTGTAATGCATCGTCCTCGACACTATTCTAGAGATTATCGTCACCGCCATTGATTGAAACTCTAGAAGCTCCCGTTGCCGTCTTTTCTCGCCTTGAATAGCTATCCAGTTTAACGCTGAATTATATTTATCGAGGAGTGTTTTCGGGTTCGGTTCTAATATTGGATATTCCTCTTCTTCTTTCTCCATAATGTTTGTGAAGAGGTTTTTCACGTTTTCAAAAAACATTTTGAATTTTTCTTTAGCGCCCTCTTCCTTCTCTCCCTCTTTCTTTAATTCCTCTTGAAGTTGAGGCGGTAGAAATTGGGCTTGCTGGGTTATGGGCTCTAAACGTGAAGCTATAAGCTTTTCAATGTTTGCGCTTTTACATAATACTTCATCTAAAAGCATAAAGAATAATGGTCTAGCCTTTTCATCGAACACATCCTTAAACTGCTGGTTCTTGTATCTTCCGAAGTTGATTAACTCCATCAATTCTCTATGTGCAACTTGAAGCTCCTCCAAGTTTCTCCAAAGTTTATCCTTCTCTTTAATCCATTCAAAAACGTCCTGTGGAGTTATTACGTTTATACTCAAGCTTTAATCCCTCTTCACTCTACTTTATTTTTCTAGACGCCAACACTATTCCAAGAATCATTCCTAAAGCCATAAACGCATCTGGTCTGATTGGACGGGAAGTAAAGCTTTGAGCTATAACCGCTATAAACCAAAAGAGGAAAGAAGGCAATAAAATGAATAATGCTAAGCGGAGCATTATTTCGGTTGTGGACATTAACCCGCCTGTTTTTGTAGCTTCCTTCGCAACTTGAATGCTTTGCTCTAAAGTTATGATTTTTTCTGTGAACCTCTCCTCCGCTTCTCTTCTTATTCGTCTTTCCGCCTCAAGCTCCGCCTTAGTTAATTCAAGTTTATGCAGTATATCGTGGTAATCCACGAATTTGTTTAGTGTCTCCACGTAGAATTTTATCTTCTCTTTTAATTCATCGGGCATATCGTAAACTTGCATAGAATCCAAGTTTATTGGATAGATGAAGAAAGCGGAGACGGTGCTTTCTTCTTTCTTCAATCCTTTAACGGCGTTAAAGAGAAGCTTATAGATTGGTTGAGCGCCCGCCTCCTCCTCAATCGTCAAATTCACTTTTTCCTCTAGGCTCGTGTAGGCTAAAACGTAAATTTGTTTAAGCTGGAAGGGATACTCAACTTTAGCTTCAGGGTTCACTTTAGCGACGGAGAGTAAATCATAGGGAGCGTAATTGATTAAAACGCATTTTTCTTTTCCTCTTCCTACACCGTAAACTTGAATTGGTAAAGGCTTATCTTCATCCATATTCTTTAATAAAGCCTTCAACACTTCCACTTTTTCTTTTTGGGGAAGTTGATCCGTCTCTATTATTTTGTCTACTAGGAAGTTGCGTAATTCCACCTCGTCGAAGTGGAGTTTGAATGTTGGTCCTTCAAGCTCGAACGTTTTGTCTGGGGAAATTAAAAGAAAGTTTATGTAGCCTAGGGGTTCGCCTCTCCATTCTCGAAGTTTAAGTTCAGTTATAAGTCTATAAACATAAATTAAAAGAAAAGTTATTCCGAGAATTGTAGCGAATAAAACAGTTATTAAGCCTGGCGTAATCAAGTTTTCCTCATCCTCCATACATAAATGAATATGTTGAGTGTTAAAATCAAGTTGATTATTTGGAGAGCTATCATTCCATATTGCCCTTCAATAACGTTGTTTGTTAAGCTGGTTAAATTGAAAAAGAAGGGTTTAAGCTTATTTTCATAGCCATACTCCCAAATATCGCCTATGCTAGGATATTCGGGCTTAGCTAAAACTGTGATTTTCCAAGTTAACTCCATTCCGATAACTCCATCTAAAACAATTGTTCTTTTGGCGATTGGGAGGTCTGCTTCGCTGATTAAAACTAGTATCGTTTCGTTGAACATTATTCTATCATATAATATTTTGAATTTGACGAGGAAACTGTTTCCCACGTCGTTCGTCCAGAAGCGTAGCATTGTTGGGCTTTCCATTTCTATTAAGCGGTCTGGCTCTGGCATTCTAACAGCCTCAACCATTAAATCATAGTTTAATGTTGGTGGAAAAACAAGCCTAATCTCTAATGGAGCGTAAAATGATTCTTCTTGTATCGGCGGAGCGTAGAGCTTGTAAGCTTGAATTGGTAAAGGCTTTAAAAATAGGATTAAAACAAGGGAAAGGATGGCTAGTAAAGCGAGGGGTTTCTTATTCGTTTTTCTCTCCCTCCAACTGTTTTATGGCTTTGAGGATTTTGTCTTTCATCGAGGTTTTTTCTGGTGTGGAAACGGGTTGCTCGGGCATTTTCTCCTCTTTTTTCTCTTCAGTTTTCGGTGGAGGCGGTGGAGACGGGGGCTTAACCTTCTGTATTGGAGTTGGCGGTGGCTTAGGTTTCTTTTCTCTTCTGAAAACTTCTGGATACCTTCCAGTTGAAACCACGTGGTAGCCTATTGCTCCAACCGCTAAGCCTATCATAGCCATTCCAGCCAACAAAAGCCCGTGTTGTCTATCAGTTAATGAATAGTTGAGGAATAAGTATCTTGTTGTTTGAGCGTATTTAACTTCCGTATTCCATTTTGTTGAAGTGTTGTAAACCGTCCAAACTAAAGTTACTGGGATTGTTAATGAAGTGTAAGAGTAAGTGATTGTGGATGGATAGGTTACCGTGGAACCGTAAACATAGCTTGTTCGGTAAACTGTTAAGATTTCCGTTATCGTGGAGGCGTAGGCGTAGCCTGTTGAAGTTGTAGTTGTGAACCACGTTAAGGTTGAGAGGGATATTGTAGTTAAAGTGGTGTTTCTCGATAAGGTGGTGGTGAAAGTGGATGTTGATGTGGATGTAGTTGTTAAAACTTTTGTGGATGTAACATTCATTGTTGTAACAGTTGAAGTTGTTGAAGTTATTGTTCTCGTCGCTGTAACGGTTTGTTCGCTAAGCCAAGCTCCAACAGTTACATAATCGATTTTCAACGAGCCGAGGATCGCCACCATAAATATTTTAAGGTTTGTTAAGGGAACATAACTGCTTATATGGAGTAAAAGCCCATTCACGTATATTTCCACTTTATCAAGGCTCCATTTTATCTTGTATTCGTTAAGCCCAGATAAAGGCGATAAAAGGATTGTTTTAACTTCATATTTTGTGAAATTGGCTATGTAAACTTTCACAGTTCCGTTTGGAAAGTTGTGGAAGAAAATGAAGTTGCCGTCTAACGGAATGTTTTTTATTAATCCCCACGCTGATTCACTGTTTTCACACGAGATTTTGAATGTGAAGGTTCCAGTTGCGAATTCAGGTATGGAGATTAAGCCTGTTGCGTTTGCGGAGCCGTCGGCGGTGTTTGTTCCATTCGTGACTATCAATAATCCTCCCGTGAATGTGAAAGAGCCGTTTCCAAACGTCTCCCATACAGTTGTGTTTAAAGGCGGGGAGTTGAAAGTTTCGATGAAGGCGGTCGGTTGAGCTTTAGTTTTCAATAAGAATGGTGTTAAAGCCAGAAACAAGATTAAAACAAACAGGGAAACTTTATTTTTTTTCATTCAACTTCTCCTCTATTAAATTTAAATTTTCAATTAAGATTCTTTTCAAAAAATTTAGATGTGTATCGGGGATGGGGGAGTTTTGAATTTTATACTTCAAGCTATCGAGGACCTTGTAGAATGCTTGGAGTTTTTCTTCATTCCATTCATTAAGTTTGCTTCTTACAATTTCAGCCACTTCATCCATTAATGCGGTTTTGAACGCTTCTTCAGCACCTACATCTTTTGTAATGTTGAAGTAAAGTGTTAATGCTTTTCTGAAGAGTTTGCTTATTTTTATTTTTTCTAAGGCGGAGATTAATATTGCTTCATCGTGGAGTGGTTTATCGATGGTTATGATCATCCTCTTTTTTTCGCTCATTGTTTACTCGCTTCCTCGAAAATGTTTTTTAGGCTTTGCGGTAGTGAGAAGAACTTGATGAGTGCTTCAGCCTCGATTGCTTCATCCCTGTTTTTGAAGTTTAAACAGTTGAAGTGGTAAGGTAGAGATTTCAAAATGATTATGTTCTTCGGTTCAATTGTTTTTTTGCATAGCGTGCAGTTGAAGGTTTTGTTGTAGTTTCTAAGTATCAACGTTATTATCGCGTTCGCGATCGCTTTATATCTGAAGGTTACCAGGTTGATTGGGTATTCGTCTTTCACTTTTTCATAGATGTTTTTCACGAAGGCTATACAAGCTTTTCCAACTATATTCCCGAGTAGATAATCTTTTTCGCAGTTCAACGTCTTCAACGTATCCGAGACTTCTTTAACTAGGCTTTTAAGATGTTCATCGCCTGGCTGAATGTATTTGATTGCTCTCGATAAGCCTATTTTCTTCAAGTCTTCTTTCCTCACGGTGTCGCCTCCCCCGAGGTAGTTTAGGGCGGTTATCGGCTGTAACCTTTCTCCAGATCTCCTCTCGCTTCTCCATTCTCCGATTTTCTCGTGTGTTAATCCGCATTTCTTGCATACGAGTTCTCCATCGCTGGTTTCTTGTAGTTCTCCTCCACATTCTGAGCAATGCTTTTCAGTATTTTTTGGTTTATTCAAGCAATAAAAGTGGTGGGGGTAACCGTTTTTGAAGATTGGATACTCAACTTCTTTTCCGCAGATATGGCAGTAGATTTTCATTCTGTTTCCCCCTCCTCTTCTCTCTTCTTTTTTCCGCTTTCGTATATGATCATCTTTTTCACTTCTTTGATTTCTATATGGGAGGGTTTCGACTTGAAGTTTAAGGCGGTTAAGCTGGAGGTCGCTATTATGAGGATTACGACTAGTATGTTGAAGTTATTTTGCATAGAGGCAAATATGTTGTTTTCGCTGGGTTGGATGGTTTTCTCCACGGTTATCACTTGTATAACGGTTTCGTAAACGGTTGAAGTGGACGTTATTGTTGTATTCATATAGGTGGTGGTCGTGTTTGTGAAGGATACTTTTGTTTCAGGTTTGGGAGCCGAAGCATTCAAGGAGGAAGAGATTGTTGAAGTTTGTTTCGGAACTTGAAGTGAAGGTGTGGCTTTACTCCATTCATAGCTTAGTTTTTCAACTTGAACTGGGGGAGGCGCCTTCAGCCAAACTATCTGTGAAACCCTCGCGGTGCTTAAAATTGGGGCGGTGTTGTTTCCTATAATCCACGTTTCGCGGATGTTCCCGTCTTTATCGATTATGCTGAGATATTCCCAATCGCCGACGTAATAGTAAACATTCAGAAGTCCCCCGTCTCTATGGTAAAAGGTGGAGATTACCGCTCGTTTTTTATCGTTGTAAGTTACTAAATTGAAGTTTGTTTCTAGAGGTTTTCCACCTTTAAGTTTAGTGAAGCTATCTTGAATTGGATTGAAGGTTATTTTATCTTCTGGAATATCGCTTGTTGAAATGTTGAATTTTTCCATAAAAGGTTTATAGAATTTAAGGTAATCGAAAAGGTAGATTACGTCGGGGTTATCTCGAATATAATCGTGTAACCTCTTCGCGTAATGGTAGGAAACTTGATTTTCAATAGGTTTAGTTTTTCCCTCGCCGAGTAGAATTAAATAGCTTTCGATGTAAAGTGGAAATTCAGGTATATTTCTAAGTTTCTCGTTTATTATTCTTGAGTCATAGGGTAATCGTGTAGCTATGAATTTTGAAATTGGAACGTTATGGCTGTTGGCGTAATCTGATATAGCTTGATAAATTATGGGGAAAGAATTTATGAATACGTCTTCAAACTTTTCTCTATACTCCTTCTCTATAAGCATTAGTTCCCCGCTGTATAGTAGGCTTAGAAAGGTTTGAACGTTTTTTGTCTCCACAGGATATTTTTCCGCTACTTCCTGTGGAATTA
>Ga0209225_1002694_pt1 | contig 15652 bp, 14 predicted proteins | sample WasSprMetagenome_FD_184732 | JGI IMG/M metagenome (GOLD analysis project Ga0209225, IMG submission 184732) | Sulfidic aquatic microbial communities from Washburn Spring, Yellowstone National Park, USA - WS (SPAdes) (version 3) | ecosystem: Environmental > Aquatic > Thermal springs > Hot (42-90C)...
TGATCACACCTGAGGACCTCTGTTGAAATGTATCCTCCTCCGGACTCAATAATACCATTTTCATCGAAGCTGAGCGAAGCCCTTATGTAGATCCTCACTGGTATGTTGTTCACAGTTCCTGTGGTCTGTCTATCTATTATAGCTGTTTTTCCCCTGTTCTCCCAGCTGTAGATAAGACCAGCTGCTCTCAGCCTGTTTACAACAACTCTAACACTGTCGCTAGCAATAGGAGCTATGCGAATCCTGTTCCCCTGAAGCTGGATGTTTATGCTCTCTGATTCATTTAAACCTTCACTTTCCACGCTGAAGTTCAGTATTTTGCTTATCTCTCCAGTTTTTCCTGCATAAACAGCTGAATAGACAGCTCCAGCAGCCACAATCCCTATCAGAAGGGCTATAACTATCTTAGATGGGGCGCTTAATCCCGGTTTGAAGAAGAAAACTCTGTAAAAGAAGCTGCTCATGGAGGAATATGCCCTGAGAAGCTGAAGCCTTCCCTCAGATACAAACAACGGGAGCAGCGCCACTCCTCCTATGAAACCTCCGGCATGCGCAAAGACTGCTACACCAGCGCTTTCTCCCATATATCCTTGGAATATCTGAAGTGCAAACCAGAATATAAGGTAAGCAGCAGATCTCATCGTAAAGCAGAGGGGAAAGAAGAAGTAGAGAAAGCACATCCTTAGCCTAGTTCCCGGAAACATCAATAAATATGCACCAAGTATGCCGCTTATAGCCCCGCTCGCCCCCAATGCAGGAATTAATGCGGAGAATGCCCCTTCAATTGGTACGAAAGCTGTGTGGAATACCTCGGATAAAAAGCCGCTGAGAAAGTAAAGAATTAGGTATCTGGAGCTTCCCATAGCTGCCTCAACAGGCTTTCCGAAGTTGTATAGGAAGAGCATGTTGAAGAATATATGCACTAAGTTTGCATGCAGAAACATGGATGTTATGAGCCTGTACGCTTGATCAGGCCTTGTTATCATAGCTGGTATGAAGGCTCCTGCTCCAACCCATCTGTCCGATATCGAGATGAAGAAATTCTCATAGCTTGTGAGAAGGTAAACGATAGTGTTTATCAATATCAGCCATGTGGTGGCCGGCGTCCGAAACTCCCTGAACTCTCCTCCCGGAATTGGAAGTCCCATCCTCTTTCAGCAAGCTGAGAGCATAAAAAAGCTGAAGTCATTAAATCGGGATATATGAAAATAGCGAAATGAGAAAAAGCTTATAACCCTAACCATTATTAGACTAATTATGGTTAGTATAACCAGATTTAGTGATCTGAAGAGACTTAGAAACACAGGAAAATGGATCCTTGTTTATGGAAGGAGGAAAGTTGGAAAGAGCTACTTCATTAGAAGCTCTATAAGCTATGACAGATATTATTTCATCGGCAGAAGTGGATCTATATTTGCAGATGACTCCACCTTGAGCTATGAGAGCTTTAAAAGGGAGTCAATTCAGTGCCTAGAAAGGGATGAGACAGTTGTCATCGATGAGATACAGCGCCTTCCAGAGGAGTTCCTCGACTTGCTTCACAAGACAGGAGTAAAGGGAAGGTTAATCGCAATATCATCAACTCTATGGCTAACAAAGGAACTAATTGGAAAAAGCTCTCCAATTCTGGGGCTTTTCTCGGATTTCAAAATGGGTTTAATAGATGAAAGAGATATCCTGATAAACTTAAGGGATAAGATAAGGGATAAGAAAAAACTAGTGGAGTATTCCATATTTCTAAGGGAGCCGTGGCTGATTCCGACTTGGGAGAGAGCTGAGGACTTCTTCAAAGCCCTTCCCAGCACAGTCAAGCTTACAGTCCCATCCTTGATAGGTGAGATATTCACAGAAGAAGAGAGGATGTACTCTCGTGTGTATGATGGCATACTAAAGGCTGTGGCTGATGGAAAACAGGTTTCAACAGAGATAGCATCTCAGCTCTATTCGCTCAAGCTAATTCCAGCGCAGGATCCGAGCCTTGTGCATCCTTACCTGAGGATATTGGAGGGCATTGGAATACTGGAGAAGGTGAAACTTTATGGAAAAAATAAGTACTACTACAGGAACGTCTCTCCAGTAATAGATTACTACTACTATCTTGATGCAAAATATGGGATTAGTGAAAGGGAGTTTCAGGAGGATCAGGCTGAGAAGGTTCTAGTTGAGAGAATACCTCATTATGTCGAGCAGTTTGTTGCGAAGCTGCTCTCAAGGACAATGGGTCTCTGGTATGAGAAAATAGTGGAGAGGGATTATGAGGTAGACATAGCTCTGACAGATTTCAGGAAGCTTATTGCTGTGGTGGAGGTGAAATGGAGGAGAAGCATTGAGGAGAGTGAGCTCAGATCGATGGAGGAGAAATTAGCAAGATTTCCATGCAAAAGAATTATTTTCGTCCCAAGGAAGGAGGATCTGCCAAAAGAGCCGGAGAAAGCTGAGGTATGGGATGTAGATGATGTTCTCAGCTATGAAAATTTCAAATTTAATAGTTTTTAATCTAACTTTTTATAATTTTGTCTAAAGTTTTTAAGGTATTGAATCTGAAAGTCAGATGCCCGATCTCTCCAGCCTTGAGGAGTTCATCCAGAGGAAGATGTCCCTTTCCAAGATTCCCGGGCTCAGCATATCCTTGGTATCGGAGAGAGGAATTTATTCCAAGGGATTTGGTTTTAGAGATGTGGAAAAAGGTCTTCCGGCAACAAACAGAACTGTTTATGGAATAGGATCAATAACAAAATCCTTCACAGCCCTTTCTGTGATGAAACTTGTGGAGGAGGGCAGGGTATCGCTTGAAGACGAGGTGAGCAAGTATGTTCCAGTTGATGTGAGGCCTCTTGGAGAACCAATAAGGATAAAGCATCTTCTAACTCACACAAGCGGGATCCCGGCCCTTGGATATGCAGAAGCGTTCATAAAAGGAGCACTTGAGCTGGATTCAACATGGTTTCCAGCTGCCTCAGCAGATGATATAGCTGTGTTTTTGAGAGGATCTGAGAGCTGGGCTGTCTCAAGGCCGGGAGAGAGGTTCTTTTATCTAAACGAGGGGTATGTCCTCCTTGGAAGAGTGATAGAGAGGGCTAGCGGGATGAAATATGAGGATTATGTGAGGAAAAACATATTAGTACCTCTAAAAATGGACAGGACTTACTTTGATGCACCAAACGATCCTGATGTAGCATCTTCTTACATAGTTGACAGGAAGATGAGATGCATAAGATCAAGGTTCCCTTACGGGATAACATCAGATGGGGGAATTCTTAGCAACCCTATCGACATGGCAAACTATATCCAGATGTACATAAACAGGGGAGAAGGAATTTTATCGAGGGAATCAATAGAGCTGATGGAGAGAAAGCATGCAGATGTGCCTGATAAGCTTTTTGGTGATGATGGATACGGATATGGTCTGATGGTAACGGATAATTTCCTTGAGAGAAAGATGGTGTTTCATAGCGGCTCGGTTCTTGTGCATACAGCCTTTATGGGCTATGTTCCAGAAGAGAGAATCGGAGTCGCTGTCATGTGCAACTCCTCGGGTTATCCTCCCTCTTTCATCGGCATGTACGCATTAGCTGTGGCCATGGGCGAGGATCCCATGAAGTTGAGGTTCATAAAGGAGGATGAGATAATGGAGAGGCTTCAGGGGATTTACGAAACGTACAGAGGATGCTATAGAGTATGTATCAGGAAGAGAGGAGGTCTTCTATACCTTGAGCACAGAGATAGGTACACCGAGTCATCTTTCCCGCTAATCCCGATTGAAATATCGGAGGATCATTCTAGGTTCTACGCTCTCAGCTACGGAAGAAGGATAAATGCGGAGTTCTCAGGTGAGGAGATGATATATGAGAGGTACAGGATGATCAGATCTGGTCGGTTGTGTTGATGAATTTCCAGTAGAACATTTATATTTTGGTCAATGCATTCAGTTTTATGGCCAATGTTCCAGAAGCAGAGATTTTAAAGGAGCCAGAGAGGTACAGCTTCGGAGAATATGTAAAAGCAGCATTTTCAAACACAGGAGATATGATGAAAAAGATAGTGGAGAGGCCAAGACCTCTTTTCTTCATTGTAATGATCTCGATAATAGCCGCTCTTAGTGCATTATCATCATATATAGCATACACAAGAGTGAAGATCAGCATAATCTGGCCTGAAAATCTGACAGAGGAAATGAGATCTTTCATGGAGTATGCAATTCAACTATCGACAAATCCAGCGATAATAGCTGTTATAGCGCTGTTAGTGGTTCCAATAGTTTACGCTATGGGAGCAGTGATAATATGGATAATAGGGCTCATGAAGGCAAAGATCTCATCTGTTCTGACAGCAATGGGAATAATAGGGATTCCTAGTATATTTTCCGAGATATTCAAGATGATAGCCTCTCTTCTATCTCCTGTAAGGGAGATAACTCTTGATCTAAGAGGAGGAGCTCCCTCCGGAACACCTTCACCCAACTATGCCGATCTGCTTATAGATATAGTCTTCCTTCCTTGGGAGGCATATCTGATATACCAGCTATTCAGATCTGGCATTGGAAAAAGCATGAGAGGATCTCTTGTATCAGTTCTGATAGCCGAGGCCATAAAATATGCTTGGACTCTAGCTGGATTTGTTAGGGTCTGATGAAGTGCAAGGGAAAATTATGGAGCCCAGAGTTGAGAGGGATGAATTTATCTGCGCTGGAAGAAGGGTGAAGCTGTACAGGAGAATACTCTCAGGAGGGATTGTGAAAGACCTTGTATCATTTGGAAAGGCTGTTGTCGTGGTTCCCGTGCTCGATGATAAAAGAATAGTCTTTGTGAGACAGTGGAGAGCTCCCATAGCAAGATGGATTGTTGAGCTTCCAGCTGGAAAGGTTGAGGAAGGAGAGAAGCCTGTTGATGCAGCAGCTAGGGAGCTGAGGGAGGAAACTGGATATAGAGCTGGAAAGCTGAAAGAGATAGCATCGGCATATGTAGCTCCGGGATACAGTGATGAGCACATGCACATCTTTGTGGCAGAGGATCTTGTGTTTGAGGGACAGAGGCCTGAGAAAGGGGAGTACTTGATGACCGTCATCCTCCGCCCGGAGGAGTATCTGTCGGAGTTCAGGGAGGACATGAAGTCGATAGCAGCTCTTCTTCTCTACCTATGGAATAACAAAGCTGCTTCTATCTAACATTTACTATGGCGTTTCTTAAAATGTTTTTTATTTGTGTAAATTATCCAATTTCCTTAGGCGAGAAGACCTTTTTATTAATCCTCGACTTTGTTGAATATGAGGTTCATAGGAAGGGTTGCCGATGAGGCAACCGATACATCTGCAACAGTAATTCTGGTTAAAGAAGCTGAAAAGGAGGTATGCTCAGAGGAGATAGTTCTGATAGAAAACGGAGGGGAGAAGAAAATAGGAAGCGTGATAGGGGTTCTCAGGAGGGGTTTGGGCAAGAACGAGCTTCTGAACATATCGAGGTACAGGCCTGATATAGCCTATATGAAGTACGGAGGGGAGCCATCTGGGTCAAGAGAAGTTTTTTCATTCAATATTTCCATAATAGGATCTGTTGATGAGGGAAAAATAAGGGCTAACAGGAGGATAATAGCACCAAGATCCCCAGTTTACCTCTTTGATGAGAATGAAAACCCCCTTGAGAAGTACATAGCACCATCAGCCAAGAGGCTTGGATGGCTTGATGCTCATCTCGACGGTCATCCCTCTTGGAAGGTTCCTGCAGATGCCCAGTATATCCCCTACCATGTTGGAGTATTTGGGGCAACTGGAACAGGAAAATCCTGGTTCACTAGGCATGTTCTCATACCTTTTTACATGAATAACGGGTACAAAGTAATTGTTTTGGATTGGAGCGGTGAGGACTACTCTCCCTATTTCGAGAGCGTGCACATATCAGAGATAGCCCAGGATGAGCTCTCCATAATGGAGTACTTCTCGAAGATAACGGAGGGCTTCGGCAGGAACGACAATGTTAAGGACGCATTTGATGAGTATGTCATGGGATGGGAGGAAAAGGTGAGGGGAAGAGAGCCCTCATCCGTATACGAGGAGCTGAAGAAGTTCGTATATAACCATTTAGAGGAGATAAAGAGGGATGATTGGAGGAACTCAGCACTCAGGGCTGCAAACAGAGTTTTCAGGAGGTTAAAGCCTGAGCATATAACTCCTCTCATGGGAACAATGCATGTGGAAAAGCTGATTGAGAGGAAGGAGAACCCTATAGTTGTTGATATGTCCGGATTCTCAAGCAACTCAAAGCTGAGCTTCTTCCTGAGCCTCTCATCAGAGCTGCAGAGGATGATGATAGGAGGAATGGATTTGAAGATGGCACTTGTTATAGATGAGGCACCTCAGTACTGTCCTTTCAAGCCTGAGGGAATGCAGATCGAGACAACTGAGGCGATAAAAAACCTTGCAGCTCTGGGCAGAAAGCATGATCTGAACCTCACACTAATAGCCCAGGGGATAGCGGGGGAGATAGGGATAAACGCAGCTGTGAGGAGAAATCTGAACACGAACTTCTATGGAAGGCTTCATCCTCTTGATGCAGCTGGAGAAGGAGGAGCAAAGGACTGGCTTGGCCCGTTTGGGATAACTCCCGAATACCTGCTCAATCTGGAGGATGGTAGGTTCTACTTTGCTGGTATAATGAACCCCAGCCCAATACCTCTCCTCATAACATTTGAGGTGAGATGATGGAGGAAATTGAGTGGCTCAAGCTTCCTCATGACCTGCAGTACAAGTTCTTTGAGGAGGCTGAGAGGGAATCCGATAGAATAGTCGATGCTGTGATTAAGCTTCAGCAGTTAATTTCAGATTTAAAAAGTTTTATACTATCAAATATAGAGGAGCTCGGCTTCAGCGACAAGAAGGTGAAGGTAGCAGCTGTCGATGGATCAAGATCTCCTAGGCTGAGCGAGAGGCTTGGGGTCAGGTATGGTGTATTCTCTGTTGGAGCTGTGGTTCTGCTTGGAGGAAAAAGGGTGGATGAGAAGTATCAAGCAGGACAGTTCAAGAGAAAACAGGCATTCTCCCAAGATGTCAGCAGATACTTCTTCTCCCTCCTTTCCACATATTCTGAGAGAAAGATGGCAGTTGATCTCCTAGACGAGGTTAAGGATGGCTTTTTGATAATAGATGGAAGCTTCTATGGTTTTGTCTACTCGGCGCTCGGGATGAGAAAACAGGGCCTCTTCGGGGACAATGAGAGGGATCTCTTCAACAGGACACTGAAATTGACAGAGGAGCTTTTGAGGAGCGGAAGAGTTATAGGAGTGATAAAGAGAAGTCATACAAGGGCAATAGGTGGATTTCTTGCTCTGAAAAACAGGGATCTTGTCGGAAAAGCTGAAAGTCCTGTGACAATAATAGACAAACTTCTTCTGTCAGCTATTATGCCCGAGGGCACTCTCCTCAGGTATGAGAGGATAACAGGGGATGATCCCGTTTATGTCTACACACAGCTAGCTTACATGGCCCACAGAGGGATATGGGATGAGGATCCACTGAAAATAGCCAGAGATAGGGCATATGAACCATACAGAGTGATGGGAATAGGGGAGAATGCTGTGAAAAAGCTGAGAAGGATGCAGGTAAAGAGCCATCTTGATGCTCCTGTCTGTGAAATAGAGTATCCTGTCACAGTTCCCTTTGAGGATCTCAGGACCCTTCTGGGGCAGAGAAACTTCTTTAATGAGGCAACAGGTCTTCCATTTGCTCTCGATATGGTGGATTCCCTGATATCACTTGATCCCAGATTCACAGATGAGTACGTATCGGAAGTAGAGGCAAGGGCCTTGGGAAAGATACAGGGAAAGGTCTCCGCTGAGGTGCTGAGATGGTTCTTTGATCTGCTAAATCCTCAGAAGAGCACTTAAGCAGCTACAAAAGCAAATTGTGAAATTATAGCTTTTCAAGATAGCTGGTTATAGATCTCCAACTTCTTACTCCTCTTCTCCTCATCTCATCAGCATATTTCGTTAACTTTTCCTTGTCTACTAGCTCAACAAGCCTTGGAATTATATCATCTCTGAAGGGATATCTGTAATATATAATGTCTATCAGCGTCTTCTCCGGATCGCTGACCCTCACGAACTCTCCTATTTCATCCAGAAATATGTAATCATATCCGAAATACATCTTCTCAGAGATCCTTCTCAGGTATACTTTGTATCCAGCAATCTCTCTCATTCCCCCCTTTATCAAGCTTGAGACCATTGGCGAAAGAACAGTTAGGGCTGTCACCTGTTCCCAAGCGTTATGCAGGAATGCTGCAGATCCCAGACCAATGTATGCCATCGGAATTGCCTTTACAATGATGTAAGGAGACTTTCTGAAGGTGTAAACTCCTTTCATAAGCTCCTCTATTTCTCCCCTCTTTTTCAGCCTGTGTATCAAGAGTTTTGCATAGTTTCTGCCAACAGAGTGCTCAACAAAGCTGTATGTGAAGAATGAGGATCTTCTGAGCTTTTCCAGAAGCTGTAAGTGCTTATATTGAGGCATATCTCCTCACCTTCCTCTCTATTGCATCAAAACTGGGAGGAACTCCCATCAGAATGAGTTCCTTTAGACCCGAAAAATCATCAGGTATTCTCAATTTCTCTGAAAGGACTTTCATCTCCTCTTTTATCAATGCGGGATCACAGAGATCCAGAAGGTAGTAGATATCGTAGAGATCTCTAGCCTTACCTCTCTCTAGGAATGCCTCAACTTTCTCCCTAACAAGCTCCTCCTGCTTCAGGGTTCTGATGACAATACTGCTTCCGTCCACAAGCCAGTAATCTGCTTCTATTATCTCCTTCTTCTTGAACATGGGAGATGCCTCAAGTTCAACCTCAGCACCATTCTTAAGTCTCAAATAAAGGACTCCCGATGAGGTAAGCTTTTTCCTAGTGAATTTGAAAGGGATGTTCATGAGCTTTCTGGGATCCTCGTGATAGATATCTATGTCTAGGGAGAATCTTTTCCCTCCATATACCCTCCAGACGGCCAGACCTCCATGAAGGACAAAGTAAAATCTCCTTGATAGCTCCAAGATCACAGCATCTTGGAGTTCAGCTATTCTCAAAAGCCTTCCTTTGAGTATCTTGACCAAGGGAATTCTTCTTGACTCCACAATATATGTGGACCTAGGTTATATATAAGTATAACCTCAGTCTCTCATAGATCTGGAGATGGAGAAGATCATGGCAACCGCCATAATAATTGATTGAACTTTAAATGTCTGGCTTAATGCAACAGATAGATTTTGGAGATCCCTTGCTATATCATCCACAATCCCGCTATAGTCCTCTGTTATCAGCTTTGATGCTATGCTATATGGTATGAACTGAGTCATCACCAATATCGCCAGATTCAGGCTTATTGCAAAACCCAGATTAAATGATATGGTTCTCATCGAGGAAGCCACTCCCCTTCTCTCGGGAGGAGCACTTATCACTATTGAGCTCGCATTTGGCGTGACGAATAAACCAGTTCCCATCCCAAGAAGGAGCATGTAGATGACTGCAATGTAAAGAGGTGTGTCCATCCGAAGCCCTGACATAAGATAGAGGGATGCCGATGAGAGCGCAAGACCTATTATTGTCACAGGTGCATAACCATATCTGTCGGACAGTTTTCCTCCGGCAACCCCAAACACCAAAAAAGAGAGCTCATATGGTATTAGAAGGAGACCTGTATCCGATGGGCTCAGGCCCCTGATTATCTCCAGATATACCACTAACAGTATTGTGGTAGCACCGAATGCTATGGCATACAGGAGCTGTGCTATAATACCTCCTGAGAACTGCCATATTCTGAAGATCCTCAGATCGAGAGCAGGAGAGGGGAATCTAAGCTCCCACAAGATAAAGAGAGCGAGTGTTATTAGGCCCGCAAGTGCTAGAATCCAGGAAAGCCTTGATGAATTCGGATAAGAAGCATATGTCAGGGATAGCAGTATAAGCGAGATGGAAATAGTGAATGTAATAAAACCGAAAGAATCTATTCTGGGCCTCTCTCTCGGTTTGAAAACCTCCTCAAGTCTTCTCTTTGACCAGAATATTGATACAAGGCCAAGCGGGACATAGATCCAGAAGACCCATCTCCAGCCCATTAAATCTATGATAACTCCACCAAGTGTGAGCCCCAGCAGGGAGCCGAGCCTGAAAGCCACTTGATTTACTCCTATCCATGTCCCCACTCTTTCCCTTGGTGCATTATCAGCTATTATGGTGAGGCTCAGACTCATGAGAAAAGCTGCTCCTATCCCCTGAAAGAACCTAAAGGCTATCATATTAAAAGGATTCCATGAAAAGCCACAAAGAAGTGCTGCAATAGAAAACAAGCCAAAACCAAGAGAGAAGAGGTTCACTCTCCCGAAGATATCGCTGAGTCTTCCGACTATGAGTTGGATTGCCGTCGATCCCAGCATATAGGCTTGGGTAAACCAGAGAGCTTGTTCAACATCGGCTCCAAGGAAGTGGGCAATTAAGGGAAGTCCAACAACAACTATTCTTGCATTTATGCCAGCTAGAAAGGAGGCGATTGTCGTCACTGATAGTACATGGAGCATCTTTCCGTCTTGCATAGTGAGATCGGATTTATTTCGCTAAAAAATTTAACCTTTAATTAACTCAAGCCATATTCCCTCAGAGTCTCAGGCCTCGGAACTCCCTCCTCATCCCATCCTCTTATCCTGTAGTATAGGCTGAGAAACCTCTCCTGCTCCTCTTCTGTTATTCTTCCCTCCTCTTTGCCCTGAAGCGTCTCCTTAAGAAGCCTTTTAGGCAGCTTATCATCTTTTCTTCTAATCCCATGCCTTACATTGTACATCCTCACGAGGTTTATGATCCTCCTTGCTGCCCTTCTTAGGTCCCCGGGGGTTGTCTGCCTTCCAGTTATCAAGGTGTAGTATTTGGCCATCTGCTCAGGCTCCATAACAGTCCTGCTGAACTTGCACGCAAGAAGAGAATCCCATAAGACGCATTTCTCCTCCCATTCAGCTAGGGCAACTGTCTTCTCCTCGTTTACAGCGTTTCTATCCCCTCCTATTCCCCTTATATCTAGGAAGTAGCCCATCATCCTGAGATGGCATGCACCCCTGCTTGAGACTCCATAGGAGAGGATCATGCTCTTCAATATTCTGGGATCATAACCGGCTGGTTCAAGTCCCTTCACATGGACTGCTATATCCTCAAGCCCCAACTTCCTTGATGCATGTGCAACTCCCTCTGCAAGTATATCACCAACTCCCTCTCTTCTTGCTATCATCTCAGCCAGCTCATAAAGGGACTCGGGATCACCGTAGTCCAGCTTGAAGCCCGGATCAATCTTCCCCCTCTTGTATGCTTCTATTGCAAATCCAAAGACGTTTCCCAGCGTTATCGTGTCCATTCCCAGCCTATCGGCTTGATCGTTCAGCCAGACAACTGCTTTTACATCCGTTATTGCATTTAGACCGCCTATTGCGTATATGGTCTCGTAATCAAGCTCGACCTCGCTCCCCTCGTACCTTCCATCTCTCACCCTGCAGTATCTGCCGCAGGGAGTTGGGCATCCGAAGCAAGCTCTTGGATGAACAAAAACCTCTCTCTTTATCGAATCCCAGGATATCCCCTCCCATCCCTCAAGAGATCCCCTCGACCAGTAATAGCTCGGGAAGAATCCCCAATCGTTAGCTATCTCTACCATGGCCGGAGTTCCCCTCTCAAAATAGGATTTCAATGCCTCCTTTGCCTTCGGAATTATCTCCTCAGCTGAATACTTTATCACAGCATCCCTATCAAAGGCATCCCATTTCTGTTTTTCATACTCCATGACAATGGCCTTGACCCTCTTTGATCCCATCACAGCTCCTCCTCCTGCTCTTCCTGCCTGTCTCCACCTCTCGTTTCCTATCGCTGCAAACTTCACTAAATTCTCACCTGCAGGGCCTATTGCTGCAACAGAACACCTTTTGTGCTCCTTCTTTATCTCATCCTCTGTCCTGTATATATCGAGGCCCCATAAATGATCAGCATCCTTTATCTCAACCCCATCCTCGCTTACAGCTATGTAAACAGGTTTCTCAGCTTTTCCCTTTATCACAAGAGCTGTTGTCCCTGTCCATCTGGCTGCAGCTCCTATTGTCCCTCCTATTATGGATTCCCCCATTATCCCAGTTAAGGGGGATTTGAAGGTGAAAGCTCCCTTTCCTGAGTAGGGAACAGCAGTTCCGGTGAAAGGACCTATTGAGAATATAAGCAGGTTATCAGGCCCGATGGGATCAGTCCTCTCATCTGTAAAATCATAAAGAATTTTAGCTCCAAGACCCTTTCCTCCTATGAAGTTCCAAGCAAGCTCGTCCGGAACGGGTTCGCTTCTAACGCTTCTTGTTGATAGATCTATCCAGTGAATAAGCCCATATCCCCTCATCACGGCACCCCTTCGTCATGCACGTGTTAAATAAAAAGCTAATTCCTGCAAAGTCTACTATCTGAAGATTTTTACCACTAATATGAAAGCTGATGAAGCAAATAAAAATTTCTCAAAAGCGGAATCACGAAAAACAACGAAAATGATCTCTGCCTCCGTTCAGCATTAGCCGCTTGAATCATTATTCAGATAGCTTTCTATTCAGTCTGTATTTAATATCTTTCTGAAGATCATGAAAGTGCGCGTTGGCAGAAGAGGTGCTATAGTTATTCCCAGGGGGATACGTGAGAGGCTGGGAATTGAGGAAGGAACAGTTCTAGAACTTGAGGTTGTTGAAGGAGCTCTTATGCTGAGGGTAAGGGATCTCTGGACAGAGCTTAGGAGAAGGGGTAAAAATGTGAAATTTAATGTTAATGCTCTTGAAAGAGAGCCTTATGAGGCTGATATCTGAAAACTCTAGCGTCTAGCTGATATTGCTCCCCCCATTATACCTCCGAGCAGCAGATGGACCACGAATCCTGCTTGCTACCATAGCACCCTAGTTATCCTTACCTTGCTGCTTTCCTCCTCCAATCTCATCCAGTCCTCAAGGCTCATAATCCAGTCCGATGCTCCTGCATTCTCCTCAACTTGCTCAGGGCTCTTAGCTCCAGGTATCACTATCACCTTCTCGCTTGCCATGAGAAGCCACTTCAACGCCACCTGAGAAGGCTTCTTCCCATATTTAGCTCCAATTTCTTCCAATATTTTTACTATTTCATATATCTGTTTAAAGTTCTCCGGATGGAAAACAGCAGATCCACTTCTCACATCGCTGAACTTCGGAAGATTTTCCGGTGTGTACTTACCTGAAAGAGCTCCCTTGGCCAGAGGAGACCATGCAAGAACGCTGATGTTGTTCGCCTCTGCGTATGGTATTATCTCCTTCTCAGCATCTCTCTCAACGAGGTTGTACTTCACCTGAATGCTCACTATATCCTCAGTTGATAGACAGGACCAAGCCGATTCTATGAGCTCGGGAGGGAAATCGCTGAGCCCTATCATCCTTATTGCCCCGATGCGGACTAGCTCCTCAAGAGCCCTCATGTACTCGCAGGTCGGGATGTTGTCCCAGCATGGAGGCCAGTGAACCTGCATTAAATCAATATAACTCGTTCCTAGCCTCTCCAGAGATCTCCTAGTTGCCTTGAAGACATCATGCCTGGATAGAAATTCTCCCGGTATCTTGGTTGCTATAACAACTTTTTCCCTCTCTCCCAGCTCTTTGATGGCCTGTCCAAGGAACTTTTCACTCATTCCCATGCCATAGACAGCTGCTGTGTCAAAGAAATTTATCCCCATGCTTAAGGCCTTTTCAACAATGGATTTAGCTGCATCATAGCTCGTTACCCCCCACGCATCGCTGAACTGCCACGTTCCCAGGCCAACTGCCGAGACCTTCACATCTCCTATGTATCTGAACTCCATACAGCATTCGGATAGTTCTACTTAAATACATTTAACCGAAATCTATGGAGGGAAAACAAGATATTTAGAAATATGAATCTACTTGTCAATAAAGTGGTTAAGAAAGACTTCACCTTTAAGAGATCAAGAGATCACTATCTGGCCTAGGAGCGGCAGTGACTACGCTACCTGTTTTCCTCTAGCATGTAAGCACGGTCTAAATTCACAGATATGGCCAGTGGATGGTAAAGTCCCCCAGATAATCATATTCAATTACTGATAAGGTCCTAATGCTTAACCTCTAGCGAGCAATAATTAAACGGCCCTGATTGACTTTACTTTTTCATCAGCGACTAATCCTTCTCTTTATTGATCTTTAGAATATACCTCTATTATTAGCTTTTCATAGACCTTTTCCAGCTCTCCCTCCATAATATTTATATTCTTCTCTCATCAGTTTTTCCTATGACAGAGGCTGTCATCACATCTGTCCTGGAGGAGGCGCTCAGACAGGCATCCGAAAGAATAGCTAGAAAGCTTACAGAGGGGAAGAGGCTGACCGATACTGAAGTAATAATCCTCCTTTTGGATCAGATGAATAAAAGAATGGAGATCATGAACGAATCCCTGAACAAGAGGATAGATGATACTAACAAGAGGATAGACGATTTAAGGGACGATGTAAAGCTGCTGAGACAGGAGATGTCATCCATAAAATCAGATATAATAAACCTGTTGAAGGAGAGGCTGACGGGCACTGGAGGCACATAAAAACACTTTTTTCGTTTTCTCACTCATATTTAATATGGTGAGCATATTACAATGGCAGGAGTGAAACAAAAATCTGATCCTCAGCCAATAAGCTATTATGATTATAAACAGTTGGGATGAGCTTTACTTGAATATGCTTTTCCCGGCCTTATTTAAATAAGCTTCAATCCCATTCTTTCGCAGATAGAGCTTATTAGGCTCTTAGCTTCCCTTAAAGATCTCTCAGCATCCTCCCTTCCCGCTATGCTCCATCCATAATCAGCTTTCTTCCTCATATCATAGAGGAACAGGAGAGTATCAGCCTCCTCCTTTAATCCCTGATTTCTCAACAGATTTGCAAGTTTATCATCCCTTCTTGGTAGATGCTCTACTTTCCTGCTCCTCAGAAATATCTCCACCATCATCCTGCATGAGAAGTAGGAGGAGCTGATGCACTTATCATAACATGCTGTCTTTAGGTCCTCCTCTGCCTGATTTAAAAGGGATCTCACCTTATCCAAACTCATGCTCCATCGGATCCCCCTCAGATATGGTTATCGGGCTCAACCCCTCCGTTCCAGTGTCCTCCATTGCATCAAGAGCAGCTCTGCTCACCTCCCTCATCGTGCTAAGATCTGCTTTCCTCACAACAACAGCCACATTGCTCTCATACACAAGATCATCCGGAGAAGACCTTGCCACAAGCCTGATAAATCTGTCACCAATCCTCTCTCTCAATATCTCCTCGAACCTCCTTACCAGCTTTATCCAGTCATCCTTTCCTGCAATTCTCTTTTCATATCTTCCCATGAAGGAGATCTCGATAGGATCCCCCTCAGATATAGTTATCGGGCTCAACCCCTCCATTCCAGTGTCCTCCATTGCATCAAGAGCAGCTCTGCTCACCTCCTTGGTCAGATCGGCATCAGCCTTCTCCACCACAACTGCAACATTGCTTCCATAGATCAGATCGTCCGGCGAGGATCTGGCTATTATCCTCACGATTCTGTCACCAATCCTCTCTCTCAATATCTCCTCGAACCTCCTTACCAGCTTTAGCCA
>Ga0209225_1002697_pt1 | contig 15634 bp, 18 predicted proteins | sample WasSprMetagenome_FD_184732 | JGI IMG/M metagenome (GOLD analysis project Ga0209225, IMG submission 184732) | Sulfidic aquatic microbial communities from Washburn Spring, Yellowstone National Park, USA - WS (SPAdes) (version 3) | ecosystem: Environmental > Aquatic > Thermal springs > Hot (42-90C)...
TGAAAAACAGAGATTTCTACATCGTGATACAGGGTGGGAGGAAATGGTTCCCCTGGAAATCTCTGTAGAAACGTTTTCCACGGGAAACTTTAACGCTTTACGGGAAGAAGCATCTTTGTAAAATAAGTATTTCCCTGCCCCCTCTTCCCGATTCATATCATTTACAGGCAACAATGAGAAAACTAATGAAAAATTAATACGTCCCATGGGAAGACCCTGCACAAATACATTTTCACCCAACACCAAAACAAATAAATAACACCCCAACAAAATAAACCCCAAGGAAACAGTATCAGAAACGAATGAATTGAAAGTCGATATCCTGAAGCCCCACGAGAACTCCTTTTCATCAAGGTATCAGAAACGAATGAATTGAAAGACCACATGGCCGACGTCCAGAAGTGGCTAACCCTCACCGTATCAGAAACGAATGAATTGAAACGTCAACTTTGCTGGCGGCAGATATGTCTTTTTTGCTGTGCATGCAATTTTTCATGATACTTTCGGGTTTTCCATTTTTTTCTCATGCAAAGATTTTTATTTCTGTGTAGGTATTTCTCGGGATGACGGTATATTCTCTGGAAGCATCGAACGGGATTGCCGCCCAGGTGGCTAGACAGCTGGGAGATGAACTTGTGTTCTTGGAGAAGAAGACTTTTCCTGACGGCGAGGTCTATGTGAGGGTTCCCTCGAAGCCTAGGGGCGTAGCCATACTTATCTCATCAATGTATCCTAGCCAAGAGAAAAGGTTCTTAGAGCTGTTATTCTCGGTGGAGGCCCTCTCTGCATACGCGGAGGGCAGTATAATTGCTGTTGTGCCGTATCTGGCATTCGCTAGGCAGGACAAGCGTTTCCTGGAAGGGGAGCCGATAAGTGTCAAGGCTGTCTTGAAGTCGCTGGAGGCTCTCGGGCTGTCCGGCCTTGTCACTGTCGACCTCCACCAGCCCCGCGTGCTAGGTGAATACCTCAGCGTCCCGTCTATAAACGTCTTGCCAGCCGAAGAGATTGCAGGCTACTTCAAGGGGAAAGTCTCTAATCCACTTGTCTTGGCCCCGGACATGGGAGCATTGGAGCGTGCAAAGAGGGTTGCAGAGCACCTTGGCGCGGAGTTCGACTACCTAGTGAAGGAGAGGGACAGAGTAACAGGCGAAGTGAAGATTTATCCGAAGAGCCTAGACGTCGCGGGCAAGGACGTAATCATTGTTGACGACATTATAAGTACGGGTGGAACCATGGCCTTGGCCGCGAAAAACGTGCTGGGCTCGGGAGCAAAAAGCGTGAAGGCCGTCTGCACCCACGCGGTCATGGTTCAGGGGGCACTCGACAAGCTGTACTACGCGGGCATAGAGGAAGTGGTAGCCACAGACACTGTTCCATCGCCAGTCTCGAAGGTCTCTGTTGCTCCTTCCGTGGCGAGAGGCCTAAGAGAACTCCTCGAAGAAATGCTGTAACACGTAGACTAACCTTTAAATCTTGGCATTGCATAGTTAGGTTGACTGTTTATGCCTTTAGACATTGTCCAGGCGCTAAGTGAGCTTGTAAAAATCCCCTCGGAGGTCTACTACGTAGAGAACAAGTTAGTCAGGAAGCATTACCGCGAGGCCGCGGACGCTGTTGCCCGCATAGCCGAGTCGAACGGTTTAAAGGTTGAGAGAATAGACCTGGAGGGAGGAGAAATACCAACACTGGTCATTACCCTCCCTAATCCTCCAAAGAGCAAGCCCTCCGTAGCCTTTGTTTCCCACTACGACGTTGTGCCGGCAAAGGGGCCCTGGAAGATAGACGGCGAAGAGATAGACCCGTACACGCCCATAGTCAGAGATGGAAAGCTGTACGGCCGGGGCGCGGCAGACGACAAGTCCGGCATCGTCGCGTCGATCGCTGGGCTTGTGGATCTAAAAGAGTCGGGCGCGGAGCTCGCATACAACCCCGTAGTCATCGTTACGGGCGACGAGGAGGTTGGAGGGACAGGTATCAGGAGGCTCCTCGAGAGTGGTGCTAGATGGAACCACGTGGTCATAGTGGATTCGGGCTCAGAGTACGTCTCTGTAGGCGCGTCCGGCGTAGTGGAGGGATGGATAAAGGTCAAAGGAAGGTCTGGACACGCGGGCTACCCACATACAGCGAGCAACGCGGCCGAGAACCTGGTAAGGGTACTCAGCGACCTCATGGAGTTCAAGGCTGTCCGCGGCTCGAAGATTTCTAGGTTCCCGTCTCCTCCTGGAAGCCCAGTGCCGTATGTCTGGGGGAGGTTCACAATCAATATTTTGAAGCTTCCACCATCTGAGCCAGAGAAGCACAACCGTATACCGGGCGAGGCGTGGGCCGGCTTCGACATGAGGCTTTTGCCGGAGGAAGACCTGGAAGAGGCTATACGCGAGCTCCTCAGCACGATTTCCTCTATAGCCATGAAGCATGGAGTAACACTTGAGACAACGATCCTCGGGAAACAAAAAGGCTGGTACTCGAAAAACCAGGCCTTCGTGCAGAAAGTCGTCACTGCGGCCAGCAAGGCTAGAGGAGGCAATATCGGGATAGCGGCAGAGCTGGGCGGAAACGACGGCTCCTTCTTCGACGAGTACGGAATGGACGTGATTGCTTTTGGAACAATACGTGAAGGGACAAACATCCACAGTGAGGGCGAATTCGTGTATCTAGAAGACATAGAGTTCTTCCGAAAATTCATGGTAGAATTCCTAAAGGCGTAGCCCAGATGCCCCTGAAGCTATACGTAAAATATGTCTCGGTCGTCAGGGACCAAGTAGGCAAGGACCAAGAAGTAATTGTCCTAGATAAAGAGAAGGCTACACTCAGAGAGCTTCTACAGCTCCTGTACGAGAAGTATCGCCTGGAAGAATCCCCCGTCGAAGAGCTCCTGGTGCTCGTAAACGGTAAACGCCTAGACCCCGACGAGTACCTTCCAGACGAGAGCCAAATAATTATAGCGCCCCCAGTATCTGGCGGATAAAATGGCACAGAAAGGCTTCATCCGGGTGGGGTTTGTCGAAAAAATTGAGCCAGCCCAGCTACTCAGCGATTTTCTAGGTTCACTGGGCACAGAGGCTGGAGCAGTAACGATATTTACAGGGCGCATCAAGGGCAATATAGAGGGTAAAAAGGTCAACAGCCTTGTATATGAAGTCGCCGAGCCCTATTCTACGCAGAGCCTAGAAAAAATAGCCCGAGAGGAGCTCGAAAAGAACGGCCTCCTCGGGATAATGATTTACCACAAGAAAGGCGAAGCGTTCCCAGGCGAGCCCGTACTCTTTATAGCTGTAGCCTCTGTGTCAAGAAAAGAAGCCGTGCATGGTCTATACACTGTGCTTGAACGGGTTAAGCATGAGGCATACGTCTGGAAGCTCGAAAAGAGGGAGGACGGCGACTACTGGATAATTGGGGGCTCGAAAAGGGTTCCCAAGAAAGAAAGATAACTAAATTCTATTCCTCCTTTTTCTTTACCTTTTCAACTACCCTTATCGACCTTATTTCTGTCTGCGGGTATTGGCCGCGCTCATCCTTTTCTAGGGCTTTAACCATGTCCCAAATCGTGAGCAGGGCCACGCTGACACCCGTAAGGGCCTCCATCTCTACGCCTGTCCTGGCAGTTGTCTTCACGTTCACAGTGACCTTTGCCTCTTCGTCAAGCAACTCCACATCAACCTGTACAGATGTTATTGGAATAGGGTGACATAGGGGTATAATTTCCCACGTGCGTTTAACGGCAAGAATAGCCGCGGTCTTAGCCACTGAGACAACGTCGCCCTTTGGGACCTCGCCCCCTCTAATCTTCTCGATTGTCTCCCTGCGTAGCTTTATAGCTCCAACAGCTGTAGCCTCACGGTAGACCTCTTCTTTCCCAGTTATATCGACCATTCTCACTTTCCCGGCTTCAGGCATAGCTACTTACCCCTAGCCAGCGACAGGATATGCCCGCTTTCGGGCAATATAAGTTTCTCCAGTGCAAGTTTCACTGCGTTCGGCGAGCCAGGCAAGAGGAACACGAGCTTGCCAGAAAAGATGCCGGCAACACTGTTTGTTAGGAAGGCTGAAGGTCCTATCTCGTTGTAGCTAAGATATCTAAAGACGTCCCCAAAACCAGTCAGGGTTTTTTCGAGGACTTGTCCAAGCGTCTGGATCGTTACATCGCTAGGAGCGGGCCCCGTCCCGCCACTAAACACAATCACGTCTATATCCTCCCTGGTTGCAAGCTCCAGGAATGCTTCAAGCAGGAGCCGCGGGCTGTCGGGGATCAAAACGTATTCTACAAGCGTGTCGCCGTTTGCCTCTATGAGCTTTTTAGCTACTTCTATGGACTCGTCGGGTATGGTTTTTCCTCCAAGCTTTGCCTCGAAGCGCGACGTGCTAACCGTGACAAAAGCATACCTGAGGTTTTTCAGGGCCTTGGCTTTGTGCTCATGCATCCCAGAATGTATATGGTGCGGCATCGATTATTCACCAGCCTTAACTATGTGGCAAGAACTTTTATATTGTGTGATGGCCAAAATAACGCGTGGAAGAACGGAAAACACAGCAAGAGCCACAGAAGATTATCGGCGAAGGACGGCTGTCAGGCGGCAAAGTAGTAGTTACAGACAGCGATGCCGTTTCGAAGCTTGCAGAGAGGGGCTACGGTTTCCAGACGACGTCCGGGCTAGAGCTCTCACTTGTCGAGGCCGCATATCTCCTCCACAGGGGCCTACTCAAAGTGAAAAACGAGAAGGGGGAAGAAGTCCAGTTCAGCGAACTCGTAAAGCTGGCGGCCCAGGGCGACCCCGACTTCTGGCTGAAGCTGAACGTGTATGCAGACCTGAGGAATAGGTCATTTATAGTCCGGCACGGGGTTAACCCACGCGAGTTTCTCCTCGACTGGAAAAAGAAGAACAAGGTGCACCGCTTACTCATAAGGATCGTAGTGGAGGGCACAAAGATGGGGTTCGAAGAGTTTGAAGACATGTTTAGAAGGGCCCTAGAAAGCGACAGGGAGCTCGTCGTGGCAGTAGTAGATAAAGAGGGCGTCGTAACCTATTATACTGTTGAGGGTGGAAGCTATGAGCAAGTCTCCAAAGGAACTAAAGATAGTTTCGAGGTACCTTCTGAGTAAGAAGGACAGGAAGAAGCTAGAGGAAGAAGCAGAGAAGGAGCTTGGAAAAGACTACGCCGCGAAGATACAGGAAGCAGAACGCGTAGAAATAGCCATAGTCAAACACCCAGAGCTCAGCGAGCTCTACTTTCTAGACAACACCCTGGCATTTGTCAGGGTAACAGGGGACGGATTCATACCCTCTCTATACTATATCTACAAGGCCAATCTATCCCCAAGCTACCCCTCCGTATACGTTGATGCCGGCGCCGTGCCGAAGATCCTAAACGGTGCAGACGTAATGGTTCCAGGAATAAAAAAGATAGAGGGAGAATTCGGGCCCAACACAAGGGTCCTCGTAAAGGAACTAGACAAGGCCAGGACAATAGCTATAGGCTTATCCCTGATGAGCTCACAAGAAATCAAGACCAGCCAAAAAGGAAAAGCAATAAAAACGCTCCACTATCTAGGAGACGAGGTCTGGAACCTCTCAACAAAGTAGCCCCTATACGAGGCGTATACTCTCGGCGTTATGCGGGGCCCTCACTTCGAAGCTTAGGCCAGACTTCTTCTTGAACCACTCGCTGCCAAGGTAACGCATAAACTCGTCAATCTTGCTTGTCTCGCCATGGTTGAGGATAACCGTTTTAGGCGTAGGCTCCATTCTACGTATAAAAGCCTCTAGTTGCCTCCTGTCGCTGTGCCCAGAAAAGCCCTCAACCCTGTATACCTGCATCTTTAGATCCTTTGTTATGGCTTTCCCAGAGGGGTCTGAGAACGTTATCTTCCTTAGGCCTCCAAGAATCTTTCGGCCAAGCGTGCCCTCAACCTGGTAGCTTACGAAGACAAGACTACTGTTCTCGTCGTCTGCAAGCATCCTTAGATAGTCCAACACGGGGCCGCCCGTAAGCATGCCGGATGTAGCGAGAATTATCGCCGGCTTCCTTTCTATCACGTCTTCGCGGGCCTCGCCACGTATAACGTGGATATTCTCAGAAGTGAACGGGTTTTCATCGTTATAGATCATGCCCCTGATGGTTGCCGAGAGGTATTCGGGAAAAGTCATGTGTACAGCTGAAACCTCGTCAATCATGCCCTCGATAAATATGGGGAGCTGTGGTATGGCCTGCTTCTTCATCAGGTCAAGCAAAGCCAGCAGAACCTCCTGGGCCCTGCCCACGGCAAGGACAGGTATAAGTACTATGCCGTTTCGCTGTGCAGTCTCCAGGACTATTTTCCCGAGCTCCAGCTTCGCGTCGTCCTCGCTTGGCAAAATATCTGTCTTGGAGCCGTAAGTGCTCTCAATAATCAAGACCTCTGCCCTCGGGAACTTGTTGTATGCAGGGTCGAGAAGCATTGTCCTCGCATACTTCACGTCGCCAGTATAGACTATATTTATCAGGCCGTCGCCTATATGTAGATGGATCATAGCTGATCCCAAGATGTGTCCAGCCCTGTAAAACGTCAGCCTAATCTCCGGTGCAATGTCGGTAACTTCTCCATATGTCAGCGTGTACGTGTTGAGTATAAACGAGTTCACGTCACGCATAGAGTATAGCGGGTCTTTGCCTTCACGTTCAGACACCTTTACGTAGTCCTCCAAGAGGAGCTTCGCCAAGTGGAGGGTTGGCTCAGTCATGTATACGGGCCCCTTGTAGCCGTGCTTGAACAACACGGGCAGGGCGCCTATATGGTCGAGGTGCGCATGGGTAATAACGACCGCGTCCAGGTCGTCCACGTCGAACTCTGGCAAATCGAACAATGGTAGCTCGTCACCGTTGCCCGTAGGCTTTAACCCAGCGTCCATGAGGATGTTTGCCTCCGGCGTCTGTACTAGGATGGCGCTCCTGCCGACCTCCCTTGCCGCGCCGAGCGAGACTATCCTGACCATCTGTGTCGGGAAGATAGGCTTCCTATAGACCTTGTAGCCAAGCTTCTTCAGGAAGTCTATTCTCTCTTGCTTCGACGCCCTGTAGAGGTCCCTGATCTCCTTCACGGTTCTCGAGTGGATCGGGGGCCTCCTCAATACACGTGGGGTCCAAAGCGTCTCGAAGAATATGGCGTTTAGTGCGTCCTGTGTAACTTTCTCCGGAAAGAGTACCTCTACTTCGACCTCGCCTGTGATATCGTTGAAGTAGACGTTTTTTAGCCCGGCCTCTTCTGGTATGAGCTTCTCGATTACTTCCTCTGTCTCTTTTTCGCTTTTTCTCTTTTCTGGGTCGCCCCGAATTATGACCCTCTTCTTGATTGTCTTGGCAATCTTCTTTACAAGCTCGCCGTCGTTTTCCAAGAACACCTGTGGGCGCCTCGTGTATATGGCTACCTTTGGCCCCTCAAAGTCTACCTTTGTTATCTCTGTATCCCTGGGCACCGTGCTGAATATTGCCTCACGGATTTCCCTGGCAACTGCAACTATTGATTCCAAGAATTTCACCTGGAAAAAGGCTCTTAGCCAAATTGCTAGTGAAAAATCAAATATATAAACCCTAGCCTAGCGCCTGATTAGCTTTACTCCCTCCCTTGTAACTGTAGCCACGTCTACGCCCTCGCCGCTCCCAGGGTCCCTTGCCAGGGCAACATTAACCGCCTTGACAGCTAGGTTAACAGCTTCCTCGAGTGTCAAGTCTTCCCTGTATTCGTGCTCCAGCATCGAGACAGCGTAGGGAGACCCCGAGCCTGTAGCGGTGTATTTCTCCTGCGTAACCGTGCCGAGCCAGTCCACCGAGTAGAGGGATGGGCCGTCGCCGTCCAGCCCGCCTATAAGCATCTGGACGAGCAGTATTGGTCTATAATTGAATAGGATAAGCGACGTCAAGGTGGCTAGGCTCTTGACAGGTATAGGTGTCCCAACAGTCGTCTTGTAGTATCCAGCCTCGACCTTGAGCCTATCGATAAGCATTTGTGCGTCTCCAACAGTCCCAGCTATAGTCGCCGCTACATGTGAATCTATCTCGACTATTTTCCATACCTGCTTGTTGGCAATATAGCTCCCAGCCGTTGCCCTCCTATCAGCTGCAAGAACCACAAAGTCCTTACCCACTATTCCGACAGTAGTTGTGCCCTTCAGGAAGTTCTTTTCAATAGCCATACCTAACCCTAACCATCATGAATGCGATACATATAAATTAATATCTCTGCGGAGCTCCGGCTACACGTTCCCATCTGCTACAGGTTTAAATAGAGGACAATAATTTTTCCCCCATATGAGTGATGATGAATTTGCAGAAGCAATTAAAAAACAGCCACTAGTCAATATAGGTACCGCGGGACACGTCGACCATGGCAAGACAACGCTGGTCCAGGCACTTACGGGCATATGGGCCTCGAGGCACAGCGAAGAGATAAAGAGAGGCATAACCCTAAAGATTGGCTACGCTGATGCCGAGATATACAGGTGCCCAAAGTGTCCCCCGCCGCAGGCCTACTATACTAGTGCCACGATGCCTAAGGACGGGAAGTGCAAGTACTGTGGGACTCCTCTAGAATTCGTTAGGAAAGTCTCGTTTGTCGACGTGCCGGGACACGAAATGCTCATGTCAATCATGCTTGCAGGCACAGCCCTCATGGACGGCGCACTCCTGGTCATCGACGCTACTAAGGAGTGTCCCCAGCCCCAGACCCGGGAACACTTGACGGCTCTCTCAATAATCGGCGTGAAAAACATAGTTATTGTCCAGAACAAGATAGACGTTGTCTCGAAGGAGCGTGCAAAGGAAAACTACGAAGAAATAAAGAGGTTTGTCGAGGGAACAGTAGCAGAAAATGCTCCAATTATACCTGTGTCAGCTCTACACAAGGTCAACATAGACGCGCTGATATGGGCCCTCGAGAAGTACATTCCTACCCCCAATAGAGACACATCCAAGCCCCCCAGAATGTACGTGATAAGGTCATTTGACGTCAACAAGCCTGGCACCAGCGTCAAGGACATGGTTGGGGGAGTGCTGGGTGGAACAGTTGTCCAGGGCAAGTTCGAGCTTGGACACGAGATAGAGATAAGGCCTGGAATCAAGCTAAAGAAGGACGGCCAAGAGGTCTACGAGCCAGTCTACACCACTATAACCTCGCTAAAGACGGGGAACCAGCCGCTTGAAAAAGCCTACCCAGGAGGACTAATAGCCGTTGGAACAACACTTGACCCAAGCCTCACAAAGGCAGACGCGCTGATTGGGAACGTTGTAGGCTACCCGGGCACTCTGCCACCGGCTCTCTACGACGTAGAGATAGATACATATCTTTTAGAGAGGGTCGTGGGAATGGATCAGCCCCTCAAGGTCGAACCAATTAAGGCGGGCGAAATACTGCTGATAAACATCGGCACCTCTCTGTCCATTGGGCAGGTGACAAGCACCAGAGACAACGTGGTACACTTGAAGCTCCGTATCCCAGTTGTGGCTGAAAAGGGCGACAGGGTCGCCATCTCTAGGCAGATCGCCGGCAAATGGAGGCTTATAGCCTACGGCTACGTAAAGTAATTCCCCCTTTCCATGCAAGAGCAGGAGCGTCGATGGGAAATGGGAAGAAAAACAATATCAATGGTAACCGAGTCCTTCGCGTCGAAAGGTTCAATTTTCCAGCCGATGCTTTCCAGCAAGTGCATTGGCTGTGAAAACTTCTCTGTATGCATAGGCGCGCTCAGGCCACTAGTCAGCTATAGGGTGGTCTCTACCCGGAACCACTACAACGTGTGCCCGGCGCTGGCGGAGAGAATGCAAGTAGTCGAGGTAGAAGAGTTGCCCTTCAAGGTGATCCTAGAAGCACAGGTAGCGATGCCAGGCGCATCTGTCCGATACACTAGGCCATCTTGTAGCGAGGACATAAAAAAGCAGTACCCCCTAGAGTGCAACCCGGTCTACCTAGAAGAAGGCGAAAAAATAAACGTTATAAGGCGTGTCGCGAGAGTCGGAGAAAACCTTTTCCTATGCGAAGTGGAGGCTACTGCCCCTCCGTCGCCTCGGCTTTGGATTCTTGCGAAACGCTTTCTTGCCCAGCGGAAGACTCCTTAGACTCCTCCTTCGCTGCTTCTCCTTTCTTTTCTTCCTCCTTCTTTGGCCTCTCGATGGGCACCTTGGCTACGAATTCTACATTGTTCATATTTTCGAAGTGCCTCTGGACATCCCTCACGAAGCCGCTGAGCAGCGTGAAGGCATTTTCAATGAGGAATATCGAGGTCGGCACCTCTATTTTTACTGTGTCCCCAGCTATCTCTGCCTTTATGTTTTCTTTGGGGATGTTCCTAAACCACCTGTGGAACAGTTCCCTAATTTTTTCTGCATCGTCCTTGAGGATCTTTTCGAGCGTCAACTCTACCTTGACCTTTTTGCCTGCAAATGGATGGTTAAAGTCTATTGTAACTCTGCCCGCGCCTATCCTTATTACTCGGCCCCTCCTTCCCTCGATCTCTACTTCTTCGCCGACCCTTGGTATGACCCCCCTGCTTGAAAGCTCCCTCGCTGGGAGAATCACGATGTTTTTAGGGTCTCTCTCGCCAAAGGCCTGGGAAGGCTCGAGGACGAACTCTCTCTTTTCATTCTCGTTCATCTCTACAAGCACGTCCTCGATGGGTTTTATGACGAAGCCCTCCCCAATAATGACTAGTTCAGGCTCGAAGACAACGTTCTCGGTCTTGAGCCCAGCTTTCTCGGCAACCTCCTTGTAGGTGGTGTCAATAACTTTTTCCTGCGTGTCGTCGAGCACAGTGAGCGTGTAGTTGATCAGTACGAATTCTCCCTTCTGCAGTCCCATACTTTTATCGCCGCAGTGTCGAAGAATTCATCTAAATATTAATTTTACCTTTTCCAAGCCTCCATGAAAAGCAAATTTATAAGCACAGTTTCATCTTTGATTTTAGGTTTCTGGTGACTAATTTGAGTGATGGAGAAAAACCCCAAGAAATAGAGCTGAAGGTCTTGGAGGTCAGGCAACACGAGGCTGGAAGAGGCAGAGTAAGAATAGACGAAGACGCAATGGAGGCACTCGGCATCAGCGCGGGCGACGTCGTAGAGATAGAGGGCAAGAGAAAGACCGTGGCAGTGGCGTGGCCGGGCTACGCCGAGGACAAGGGGAAAGGAGTCATAAGGATGGATGGCTGGACACGTAAAAACGCCGGGGTAAGCATCGGCGACAAGGTGAAGGTGCGCAGGGCCGAAGTAAAGCCAGCAACGTTTGTCAGGCTGGCCCCGGTCTCAATGACGCTAGCGGTGGACGAGAACTTCATTGCATACGTCAAGAAACGCCTGCTCGACAGGCCGATAATAGAGGGAGACGTTATACAGATACCCGTACTTGGACAAGTGATACACTTCACTGTCACAAACATCAAGCCAAAGGGAGTAGTAGTCGTAACCGACAAGACACAGCTAAAGATACTTGAAAGACCAGTAGACACAGGCAAAATACCAAGGGTCACATACGACGACATCGGAGACCTAGAGGAGGCCAAGCAGAAGATACGTGAAATGGTCGAGCTGCCCCTCAGGCACCCCGAGCTCTTCAAGCGCCTAGGCATCGACCCGCCGAAGGGCATCCTGCTCTACGGCCCCCCAGGCACGGGCAAGACCCTTCTGGCAAAGGCCGTCGCAAACGAGACAGACGCATACTTCATAGCAATCAACGGCCCAGAAATAATGAGCAAGTTTTATGGCGAAAGCGAGCAGAGATTGAGAGAAATCTTTGAAGAGGCAAAGGAGCACGCCCCCGCAATAATATTCATCGACGAGATTGACGCCATCGCCCCAAAGAGGGAGGAAGTAACAGGAGAAGTAGAAAAGAGAGTAGTAGCACAGCTACTAGCACTAATGGACGGACTCGAGGCACGCGGAGACGTGATAGTCATAGGCGCGACAAACAGGCCCAATGCTGTTGACCCAGCCCTCAGGAGGCCGGGCAGGTTCGACAGGGAAATAGAGATAGGCATACCAGACAAGCGTGGACGCCTAGAGATACTCAAGGTACACACCAGGAGCATGCCGCTAGCAAAGGACGTCGACCTCGAGAAGCTAGCAGAGATAACACACGGATACGTAGGCGCAGACATAGCCGCCCTCTGCAGAGAAGCTGCAATGAAGGCCCTGAGAAGGGTTCTCCCCAAGATAGACCTAGAACGCGAAGAAATCCCAGTAGAAGTCCTAGAGACGATCGAAGTCACAATGGAGGACTTCATGAATGCATACAGAGAAATAACTCCAAGCGCCCTCAGGGAAATCGAGGTAGAAGTCCCAACTGTACGCTGGACCGACATAGGTGGACTAGAGGATGTAAAACAACAGCTCCGCGAGGCAGTAGAATGGCCACTGAAATATCCAGACTCGTTTAGGCGTCTTGGCATCGACCCGCCGAAGGGCATCCTGCTCTACGGCCCCCCAGGCACGGGCAAGACCCTTCTGGCAAAGGCTGTAGCCACCGAGAGCGAGGCAAACTTTGTAAGCATAAAGGGTCCAGAAGTCTTCAGCAAGTGGGTAGGAGAAAGCGAGAGGGCAGTAAGGGAGCTCTTCAGGAAGGCCAGACAGGTCGCCCCAAGCATAATCTTCATCGACGAGATAGACGCCCTCGCCCCAATGAGGGGACTCGTCTCGACAGACTCGGGCGTAACAGAGCGCGTAGTAAGCCAGCTCCTCACAGAGATAGACGGCCTAGAAAGGCTTGAGGGCGTGGTCGTGATTGCTGCCACTAATAGGCCCGACATTATTGACCCGGCTTTGCTTAGGCCTGGCAGGTTTGACCGCTTGATATATGTCCCGCCGCCAGACGAGAAAGCCAGGCTAGAGATACTCAAGGTACACACTAGGAGAATGCCCCTGGCAGAAGACGTAGACCTCCTAGAAATAGCCAAAAAGACAGAAGGCTATACAGGAGCAGACATAGAGGTGCTCGTGAGGGAGGCTGGTCTCCTAGCTCTACGAGAAAACATAAACACTGATAAGGTCTATGCCAGGCACTTCGAAGAGGCACTAAAGAAGGTCAAGCCGTCCCTCACACAGGACATTATAAAGTTCTACGAGGCCTGGAACGAGAGGGCCAGGAAAGTCTCCAAGCAACAGCTAACCGTAACAGGATTCTACGTGTGAAGAAAATGAACAACGAAGCCGTCCTATTCGTTCTCTCCGAGCTTAAACGGAACAACGGGACACTAAACGACAAAGACCTCTACGAAAACGTAAACAAGGCCCTAAAATATGTCGGGCAAGAAGTCTCGCCCAAAGAGTTCAACAAGCTACTCCTCATACTCGAGACACGCGGCTATATAAGGGTCGAAGGCTCCAGGAAAAACATGAGGATAATCAAGCTACTCAAGAAAGAGGCGAACACAAGTGGGAGTTAAAATAAAGGAGCTAGTAGAGCCCGTAGCAAAGGAGGTAGACCTAGAATTCTTCGCCAAAAAGGTCATAGCTATAGACGCTTACAACATCCTCTACCAGTTCCTCGCAACAATAAGGCAGAAAGACGGTACACCGCTAATGGACGCACAGGGCAACATAACCAGCCACCTCAACGGCCTATTCTACAGGACAATAAACTTCGTAGAGGTAGGCATAAAGCCCGTCTACGTCTTCGACGGCAAACCCCCAGAACTAAAACAGAAGGAGCTGGAGAGAAGGTTACAGGTAAAAGTCCAGGCAGAACAAAAATACAAGGAGGCAATCGAGAGAGGAGACCTCGAGGAAGCCAGAGTCTATGCACAGCAGACCAGCAGGCTCTCCACGTCCATGGTCGAAGACGCCAAGCTACTCCTACAGTACATGGGCATACCATACATAAACGCCCCAAGCGAGGGAGAAGCCCAAGCCGCACACCTGGCAAAAAAGGGAGACGCCTGGGCCACGGGCAGCCAGGACTTCGACTCCCTGTTGTTCGGAAGCCCCAGACTAGTCAGAAACCTCGGCGTCACTGGCAAGAGGAAGCTGCCCAGGAAAGACGTCTACGTAGAAGTAAAGCCAGAAATAATAGAGCTAGAACAGCTCCTAAAAACACACGGCATAACACATGAACAGCTAATAGTCATAGGCATACTCGTAGGCACAGACTACGCCCCAGAAGGCGCAAAAGACATAGGAGTAAAAAAGGCACTAAAACTAGTCAAAGAGCTCAGGGACCCCGACAAAATCTTTAAATCAGTCGAGTGGCAAAGCGACGTCCCGCCCCAAGAAATACTAAAGCTCTTCCAAAAACCACCAGTCACAGACAACTACACCCTCACGTGGAGACAGCCAGACAAAGAAAAAATCATAAGCCTACTAGTAGACAAGCACCAGTTCTCCCTAGACAGGGTAACAAACGCCCTAGACAGGCTAGAAAAAGCATACAACACACACTTCCGCCAACAATCACTGGAAACATGGTTCGGCTTCTAGACGGCACACCCATAGAGATAATCAACGCCAAGGGACACCCCAACATACGCGCAACCCACAAAACCACAATGGAGATAACCAGAGACCCAGAACTCACACCACGCGGAGACTGCATAATAGGAGTAAAAGCAGACAAAGCCGCAAAAGACCTCTCACCACAAACCCTAAACCTAATCAAGACCCCAGCCCCAATACTAATCATAATCTACCTACCACAACACGACACATACGACCACTTCTACGCCCACGGAAACCCAAACCTAAACCCCACACACCCAGCCTCCATAGTAATAAGAAAAAGCACCTACATCGACCCACGAACAATCGCGACACAGTCCCAAAAAGCCGCAAACGACCTACCACAACACATCAAAAACCACCTAAAAAACCCAGACACCCACATACAACTCATAATTACACACCCAAACCAAACACCACAACAAGTAATACAGCTAATCAAAAACAACAAAACCTGAGACCCTAGAGCCAAAAGACAAAGCCTAAGTCTTACCTTCAATTATCTCAATTCCTTCATCCCTTACAATTATCAGCTTGTCATCAAGATCCTTGATCATTGCTAACACCTTCGCAATGCCTTCAATAAGCTTTTCAGCCCTAGGAGGATGAACCCGAAGTACTATAATTCCATGAAACTGCCCAGGGGGATACAAAATCGTGTTTGTGAAGTCACTGTCTCGTGTAACCAACACATATTTCCCGCTTATAGCAATAGACGCCAACTCGCTATTCTTCAAACCCTTTGTAGAGTACTCAGCGACATAGCCCATAGATTCGAGAAACTCCTTCACTTTTCTAGGAACATTCTCATCAAGTAGGAATTTCAACATACCGGACGTAGTGTTCTCCTCTTATGATCTTTGCAGCCCAAAGTAATGCCTCTCTTATCATCTCCTCATTCAGGCTGGGATAATAGTCCCTAACAATCTCCTCTATAGACACGCCGGCCCCAAGAAGCTCAATAACATCACTAACCAGAATCCTGGTTCCCTTGAACACAGGCTTACCATGACAAACCTCGTCATCAATAACAATATATCGACCAATCTCTAGCCTCATACCCCACATGTATCTACACTTCATCAGTATAAAAACCTTAAACAGGAAAGCACAAGCAAAACACAACTTAATGCTTGCGCCCTCGAAACCTTCTCTCCTCAACAAAGAAAAATTTATCACCAGACTA
>Ga0209225_1002708_pt1 | contig 15607 bp, 13 predicted proteins | sample WasSprMetagenome_FD_184732 | JGI IMG/M metagenome (GOLD analysis project Ga0209225, IMG submission 184732) | Sulfidic aquatic microbial communities from Washburn Spring, Yellowstone National Park, USA - WS (SPAdes) (version 3) | ecosystem: Environmental > Aquatic > Thermal springs > Hot (42-90C)...
TTGGTATATCTGCATTTGCTCTAACTCCAATTTTTCTAAATTCATCAACCCATTCCATCAAAGTTTTAAATTCTCCTGTTATTCCTGCTTCAATTGTTGGGACTTGACCAATTATTACATTTCCTGTCCCTCCATCAATTGTAATCCAGTCCCCTTCCTTTAATTCTTTATCCTTTATTCTCATAATTCCTTTTTCTTCATCTATTTGTATTTCTCCACATCCTACTACACACGGTTTTCCCATCCCTCTTGCAACAACTGCTGCGTGAGATGTCATTCCACCCCTGCTTGTTAAAATTCCCTTTGCTGTTGCCATACCATGAATATCATCAGGGCTTGTTTCTTCCCTTACAAGTATAACTGGTTCATTTTTTCCAAGTTCTTCTGCTTTATCTGCTGTAAACACAATTTTACCACTTGCAGCCCCGGGTGAAGCAGGAAGTCCTTTAGCAATAGGTTCTACCTTTGCTTTTGGGTCAATAATTGGATGTAGTAACTGGTCTATCTGGGATGGTTCAACCCTCATTATTGCTTCTTCTTTTGTTATCAGGCCTTCCTTTACCATATCAACCGCTATTTTAACTGCTGCAAGGGGAGTTCTTTTCCCTGTTCTTGTTTGGAGCATATAAAGTTTTCCTCTTTCAATGGTAAATTCAAAATCTTGGACATCTCTATAATGTTTTTCCAATCTATTTGTGATTTCTTTTAACTGTTTATATACTTCAGGCATTTCTTTTTCAAGTTCGCTTATTGGTTTTGGAGTTCTTATTCCTGCAACTACATCCTCTCCCTGTGCATTTGTTAAATATTCTCCATAAAATTCTTTTTCTCCTGTTGATGGATTTCTTGTAAAGCCAACTCCTGTGCCTGAATCATTACCCATATTTCCAAAAACCATTGTAACAATATTTACAGCAGTCCCAAGGTCATCAGGAATTTTATTTAATTTTCTGTATGTTATTGCTCTTGGATTATTCCATGATTCAAAAACAGCATTTATTGCCATTTTTAATTGAACCATGGGGTCCTGTGGAAAATCTTCTCCTGTCTTTTCTTTATAAATTTCTTTATATTTTTCAACTATTTCTTTTAAATCATTTGCATCAAGGTCTGAATCATACTGGACCCCTTTTTCTCTCTTTTTATTTTCAAGTATTTTTTCAAATTCATTTTTGTCTATTCCCATAACAACATTTCCAAACATCTGAATAAATCTTCTATAAGCATCATAGGCAAATCTTTCATTACCTGTGCTTTCAGCAAGTCCTTTTACCGATTCATCATTAAGTCCAAGATTTAAAATTGTATCCATCATTCCAGGCATGGAAAATTTTGCTCCAGACCTTACCGAAACAAGTAAAGGATTTTTTGGGTCACCAAATTTTTTACCTGTAACTTTTTCAAGTTTTTTCAGATATTTTTTAAGTTCCTCCTCAAAATCATCTGGTAATTTTTTATTATTTTTATAATAATATCTACACATCTCGGTTGTGATTGTAAATCCAGGTGGAACAGGAATTCCTGCATTTGTCATTTCAGCAAGCCCTGCTCCTTTTCCACCGAGCAAATCTTTCATATCACCTTTTCCTTCTGCCTTACCCTCTCCAAAAAAGTAAATATATTTCTTCTTTTTTGCCATTTTTTTCCCTCCTTTTTTAAAGAAAATAATTATAGAAAGTTTTTAAAGAAATGTCAAAAATTAGATTTTCATAATTTTTTTACTTTTATATGACTTATATGCTTTTTCTGTGACTTCAAGTATATGCAAAGCATTTTCCCAATTATTTATTTCTGGTTCTTTATTTTTCAAAATACAATCAGCAAAATATTCAGTTTCTGCTGTATAAGGATTTATTTTTTCAAATTCAATTTCTTTAAATTCTCTTATAACATCCTTACTCTGAGTCGCATCATAACCTGTTTCTCCAAGACCAAAAATACCTTCCATTTTTCCACCAACACTCTGTCCAATTGTTCCTTCTGTTAATATCGCTCCTTTACTTCCATATATTTCAAGTCGCGTTTTACTTGCTTCGTCAGGAATACAGAAGAAACAGTCAACTGTTGCATGAGTTCCTTTTGAAAATTCAATTAAAGTTGTAGAAGAATCTTCTACCTTATAATTATGGACCTGTGTATTAACTATAGAAACAACATATTTTATCCTATCATTTATAAAATATTCAAGAAGGTCATATAAATGTGTTGCCATATCTATTAAACTCCCACCTCCTCCTTTGCTTGGAATTTGCCTCCATGCTCCTTCAATCGGCGGATACCAGCAGGATAATTGTGCTCTCATATAAACTATTTTTCCAAGCATTCCTTTCTCAATTAATTCTTTTATTTTTTTATGTGCACCATGGAATTTCATCATATATCCTTCCTGAAGAAAAACACCATTTTTTTTACAAATTTTAACAGCCTCTTTCCCTTCTTTTAAATTTTTACATAATGGTTTTTCACATAATATATGTTTTCCCTTTTCTGCTGCAAGTTTTATATGTTTTAAATGAAGATAAACAGGACTTGCTATATAAACAGCGTCAATTTCAGGGTCATTTACTAAATCCTTTTCTTTTTCATAATATTTTGGAATATTAAATTTTTCTGCAATACTTTTAGCATTTACTATATCCATAACAGCAACCACTTCAAGATTTTTTGCCTCAAGCATTCCAGGTATTGTTCTTCTTGTGGCTATACCACCTGCTCCTATAACTCCAAATCTAATCTTTCTTTCCATGAATCCTCCTTATTTCATGTATGCTTTTGCTACTTTATTGAATGCTTCTACATATTTTTCCATATGTTTTATCTCATAAACAGGATGTGTAAAGAAACTAATTGTTCTATCTGATAGCCATTTTGCTTTTTTGCATTCAACCTTTGTATAATCAATAAATCTTGCATTAGGGTCATTAAATGGATAATTTAATCTTCCAAAGCCAACTCTTTCAGTATACGCTTTTTCTCTATACATTTCAGGCCATAAAACTCCATAAACAGGAACACCTTCTGCTTCAATTGCAGCAATAAATTGTTTCATTGGAACTTTTAATCTGTCTGTATCAATTACAAAGGGAGCCCACCAGAATGCGTTTTTTCTTTCTTCTGTATCAAGAGGAGGATATAAAACAAGTGGATGGTCTTTTAGAGCCTCAATTAAAAATCTTCCGTTTCTTCTTCTATTTGGTAAATTCCATGTTTCAAATCTTTCAAGTTCACATAATCCTATTAAAGATTGTATTTCTGTCATTCTATAATTAAAGCCAACCCTTCTATGGATGTACATCAACTTTTTTTCCAATTCAAGCAATCTTAATCTTTCCTTTACATCATATCCATGGTCTCTAAATGACATACATTCCCAGTATAAATCCTCATTATTTGTTATAACTGCTCCACCTTCTCCTCCTGTTGTAAAATGCTTACTCTGGCAGAAACTGAAACATCCAACATCTCCTATTGTTCCAACTTTTTTACCTTTATATTCTCCTCCATGTGCCTGAGCGCAATCTTCAATTACATAAAGGTTATGTTTTCTTGCAATTTCCATTATAGGGTCCATATCACATACAACACCATATAAATGAACAACTAAAATTGCTTTTGTTCTTTCATTAATTTTATCTTCAATATCATTTGGGTCTATTGTATGTGTTTCGTCTGTATCCGCAAATACAGGTAATGCTCCTGCCTGAAGGATACAGAAAGAGGATGCAATAAAAGAATATGAAGGGCAGATTACCTCATCACCCGGACCAATTCCAAGAGCAGCAACTGCAGTATGTAAGGCACTTGTTCCATTTGTAGTTGTTATACAATATTTTGCTCCGTTATATTCAGCCCATGCTTTTTCAAATTTTACTCCTATTTCTCCTGTCCAGTAATTAACTTTTCCTGTTTTTAATGGCTCTGCAACCATCTGAATTGTTTTTTCTGAAAAAGAAGGCCACATTGGAAATGGCTCTGTATTGACAGGCTTTCCTCCTTCAATTGCTAATTTTTCCATATTCCCCTCCTTTTTTACTGTTTTGAAAATTATTGTAAAATATATAAAAAAATTTGTCAAGTGAAAAATTTCGGGTTAAAATTTAATTAAAAAGGAGGTAAGTATGAATTTAATAGATACAATAAAAGGGTCTTTGCTTGAGAATTTCTTTCCAAGAGGCTGGGACTTAGAAAAAATTGAAAGATGTTGTTCATATCCGCCAGAAAAGATTACTGAAAGACAGCCATGGTGGCATAAGAATTTTATACCTGTTCCCTGTGATACACTTGAAGAATTTAATGTAAAAATGGGGCATGAAATTGCTTATGAAATATGTGTTGCAAAAGAAGAAAATAGAGAAATAATTTTGATTTTACCTGTTGGACCAATGGGAATGTATAAATGGGTTGTTTATTTTTTGAAAGAATGGAATGTTGATTGCAAACATGTATGGGGATTTAATATGGATGAATGGAGTGATAAAGAAGGAAATACTTTGCCTTCTACAGAACCAGGTGCCTTCCAGAATGCAATGGAAAATGCTTTTTATGGACCTCTTGGAGAATTAACAGTTCCTAAAAATCAGAGATTTTTTGCAACAAAGGAATTATTGCCCCAGTATCCTGAAAAAATAAATTCTTTAAGAAAAAAGGGAGCGAAACTTGTTGTTATCTTTGGAATAGGCAGAGTCTTTCATATTGCTTTCTGGGAACCACATTTTGCAGAAGAATTTAAATCAGAAGAGGAATGGAAAAAACAGGAGTACCGTCTTGGTGCAAAACTTCATCCATTGACAATTGAACAGAATGCAATAACAAGTTTTAAGAGTAGAACAACTTTAGTTCCCTGTTTTGCAAATACAATTGGTCCAGGAATATTTTTAAAGGCAGATAAAATTATTGGAGGAGCAGATGGAACTCTTGGAAGAGGAATGATGTGGCAGGGAATGAGTTTATGGGTTACATTGAGATATGGACCTGATATATGGGTTCCAAGCAGTTTTATGCCGACATTACCTGGTAAATTATTTTTCCTTAAAGAACTTGCTGGACCATTGATTCCTGAGTGTAATTAAAATGGAAAAATTAAAATTAGGACTTATTATTGGTTCAGTAAATCTTGAAGAGGGATTTAAGAAGGTAAAATCTTTGAATTTAAATTTATGTCAGATTGGATTCGTTTCAGAAGAAATAGGTAATTTTGACCCCTATAAAATAAAAAAGATGTCTGAAAATTATGGGATTGAAATTTTTAGCGTTTTTATGTTATTTAAAGGACAGATTTTCAACAATAAAGATGGTCCTGAAACAATGGGTTTTGTTGCTCCTAAATATAGAGAAGAAAGATTAAAACTTGCATTAGAATTTTCTGATTTTGTAAAAGAAATGGGTGTGAAAAATATTGTATGTCATGTTGGCTTTATTCCTGATGATGAAGAAGACCCGATTTATAAAACATTTTTACCTGTGATGAAAAAGGTTATTGAAAAATGTAAAGAAAATAATCAGATTTTTTGTTTTGAAACAGGTCAGGAATTGCCCTCTACTTTAAAAAGAACTATTATAGATATTAGTTTTGATAATGTTGGAATAAATTTAGACCCTGCTAATTTAATTTTATATGGAAAAGCAAATCCACTTGATGCAGTTGAAATTTTTGGCGAATATGTAAAAAGTATGCATGGAAAGGATGGGCTATGGCCTAATAGAGATGAATATCTTGGTAGAGAAGTTCCAATTGGAGAAGGAATGGTAAATTTTCCTGTTCTTTTGAGAAGATTAAAAAATAAAGGTTTTAATGGACCGATAATTATAGAAAGAGAAATAAGTGGTGAGAGACAGATTGAGGATATAAAAAAGGCAATAAATTATTTAACTCCATATCTTTAAAAAGCAGAATTAATTATCTTTAAAAAGTTATCTCTACTTAAAACAAACTTCATTTTTTTCATTGCTCTTTCACAGCCCTTTATAGATAAGTTTACAAGTTCTTCAATATCTTCTTTTTTGACTCCAATTTCTCTCAATTTAGATGGAAGTTTTAATGAAGTTATTAAGTTCTGAAGTTCTGAAGTTGTTCCAATAACTTTTTCAATTTCTTTTATTTCTCTCTCATAATTATTTTCTTTCAAAAATTCAAGAACATAAGGTAAAAATAATCCATTACTTGTTCCATGATGTGTTTTATATTTTATTGTTAAAGAATATCCTATACCATGAACTATAATTGTTCCTGTTTTATTTATTGCATATCCTGCAAATGTTGAAGCAAGGAATACCTTTTCTTTGCTTTCTTTATCCCCATCAAAGGCCTTCTTTAAATTTTCTATTAGTAATTTTAATGACTCTATTGAGAAAAATCTTGAAATAAAATCAGAGTTTATTGCAAGATAACTTTCAACTGCATGAGAGAAAGCATCAATTCCAGTTGCAGCAATAAGATTTGATGGAAGGTAATCAAGGACATCAGGGTCTAAGATTGCAAGTTTTGGCATAATTTTTTCACTGCTTACTGTCTTTTTTGTTTTTTCATTTTTATCTATTATAACCGCATATCTTGTAACTTCACTTCCTGTTCCACATGTTGTTGGAATTGCTATAACTGGTAATGGTTCATTTTCATATTCAACTTCTCCAAAATAATCTCTTAATGAACCTTTATTTGTTGCCATAACTGCAATACATTTTCCGACATCCATTGCACTTCCACCACCAATTGCAAGAATTACATCGCATTTTTCCTCTTTGCAGAATTTTATACCTTCTTCAACATTTTCTACATCAGGTTCAGGATTAACTTTTGCAAATATTGAATAATTTATATTTTCCTTTTTAAAAATCTTTTCAATCTTTTCAATCAATCCAGTTTTATAAATAAAATTTTTGCCAGAAACAATAAGAACCTTTCTTCCATATTGCTTCACCAGTGGAATATACTTTTCAATACCATTCCTTTCAAAATAAATTTTTGTAGGAGTATAAAAATATATTGGTTCCATAAAAACTCCTCCCTATGTTAAAAAAGCAAATTTGACTCCTAAACTTTCAAATTTCTCAAAAAATTCAGGAAATGAAATATTAACACATTCAGCATTTTCTATAATTGTCTCTCCTTCTGCTATAAAAGAAGCAATTACAAGGGACATAGCAATTCTATGGTCATTCCATGAATTTACCTTTGCTCCTTTTAATTTTTTAACACCATCAATAATAAATCCATCTTTTTTTTCTTCTATTTTTGCTCCAAGTTTTTTTAATTCAGTTGTTATTGCTTTTATTCTATCAGATTCTTTAACCCTTAATTCTCTTGCACCTTTAACAATTGTTTTTCCTTCAGCGATACTTCCTAAAACAGCAATTAGTGGGATTTCATCAATTATATTTGGAACCTCTTCCGGAAAAATTTCAGTCCCTTTTAATTTTTCACAATAATATACCTTTATATCACCTACTGGTTCCCCTGAAATTTCTTTTTGATTTAAAATTTCAAAATTTCCACCCATCCTTTCTATAATCTTTAAAAAACCTGTTCTTGTTGGATTTAAGCCAACATTTTTTATAATTATTGAGGAATTAGGAACAATTGAAGATGCAGAAATGAAATAAGAGGCAGAAGAAAAATCCCCTGGTATAAATATTTCTTTCCCCTTTAATTTCTGTTTTCCTTTTACAATAATTTTATTTTTCTCCTTTTCAATATAACCTTCAAAATATTTTAATATTCTTTCTGTATGGTCTCTTGTTTCATATGGTTCTTCTATAATTGTTTCTCCTTCAGCAAAAAGAGTAGCAAAAATTATACAACTTTTTACCTGAGCAGAAGCAACTTCCATTTTAAAATTAATTCCCTTCAGTTTTTTTCCAATGATTGTAAGTGGTGGATATTTATTTTCACATCTACCATAAATTTCTCCACCCATCATTTCTATTGGTTTTATAATTCTATCCATCGGTCTTTTAATAAGGGAATTATCTCCTGTAAGAACCGAATAAAATGGTTTTGCTGATAAAATTCCTGAAAGTAAACGAATTGTTGTTCCTGAATTTTTGCAATCAAGTATATTTTCACTTTCTTTATATTCACATCCTTTGACAACTATTTTTCCATTTTCTTCCCATATTTCAACTCCAAGTTTTTTTAAACAATCAAAAGTAGCAAGAGTATCCTCACTTTTAAGAAAATTATAAATGGTGGTAAACCCTTCTGATATACTCCCAAATAATAAACTTCTGTGTGAAATTGATTTATCTCCTGGCAATTCTATTTCACCATAAAGTTTTTCTATTTTTTTACTTATAACATTCATTTTTAAAATTCTTTTTTCATAATTTTTATGAACGGTTCCAGTTCCCTTATTAAATCTTCAAACATATCAAATGTAATTGATTGAAATCCATCTGAAAGTGCTTCTTCTGGTTTTGGATGAACCTCAATTAAAAGGCCATCTGCTCCAACTGCTACCGCTGCTTTACTCATGGGTATAATTATATCCCTTCTTCCTGTTCCATGACTCGGGTCAACAATTACAGGTAAATGGGTTTCTTTTTTTAATATAGGAATTGCACTCAGATCAAGTGTATTTCTTGTAAATTCTGAATCAAATGTTCTTATTCCTCTTTCACACAATATTACTTTGTTATTTCCTTCTTTTAGAATATATTCAGCACAGTTAAGAAATTCTGATATTTTTGCAGAAAAATTCCTTTTGAGTAAAACAGGTTTATCAATTTTTCCGACTTTCTGAAGTAATCTATAATTGAACATATTTCTTGTTCCAATCTGTAAAATATCACTTACTTCACTAACAATATCAACTTCTTCAGGGGATAAAACTTCAGTTATTATAGGTATTTTTAATTCTTCCTTTACTTCCTTTAAAATGTTTAAACCTTCCTTCCCAAGGCCGAGAAAAGAATAAGGGGATGTTCTTGGTTTAAATATTGCTCCCCTTAAAATTTTAGCACCTAACTGTTTTATAAATTTTCCGGTTATTAAAAGTTGTTCTTTACTTTCCACCGAACATGGACCTGCCATAATAACAAAGTATCCTTCACCAATTTTGACACCATTTACCTCTATTATTGTATCCTTTTTATGAAATTCTCTACTTGCAAGTTTATATTCTTTTAAAATACTTATAACCTCACTGACACCTGGTAGAATCCGAAATGTTTCATCTGAGAGTCCCCTTGTATCTCCAATTATACCAATTATAGTTCTTTCCTCTCCTTTACTCACATGTGCTTTAAATCCAAGTTTTTCTATTTTTTCAACAACCCTTTTAATATCTTCTTCAGTTGCATCGTTTCTCATAATAATTAAATCAGCCATATATACCTCCCTTTAACTTTCTTGTAAATTGACTTATCCATATGTCCTCCTTTTTATCCTTCCCTTGGATATGAACCAAGAATTTTCAAAAAAACACTCACTTTTTCAACATTATTTAATGCTCTTTTAACATTTATATCATCCTTATGACCTATAAAGTCAACAAAAAATACATATTCCCATGCTTTTTTCTTACTCGGTCTTGATTCTATTTTTGTTAAATTTATATTTTCCTCTTTAAAATAAGATAAAATATCATGCAAAGCCCCTACCCTGTCCTTAATTGAAAAAAGAATTGATGTTTTATCGTTTCCAGTTTTTTCAGCAAAATCACTTCCAATAACAAGAAATCTTGTTATATTTTCCCTGAAGTCCTCGATTCTCTCTGCAATTATATTTAAATTATACATAGAAGATGCAATTTCAGAAGCAATTGCAGCAGCATTTTTTTCCTTCATTACTTTTTTTACAGCACTTATTGTGCTTTCTGTTTCAAATATTTCTGCCTCTGGTAAATTTTCTCCAATCCAGTTTCTACATTGAGCAATTGCCTGTGGATGTGAATATATCTTTTTTATCTTATCCATTGAATTTTCTTTTGAAAGTAAATAATGGTGAATTTCAAGTGAGATTTCAGATATTATTTTTAAATCACTTTCAAGAAATACATCAAGCGTATGTGTTACTATCCCTTCTATTGAATTTTCAACAGGCACTACTCCATAATCAACCCTTTTCTTTTCTACTTCTCTGAATACCTCATCTATAGTTTTTACCGGTATATATTTTGCTTTTTCTCCAAATTTTTTCATTGCCGCAAGATGTGTGAATGTTCCTTCAGGTCCAAGATATGCAACTTTTATTTCTCTGAACATTCCTCTGTAAATTTTAAAGATTGATTCCATAATTATTTTTAGGTCCTCTGGTTTTAACAATCCTTTATTTTTATTTATTAACCTCTCTATAATTTTTTTCTCTCTTGAAGGGTCAAAAACTGATTTCTTTTCTTTTTCCTTTATTTCTATTACTTCCTTTACAATTTCTGCCCTTTTATTTAGAAGTTCAATAAGTTTTTCATCAATTTCATCAATTTTTCTTCTCAATTCATCAATTTTTTTCATTTTTAATCTCCTTTAAAATTTTTAAAACATCTTTTACCTCCATTTCAACACCAATTTTAACCTTTCCGATTTTTTCAGGAAGAACAATTCTTAATTTTCCTCCTTTTATCTTTTTATCATATTTCATATATTCAACTATTTTTTCAAAGTCAATATCCTCAAATGAGGTGTAAAGTTTGTATTTACCGCATAAATTTTTAATCCTTTCATAGACCTCTTTATCACATATTCCATTTTTATAAGAAATATAACTCTCTCCTATCATTCCAAGAGAAACAGCATCTCCATGAGAGAATTTTTTTATATCTGAAATTTCAATTGCATGACCAATAGTATGACCAAAATTTAAAATTTCTCTCAATCCCTTTATTTCTTTTTCATCCTTTTCAACAATATTTACCTTGATTCTTACACTTTCCTTTATCAAAAATTCATAATTTTCTTCTATTTCATCAATTTTTATTTTTTCAAGAGTTTTGAATATTTTCTCATTTTTTATAACGCCATATTTTATTATTTCTGCTATCCCCTGTTTTATTTCTTTATATGGAAGAGTGGAAATTGTTTTTAAATCAATTATTATAAAAGAAGGTTGATAAAAAGAACCTATTAGATTTTTCCCATTTGGCAAATTAATTCCTGTTTTTCCTCCAATAGAAGCATCTACTTGAGAAAGTAATGTTGTTGGAATTGAAATATATTTAATACCTCTCATATAAATGGAAGCAATAAAACCACCTATATCATTTATTACCCCTCCACCAAGATTTATAAGGGTATCATCTCTGTTAATTCCAAAATCTAAAAGATTTTTTATTATTTTTAAACATCTATTAAAATTTTTCTGTTTTTCTCCGGGAGGTATAACAATTTCTTTAACTATTCTATTTTCTTTTTCAATTGATTTTTTAACCATTTCTCCATAAATCGGGAAAACATGAATATCACTTAAAATGACAAATTTTTTTCCGAAATCACCATCTTTTATTTTTTCTCCAATTTTTTCTAGTGGATAGTTAATGTAGATGTAATGAGTGTTTTTTCCAAGATTTACTTTAATTTTTTCCATTTTCTCTTTTTAATATTTCAATTATCTCATTTGCCACTTCTTCAATACTTTTTTTTGTTGTATCTATTTTGTAATCCGCTTTATCATAATATACCTTTCTCATTTCAAGTAATTCTTTAATTGTTTCTATAACATTTTTTGATTTTAAAAGTAAAGGTCTATCTTTTTTTGGCAAAGTTCTTTTATAAATTTCTTCTGGAGTTGCAGTAAGGCATATTAAAATCCCATTTTTTTTTAAATTTAAATAATTTTTTTCTCTTATCATCGCTCCTCCCCCAACCGCAATAACACAATTTTTTAAATTTGAAACTTCCTCAATAACTTTTTCTTCAACATTCCTGAAATATTCTTCCCCTTTTACCTGAAATATTCTAACAATTCTGTCCTTTTCCCTTTCTTCTATTAATTCATCTGTATCAATAAAATTCATATTCAATTTTTTTGCAAGTAATACCCCGACTTCTGTTTTTCCTGTTCCCATAAATCCAACAAGAACAATATTTTTTTCCATTTTAAGACCAGAATTTTTTTATCCTTTCAATATATTTATTATAATTTTCCTTCAAATCCTCAAGACATCCATAACCAAATTTTTCTATATATTCATCTGCAAGAACAAAGGCAACTAAGTTTTCTCCAATTATTGAAGCAGGAACTACTCCGCATATATCACTTCTTTCATACTCATATTTTTTTTCTTTAAAATCTCTTATATCAAAAGAATTTAATCCCTTTTTAATTGTTGGGATTGGCTTAAAAAAACATTTTATCCATATATCCTCTCCATTTGTTATTCCACCTTCTATTCCGCCTGAATTATTTGCTTTTCTATAAACTTTATCTTTATAAAAAATCTCATCATGAAATTCAAAACCAGTTAATTTACCTCCTTCAAAACCAATACCAAATTCAATACCTTTTACTCCTGGGATACTCATAAGGATATAAGATATTTTTGCATCTATTCTTTTTTCCCATTGAACATAACTTCCAAGTCCAGGACATACCCTTTCAACAATAATTTCAAAAATACCACCAATTGTATCACCTTTTTCTTTAACTTTATCAATTTCATTCATCATTTCTTCCTCTTTTTTAATACATCTTACAGGAGAATTTTCAATAATTTTGTAGTTTTTTTTGACTTCATTTATATCTCCTTCATCTTTAATATTTCCTATCTGTTTTACTCTGCTATAAAATTTTACATTGAATTCAGAAAGGAATTTTTTACATATAGCCCCTATTGCAACCCTCATTGCTGTTTCCCTTGCACTTGCCCTTTCAATAACATTTCTTAAATCTGTATAATTATATTTTAAAAAACCCCATAAATCAGCATGTCCTGGTCTTGGAATATATCTTTCTTTTCCTTCTTTAATTTTTTTTATATCCATATAGTCCTTCCAGTTTTTCCAGTCCTTATTTTCAATTAATAGTGATATTGGAGAGCCAATTGTCTTCCCATCTCTTATTCCACTTAAAATTTCAACCCTATCACTTTCTATTTTCATTCTTTCGCTTCTTCCATAACAATTTTTTCTTCTTTCAAGTTCTTTATTTATATCTTCAATATCAACTGGTAAATTTGAAACCATTCCATCAAGAATTCCAATTAAACATTTTCCATGTGATTCACCAGCAGTTAAGAATTTTAGCATTTTATCTCCTTTTTAATATTATAACTTAATAAGAAAATTTCAAAAAGCCCGTGGTCGGATTTGAACCGACGACTTGCTCATTACGAATGAGCCGTTCTACCACTGAACTACACGGGCTTTTTATTATTTTACCATATATTTTATTTCCTCTTGACAAATTTTTTATATGGGTAATATAAAAGAGGTAAATCCTTGTTAAACCCCGTTAAAAAGCAACAAATTCTATTTAATTGTAGTGAATATCCATAAAATTTCAGAGAACACTAGGTGGCTTCATAGTTAGGTTGTTTTTTATCTCTCCCTCGAGGTAAATCCATTGTGTATCAATGGCTTTTACATCTCTTGACAAATTTCTTGGGGGTATAATGTATGTGTGATATAATATAAAAAAATTGAAAAGTAGTAAAAAGAGGAAGATTTAAAAAGTTTCTTATGTCGAAATTTTAGAGGAATGCCGTTGACTTGACGGACAAAATTTACTTAGGTAAAACACTACAAGGAGGTAATAAATAATGGAATTAAATTTCCCAGATGGAATTGAGATAGTTATACCGAATGGAAATTTTTTAACCTTTGCAAGCGAAGTATTTTCTACATACGATGGTATACAATATGGGAATTCTAATGAAATTAATGTTGTAGATATAGCGATTACAGTAATGATGAATTCAAGAATATCAGGAAATACTGCTTCTGAAATTTTAAGACATTCAAATGCCATAAATAACCTACTTAGGCAAATACCAGATGATTTTGATTTATCTCAAAATGACCTAAATGATGAAATAAGAAATAATCTTCAACAATTGATAAATACTTTTTGTGAAATAAATAGAGTCAGGTTGGCAATAGCAACAAAAATTTTACATAGAAAAAAACCAAAATTAATTCCAATGTTTGATAATGTAGTGGAAAACTTTTATAGACAGCGATATAGAAGGAGGATACCTTCAAACAATTGTGGAAGAAAATTTATTGCATTACTTCAATATTTTCAAAATGATTTACGCTACCAACAGATAATACAAGAAATTATAGAAATGGAAAATCGGCTTCAAGAACAAGAAACTCTTTTAACAAGAGTTAGAATTTTAGAAGGAGCAATTTGGGTAGCAACAGAACCTACTGGAAGATACAGAAATCAATAACAGAATTTTTCTCTTCTTTTTTTATTCTTTCCCACTTTTTATTAACCTCTAATATTCGTAAGTAGTTAATAGTTAAAAAATTGGCAAAAAATTTCAGAGAGAGTATTATTTATTTAAGGGGAGAAGTGAAAACTATAAAAGAAATTAAGGATATACTATAGTCAAGGCCAAAAATACCTGTAAAAAGGAAAACTTACTCCATAATAGATAGAGAAACGACGCAGGTTTTTATAGAAAATTCTAGGACTTGTCACAAAGTTATCTTTAGCCTGGTCTTTTATTATAGGCCACCTATTTGGATTAAAAGTCACTATTCAATAGGTTTTATTTCTGAAATTATCCAATATATACTTGTATTCCGATTAGGGCACAAAAATGCAGGAGTGTTTCTATTTCCAAGCGCATCAATTTCCACCGCATGAAAGTAATAATACTGTTTTTCTTTTTCATTATTAAAGACCTCCCTAAAACTCTCCCCTATCCTCATATTTAAGTTCGCTAAGGAAATAGGTTGAATAGTAAACTCATAAGTATTTTGGAACGAATCTTTAATATATCCCTTAACGGAAGATTGAGTTACAGCTAAAGAAGAAATTTCTCCTATTATTGTATAGTCCCTCTTACTTAAAATAGGTATTTCTATCTCTCTTGAACAGATTACATTTTTAAATCCTATGCCCACCAATTTTTCACTTCTTTTACTTTCAATTCCACGAAGTTGAATCTTAACCTTTTTGCCAATTAAATTTTCCCAATTAGTAGATTCTAATGATGAAGGAAGTAATGAAATAAATTGATTTTTATACTTTTCTTTTTCTTTATTAATTGTGTCCAAAATCCAGTACAAATAAAATCTTTTGATAATATACTCACCTATTTCTCTTATAGTATAAAGGTTTTGTTCTAACTCTTCTGAATTTAACACCCCCTCAGTAATGATTTTTCCATTAAGGTCACAGGTTTCCAATGTATTTCCGTATTCTACTACTAGTTTATTACCTTCTACACTTTTTACTTTTCCTATCTTCCATGGGAATATAAATCCTAGCATATATTTTCCTCTTGCGTTACCATCACCATACAGCCAGAACAAATACTCTGGTGTGGACATTAGTGCAAAACTTCTGGTAGTAGAATAAATATTGTGTCTAAGATAAAATTGTTTAAAAAATAAATATAAAAGGAAAAAAACGAAAAAGGAGGTCAAAAATGGGAAAGTGGGAATTAAGCAAAGAAGAATTTGAAAGGTGTAAAAAGGAAGCAGTAGCAAAGGCAGTTGACAA
>Ga0209225_1002709_pt1 | contig 15601 bp, 31 predicted proteins | sample WasSprMetagenome_FD_184732 | JGI IMG/M metagenome (GOLD analysis project Ga0209225, IMG submission 184732) | Sulfidic aquatic microbial communities from Washburn Spring, Yellowstone National Park, USA - WS (SPAdes) (version 3) | ecosystem: Environmental > Aquatic > Thermal springs > Hot (42-90C)...
TTATAATTAGGAATATCCGTTAGCTTAAGACCCTTAGTATGGGGTTTCTGGTTTTCTATTTCACACCACCAAATTAGGAAATATTAGTTAAGCTAATAAAAGCACAGAGGAATTCCGGAAATGTATGAAACCGGAAGCTAGGCTTCCTCTACACAGATATCCTCATCACACTTAGATAAAGCCTTAGTAACCAACCTCTTGGTCTTTTTGTTCTCTAGAAATTCCTTCTGCTTAGGAGTCTTATTTTTAGACCTAGACCTAGACCTACTAGACTCAGAACTAGACCTAGCCTTAGGCGGGCTTATCCTACCAAATAGCAGGTACTCAATCCTAGGCTTATTACCAGTAGCCTCAACAACAACGTCACCTTTAGCTACAACAACGGTAGGAGTCCTAATAATTATATCCCTGTTTAGAAGGTTAGAATCCAAAAAGTCCGCCCCATACACAAAAGCCTCCTCTACATTAACCAAGCTAACACCCTCAGACTCTGCTTTAGCAATAAAATCCTTAGTCAGAACATCCTTACACGTATTACAGTCCTCAGAATAGACAAAAACCTTAAACTCAATAGGAGTAGGCTTTACCTCTTTATCCTCTGCTAAATCCGGGTCTAAATCCTCTATCCTAACCCTAACAAAATCCTTAGACACTAGCAGACACCCCAAGCTTAACGTAACCGGTACCCGTACCCCAATTGTTAATCCTTATTCTAAGTATTAGATAACCACCCGGATAGCCGTTTACCATGATGGCTGTGTTACTGTTAGTGTTAGCCTTTAGAAGTGTAACCTCATAATTCAAACACCCATTAGGACTGTAAATATACCCCGGTACCTTAACATAACAGTATTTAGTAGCTACTACATAGAGGTAACCATTTTCTGCTAGCCCACTAACCGTGTAAATGTGAATACCTAGAGTAACGTTAATCGCTGTTACAAAGCTTAGATTAAGCTCTACATAGTCATTATAATAAGCATTCACCCAATTAAACTGAACGTCGTAGTTATTCAAATCCGTAGCCGTAATAGTAACAGCACTATCTAAAGCCCTAGCAGACAACACAAAAGGTCTGCTAGGCAAACCAAAATTAAACCTTATGCTAACCCCCCAAAACTCAATAGAAGAAGCATAAGCACAAACAGCAATTAGCAGAGCTAGAGCTATATAAGATAACCTAAACCCCATATCTAACCACCACAGTGCTAACACCAGGTGTACCAGGTGTAAGACTAGCCGTTAGATAGACATTAAAAGTAGCCCAAGGAGCGTAGTCTGGCGGGTTAGTATATTCACTCCATAAGTACTGGTGGTTAATGTAGAACTCATATTCACCATTAGAAGTTAGCGGTATTGTCAGTACCGTGTAGTGGTTATTAGTGTAATCAAAACATCCAAGACCATAACCAATTATCATATTACCAGTTTTATCCCTAATATTGATATAACACAACTCTCCTACCTCAATATATAGAGTAACAGACCCAGAAGCATTAACAACATTAACATAGACCTTAACCCGCCAACTGGTTCTATTAGGGTCTTCTGTTAAATCACTCCTATAAATCAATTTACCGATAAACTGCTTATTCAAGTTATTAGTAACCTTAATACCCAAATCCTTCTTATAGTAGAAGGTAGAGACCTCTACACCACTAGGTAGAGTAGCAACAGTCTCAAACCAAATACCGTAAAACACCTTAGAAGTTATGTTAAGCTCTATCCTCTTATATATCATAGGATAAGCATAGCAAAAAACACCTGCTAGAATAGAACCAATCAATAAAGCAATACCTAGCTTATACCACACCAAGCACCACCAGAGCACCAACTAATATAGAGAATATAGCAATACCGTATAGCAGATACTTTAGTAGATTTGTTATGTATGCTAAACCCCAGAAAACCACAGCTGTTACTATTGATTTAGCCATAACCTCTAGCTTAGAACCAGTAGCTATAAACCCTGCTAACTTCACCAAACCAGAGGTTAGATAGTTTACCGCCTGTGAGAACACACTAACCACAGGGCTAGATATAATGCTAGTATTAGATATAGAACCAGAGGTACTAGTAGAGCTACTAACACCATTCACAATAGATAGCCTAAGATTAGAAGCACCATAAGGCAATAGAGCTAGCACTAGCAGAATAACAGCAATCCCGAATACCAGATAAGCAGTTGTGTGCTTTTTCCTAGTAGTAGTAACAGGATATTGATACCCCACAGACTACCCCACAAATAAAAAGATAAGTAAGCTAAAAACCTCAGACTCTCTAAAATCCTCTCTAATATCCCTATACCACAGAATAACCATAATTATAAGCAAAAACAGAATAGCAAAAACCACAGCATAGGCAATAGCAATAGATAGCCTTAGCAGGTACTCACCCAAACCCATTTTACCACCTTCTTTTAGAAGTTCTTTTAGAAGTAACCAAATCTAAACCAACTAGAATACCAGATAGAACAATAACGTTAATCCTAACAGGGTTGCCATATACCGTTATAGCTTTACCAAGCACCCTATCAAACGTTATATAGTAATTGTCTGCTACGGGATTATTATCTCCTTTAGTCCTATAAAGATAACCAACTACCTCAATAACCCTGTGAATAATGGTTCTATTGTAAAACGGTTCTTTAAACACAATAATGTCTCCTACATTTATGTCTTCCGGGGTTAGCAGAGGCTTAGGTACCACAAACACCAAATCCAAATTTAAAATAGTTGGATACATAGAGTAGCCGATACCCATATATAAAGGAGATATCCCGCTACAGTACTCATTAAGCACACCAAAAGCTACAAAAAACACAGCTATAAGCAATCCAATAGTTAGACCCCTAAGCACCTACTACCCCTAAAATAACTTAGACTAAAAAAGAGTTAAGATTAGAAGGGTAAAGGTATTCTAACACCACCAATAGAAGCTAAAGCTATCTCTACAGCATATTTAAGTATATCTACAGCTACACCAGACATAATAACCATAACCAAACCTTGGGTAGACAGACCTACTACTATCAACTGCTGTAGGTATCTAATCCTCCTAGCCACGGGTGCTATACTAGATACTGTAGATAGAGCACCAGCTACTACTAGTAGGCTAAGACCGATAGCCATAGACATATACCTATCAACACCAGCAAAAGGATAGATAAAGCTTAGCAGTAGAAGCACAACATATAGAGGTCTACCCGCTTCTATATCCTCATAATCTACAATAACCCCGTCGCCAATTTCTCCTAAAGCATTAGATAGCAGATTAGTAAACGGGGTAAACACATATCTAGCAATCATATAAGCACCAAGCATAGACAATATACTAGTAAATATCCCTATTAACCAAGCAATCGGTAGAGTTATCACACTAATATAGACAACATAAACAAAACCTGCTACACTAAGCACCATATTAGTAGCAATACCCCAAACAGCTACTGGTGTCATAAAGCCGTAGACCAAGCTGGGAGTCTTCCTATAACTAACTACAGTACTAACGTATAGACCATCCACAAAAGACCTAAAAGCATAGATAGCATAATGGATAACTAAAGCATTAAGAATACCGAATAAGATATTGATAACATAAGGGCTAGGCAAATAAGACACTATGTAGCCTGCTACGTAAGCACCCGCCCAAGCAATACCAGAGTAGAGTAGCTTAATAGCAGGACTCAATATAACACCAAGACCAAAACCCACAGCACACCCAAAAATGTAAGCCCTAGGATTACCCTCTTTTAGATATGCTAAGACCTCAGACACCACAATAATTAGATAGCTTAAAGGAGACATAGCCAACAAAAACAGGTTATTGGTCTCTAAGCCAAACTTAACACCCTCTACAACAACAAAAGCGTAGAACAAACTAAAGATAGCACCCGATAGCAGATACCTACTACTAGAGTACTCAGTTCTCCTAGCATGTTGGGTAGGGTGCTGTGTTCTGTAAGTCCTTAAACTCATAGAGCTTTAACCCCATAATACCTAGCAACTAAGAAATTAATTAGTAAAAGCACCACAGCTACACCTAAAGCTACACTACCATAATAGACCATTAAATCAATTAACGTATTATAGATAGCATGTGTAAATACAGCACTAAGAAAACCGTAGAGACCGTAAGACAACAATAACACCAAACCACCTAACGTTATAACAAACAACACCAGAGAACCGTAAGGTAGGAAATACCTAGTAACCCCGTGTAGGGCGTACCAAGTAGTAATCATAAGCAGACCTGCTAGTGGTGCTGTTACAACATTACTACCTACATTAAAGAAAAACACTCTAGCCAAGAACTCTTCTGGTATAGCCACAAAAAACAGCATAAACAAGAACTCTCCTGCTACACCCTCAAACTGTGTGGCTAACATATTATCCAAGTAACCAACTAAGCAATCCCTAATGTCTATGCTAAAACTGCTAGTAATCCCGTAAACCACTAAAAACAGTAGAGAACCGATAGCTAACCCCCTAGTAACAGCTAGAACACTACCATTTTCCTCATAAAAAGCTAATTGATTTACCGGTATATCCTCATTAAGAACACCTATTAGAACCAAAGCACCAAAAACAGCAATAATATAGACCAAATCACTCATATATAACTCAAAAGCCCTATACACCAGAGCTACTACAGTAAACTCAAACAAAAGAAATGATAGAGCTAGGTACCCAGCTGTTAGATATATATTATCCAAGTTAATAGCAAAAGCTACTCTCCTACCAGCTAAAAATGTAGCTACTAAAGGTGTAATCACAAAGAGAGCTAGAGTAGCATAACCCCAAATATCCCTAACAGGAGGAAATAGATAGATAGCAGACAAAGCAGTAGATAAAACCCAGATAAACCCAATACCTTTAAGAACATTCAAACCCCACACCCCATTTTTCTACCTAACTCCTTTAGCTTATCCGTAGAATACCCCAAACTCTCAAAATCCTTAATATTCCTCTGTAAAACCTCACAGACACCAGCATAGAGGTACTTATCAAACTCTAATCTAAACTTCTTAGACACAGCACCACCAATATAAATAAAATAATAAAACTAAAAAACTAGGCTTAGCCTACTACTTAAGATAAGATAGCAGTACCTCTATAGTTACAGTACCACTATAGTTTGTACCCGGTACTATAGTTAAGCTAACAGTAACCGTTCCGGTACCTGTGGGATATATCGTTATTTTTTCTGTAGTAACAGACTGGGCACTAGCTGTTACGGTTTTTTTATCTACAATAGCATTAGAAGCTGTAACAGTAAACGTTAATCCATCCGGCAATCCATTATTTACGTCAATTACTAGTGTAGCCTCTTTATCGGTCATAGCAGTTATCTTAACTATATCCGTGTATATAGCAGTAGAGCTAAATGTACCGTTTATGAAAACCTTATTACCAATTTGTTGGATTTTAACCCCACTATAATTACCTACCGCTATAGTTAAGTTAGACTTAGTCGGGATAAACCAATTCACTAGCCTATCTACACCCTCTTTAATAATCTTTATTGAGTCTCCTACACCAGCTACATTAGAATACGTAAGAATACCTAGCATTAGCACACCAAGCAGTAGCAATAACCCTACAGTCTGTAATGCTTTCTCCATTTACTACACCAAATATCTAGTAATTAAAAGATTAAAAAACACTAGAGTTATGCTATTTAAACTAGCTAGCTAAGAACATATCAATAACGTGTAACAGCACAACAAAAGTAGCTAGCACAGCACCAATATCCTTAACCAATCTATTCTTTATAGCATTAAACGGGTCTAAGCTTAAAAACGTCATAATAGGCAATATCATAACAGCATATGGGTTAATAGTGCTTAAGTCTACCACAAACTCAGTCTTACTAACAGGTAGAAGCCCAAGCCCTAGAAGACCATATTTTCCTCCTGTAGGTATAGTCCTTAACATAGGATAAGAAGCTATAATAGCCACCATAATTATAGAGAATAGCTTAGTTACCGGTTCTGTTATAACATAGTAAAGAACCACCAAGATAACCGATAGAATCCATAAGCCCATAGCACCAGCATCAGCACCCACAGCTACTGACACAGCCAAAAAGCCTACTAAACCTAGGCAAATCCAAGGAATAGTGTTAGTTGGTATAGTAATCTGTGCTGTAGGAGTTATAATAGTTAGAGTGCTGGGTGCTATACCACTCAAATACGGTAGGATAGCCAATACCAGTAACAGAGCACCAAAAGCCGTAACCTCTAGTAAAGATTGCTCTTTTTCTGAGATAGCAACTATAGCACCTACTGTGCTAGCGAATGTAAACCCTAGATAGAAAGCCTCGCCTGTGCTAAATCCTACATAGTAAAGCACAGCAAAAGCTATAATACCAGCCAAGGGTACCAATAGATAGCTAGCCTTCACTTTTACCCCCATAAATTTACTATATAAACATTAAAAAGTACTAGAAATTTACCTTTTAACACTAAACAGATTAAACACCCAAAAACCTAGATAAGTAAACAACATCGGACTTAACAGACTTAGAACACCTAAAGCTCTTAAAGACCAACAACACCAGAGACCTAGTAGCACTAACCACAACACCATTAAAAGAGTCCTCCAAAACAGACACAGCAAAAGAGACAATATTACGTTTTCTAGTACCCGTAGAAGACTCTACAGAGAAAACTATAATACTATAAAGCTTACTCCTATCTTTATCTGTAACCTCAATCTTATACCAAGTAAGACCGCCCAAAACCGTAGAACTCAAACTAACACGTAAAGGATACTGAGAACTAAGCTTCTTAGAAAACCTTCTAAACCTAGAGAAAAAACCCAAGGTTATCTTACCTTATAAACGGTATATCCAACAGAACAACTATATTCTCTTGAATTTCATTAATGGGCTTCTTACAGACCATAACCACAGGATTATCACTATCCTTAAAGCACTTATAGCCCTTACTTTCATAGACTTGTAGTTTATCTAGCCTCTCTACTCTCACAGGAATAGCAGACCCCCAAACAAAAAATGGGGTGGGGAATAAAAGCTTTTATCTAAAAAATCTTTTATCTTATACCTTTTTAACCCTAGCCACTATACCGCTAAAGTAGTTGGGTACCCACTTATCAAACCAGACCTCTGCGTCGTCTATCACTTCCTTTACACAGCCCTCAATAGACCCGAAAGTCCTCTTAGCCTCGTCTGGGTAAAGCGTAAAGAGAAAGCTACAAATCCTCCAAGCGTATGTATTGACATAATCCTTCTTTATAGCCTCAAACTGTTCTCTGTTATATTCTACCATATCTTTTTACCCCAACTAATCTAGCAAATTTGCTAAATATAAAAACTTAAGAAAATACCTTTAGACCAAAACAAGTAGAATAATGAAAGCCAACAAAAGCAAAACCCCCTCAAACCTAGTAATCCTACCATAAGAAGTGATTAACAGCACCATTAAAGCAGTAACAGAAGTAACCATAACAGTAGCAGGTATATCTGCTATCCTAAGCCCACCAACACCCACTAAAGAAGCCACTAAAACCGCTGAGCTAATGTTCTCTACAAAGTCGTGCATAATACACCCATAGATAGAAGCTACAGCCTCTTGTGTTCTTAACCCATAAATTAGAGCTACTATAAAATCAGGTACAGAAGTAGCTACAGCACTAATCACACCACCATAAGCCTCTGGTATATACCTACACAAAACGTCTATACCCTCTACCAAAAAGTAGCATGACACCGCTGACAATAATAACCCTGCTACAACAACTAACCAATTAGTCTTAGGTTTACCCCACCCAACAAAATAACCATATATCATAGAGGTTAGAAGCACAGCATAAAGAATAATAGAGTCTGTAGGAGTAATAACAGAATCAAAAGCTAGGAATAAGAAGACAAAAGCACTTAAAGAAGTGATTAACGCCATATCTATCAAATCACTAACCTTTATAGAACCGTAGATAATTGCTACTAACCCAATAATCACACACAAATCAAAAGTAGCACTAAAGATAGAATTATATAAAGAAGCTGTGCTTAAACCCTTAATAAGTAACAGAGTAGAGGCTAGAGTCTCTGGTAATGTAGTAACCCAAGGATAAACAACATAGTTAAACCCCTTACCACCCTCTACCTCTGTTAGCTTGCTACTCAAATAGAACATAACAGTACTAAGCACAACAACTAAAGCACCCACCCACCACACCAGTACCTCCCAAACAAAATAAGACAAAACCTTTTTTAAACCTCTACTAATATTGAGGACTATGGTAGGCAAAGAAGAAATAAACCGGATTAAGGCAAAAATTGAGACCGCCATAACCGAAATTAAGAACAAATACCTACCGATTGAGGACTACCAAGCACTTCTAACATTTGAGGACTTAACAAATTGTAAAATTAGTGGGGTATTCTATGATACCGGTAAAACAACTAAACTACGTAATGGTGTAACCATAAAGAGACCTAGCATAGAAACTTGGGCTGTTAAGTGCTTCTTATCAGAATCAGAACCAAAATTCATAATTAAGCTAAAAGATATGACACGTGTAGAAACCAATCACAGAGAATTTATAGCAAACTACAACCTAGCAGAGATAGAAATCATAGATTAACTACTTTTTATTGTCTTTACAAACTCCTTATATAGCTTTATAAAAACATCCTTTTTCTCTGGTTTTAGCAGAATTGCCATAAGAGTTAGAGCTTCTAAACACTCAATAATAAACACAGGAGAAAAATAACACGTTTGCTTATCAATAACCCCCTGCTTAACCAACTTATAGAAGTAAGCATTACCCAGAACACGCTTAACATCCTTACAGTCCTTAAGCTCTATCATAATCTCTAGCTTATCATAAGTCTTAGGAAAAAGAAGCCTAAGGAATTCCTCAATATTCACACCACAACACCCGTTAAAACCAAAAACCTAAGCTCTGTAAGAAGAGCTAGCAAAGTACTATAATCTAAGCTAATTAGCCTATCACTAACTATAAGCCTAGATAGTAGCACTACTATCCTAGTAATACCTACCTTAGACCTAGTGTTGGTAGTTATGCTAGCAATCCTCAGAGAGTAGGTTAGCACTAACTCTAGGTGTTCCCTACAACCGCCCACATATGTTACGGGTGATATTGACACCTTAACGTTAGACAGATTAGCCATAAACATGGGTCTTATCCCTTCCGGTATTGCTCTCAGTAAACTAGCAATTACCGTAGCCCTGTGTAGAGCTAATACCTCATTAGCCGTATCTAGTAAGTACCTAGCAGTAGGTAGAAACCTAGTTAGATTAGTAGAGTTAGCCCTATCTAGACAGCTAACAGTACTATCCCAGACCTCTAGGAATTCCTCTACCACCAAGAGAACAACCCCCTAATCCTCTCCCATATAGACTTCCTGGGTGGGCTTGGTGGGGTAGGAGTGGGTGGGGGAGTGGGTGTAGGTGGTGCTGGTGCTGTAGAGGCTATCATTAGATTCTCAATTGAGGCTATAGCCTCAGGAGACCTAGCCATAAAGCCTAGCGTCTTTTCTATATAATCATATAGGTTTTTGATAATCTCAGAGTAGCTACTGCTAAGCTTAGGTAGAGACTCATTAAGCTTAGCTAAGTCTCTAAGCACACTATCCCTAAAGACCTCTACACTACCCAACAGCTTTAGATATTCCTCTCTGTAGTAGATTTCGTATCTGTCAGAAGAAAGCCTACGGCTAACCTCAGAAAAAGGTAATCCCGGTACAAATGCTAGATAACCCTTATATGGTCTCAGAGTACCAGACACCACATAATACGTATTAAAACCAGACCTAAACACAGCTATGGTGTACCTATCCAAATCTACAGCTAGAACCTTAACCCTACCAGACCTAACTCTTCTATCTAGCTTGGTATCCGGATAGTAGTAGGTTATAATACCGGATAGCTCTATGTGAGTAGGCAAAAACCTTTTACCACTAACCTTTAAGCAAACAAGAGACATATCCAAATCTAAGAATACATAGAAAATCACAGCTTAAGCACCACCCTAACCCTTCTAACCTTTACAGGCTTAACAGAGACAGACATATCCAAATCTAACCTCAAATCACTATCTAACGGTATAAGGTTTCTCTTGATAACCTTAACATTATTGAGAACCAAATCATAGTACCTAATAAATTCCTCTCTTTTTAGATTTACCGGCTTATCCAAGTACTTCTTAAACACTAAAGCACCAAAAGCCCTAACCATCTCTACGTTTTCCAAGGCTTAACCCCCTTCATAATCATATCGGCTAACTCAGAAGCCTTAACACACCTACCATTAACCTCATAACATAACCTATTCTTATTGTATAGCTTCTTAACAAACCCCATGGACTTCTCAATAGCATATAAATTTAACCAAAACTCAATCTTACAGCTAGAAGACCTAGTTAAGTGCTTATAGAGACCAGACCTAGTCTTAAACTCCTTACCACAAACAGAACACCTTCTATTTCTCAAACTCTCTAAATCAAAATACGTAGCAACAATAGCAGTAACCACAGGATAACGTTTCTCAATCCTAGCTAAAGCCTCTTTTTCCTCAAAAATCACATACTTAACATATCTCCTAGCTAACCACAGGGTATTAATTTCTACCACCAAACACTAAACTCATTACTAAATTTATAAATTCATTTATCAATCACAGGAATATTATTATACCCCCTCTACCCCTAACTAACCCAGCAGTACCCCCCCTACCCACAGAGTACCAACTAGTATATACTATCCTGTAATTTACCAGACCCAAAAGGACTAGGCAAAACATCGGTATATACCTTAGCAAACATCTTATCCAAACCTTTAACAAAAATATCTATACCTACCTCATAGAAGAAACCACCAGCTACTGACACCAGATTCTTAGACCTACACTTGTATTTTCCATGACCGCCTATAACCACACCTTCCTCAACACACATATATCTATATTTCCTAAGCCTCCTAATCTCATTCTTTGAGACACCTAAGCTAATCAAATAAGACTCTAACCGCCTAGTAGCGACATCTAAATAGCACCTCAAAAGCTGTAGCTTTCGGTAGAGCTCTAAATAACCACTAACCCCCCGAAAATGAATTCTAAGCACATTACAATTTCTCTTAGAAGAGGAAGACTTAGATTCTCTATATAGAAAAACGGGGGTACCCCCCAAGTTTTCCTTGGATTCTACCTCATTAGTAGAGTCCTTTAGAAGGTCGGGTGATATGTCAATAGCTAACTCATAGATACCCCTATCTACCTTTCTGATAAACCCTCTCCTAACCAATCTCTGTACAGAATCATAGACCCGCCTATTGGCGGTACTAGGATATTCCTGCTTTAGGTTATAGGCTACAACAATATCCGAGATAGTGAATCGCCTAACAACAGAAGCATAGAGTAGAACTAACCGCTCTAGCCCACCCACCTTTGCTAGTGGTTTCCTTGGGTTCTGATTACCGTTAGATATATAAGAGCTTTTACCAGTAGCTACATGGTAGGGAACGGGTGTAGGGCTAGCCACTCAGACCACCCCACTCTAAAGCCCTACACCCGTCAGCTTATAAATTATAACTCCTTAAACCTACAAAAGACTTAAACTATCAAAAAGACAAGTAACACCATCTAAACATGCTTATACCTACGTTTAGAGTATATAGGGTATAAATAGCTATAAATTAGATAACCACCCACAATAACCAGAATTATTATAACAACTAAGCTAGCCGGTTCTAACGGTAATCCGCCTGTGCTAGGAGTTTCTCTAGTTGGCAAAGTACCGGTTATAGTTTCTCCTACAGTTATAGTTGTACCCATAGACACCCCAATAAACCCAATTCCTAACCATATTATATATAATATCCCTCTCCGTTTGTAAAATATACGTTAAACACAGAATAAACTACAATAACCAGTAAAACAATTTTTAGCACAAGATTAGTAGAAATCCTTTACATCATAAATAAAATACTTACAGACCTATACTAAATAATTTCTAATCATTTGTACAATAATATTTGGTAATCCTGTGGTTTTTCTAAAAGAAATTCTGCTAGGGGTACCCCAAGCAAAAAATTGTTTAAGCTTGGGTTGGGCTAGAGCTAGTAGCCCTAGGACTCTACGGTAAGCACAGTACCGTAGATAACCTTAAAGCCGTTAGACTTAAAGAACTCCATTATCTCATTGATTTTTTCCTCACTAGCCTTTTCTGGTAGCTTTATATAGTAGTAGTGGAGGTGTCTGGTGCTGTAGATTGGTGTAACCACGAAAGCACTAGCGTAGTCCGTTACTACTATATACCTAGCAGGGCTAATAACTCTAAAGGCTACGTCTTCCCAGAGTGCTTTAAAGTTCTCAAAGTTAGTTACTATCTTAGCCATCTTACACCCTCAATATAACACAGCTTTAAAAAGAGTTAAGCTAGAATAGGCTTAATAAACAACTTAAGCCTAAACCGCTTTCTGCTATCAATCAAATACAAAATCTTAGGTACCTCACTCCTAGGTACATAGACGTAGAGGCTAGAATAAGACCTAAACACAGCACCAAACCACCTAACATTATTACTCAGAGTAATGTAAGCCTCAAATTTCCTTGGCAATTTATCTAGCTGTGTCTTATATCTTCTTAAAGCATAAACACGTATAAAAAGCCTTCTACCGTAGAGCTTTATGTTCCTTTTCCTAAGGTTAAACTCTAACAGCACCTACCTACCCAAAAACATATACCTTTAGAAATAAAAAAGTTATCTCCTAGACAAATATAAAGCCAAAACTAAAGCTACAAAAATGATAGCAAGCATTACCAAAGCTATACCAGTATAATTAAAACCACCAGACGCCCACCCAACTGTAGTAGTAACTGCAACAGTCTTAGTAACCTCATAAGGTACCGGAATAACGTTAGTTACAGTCCTAGTTAAGGTCTCTGTTTGAGTAACGGTATTAGTTAAAGTCTGAGTAACGCTAGTGGTTAAAGTATTGTAGATAGTGCTAAGTACTGTAAGAGTTGTAGTAACCTCTGCTACTTTAAGCTTTAGAAAACCATAACCGTAAACATCACTTCTTTGGGCTAAAGCAGGTAGAGCTATATCCCTATAGTAAGTACCAACAAACCCGGTACCAGAGTTAAAATTGTTAGCAGTTATAAAGAACCTAGATATATCGTAAATCCTCAAAGGATTATCAAATATAGCATAAAGAGGATTGCCATTAGAACCCGGTACTAACCACCCTATCCTACCCAAATCACTAGAAGAACTAATAGACCCGTAATTACCGGGGTAGATGGTAGTAGTGTAAGAACCTGTGCTTTTGCTTACATTAATAATATATAGATTAGAGGATGTAACAGCACCAAATATGAATGCATTAGAAGTCTCATAACCATAAAGCAGAATAGGATAAGCAGTACCTAAAGTTAAAGCTACAGTACCAAGGTTTACATTAGAAGAACCAAGATTATTTGCTATACCATAAGCTACAGCTACATTATTACTACTATCCCTCACAACACCTACCATAAGCACCATACTATTAGAATTACCTATAGTGATAACCCTACCATGAGTATAATAACTAGAGGGCGGGTTTGCTACAGGACTATATCTAGTCACCGATAAGCTAGTAGAGGTACATGACAATATATAGACCTCTAAACCAAAAGAGTAAGCACCATCCATAGAGGAACTAAAGACAACATAATTACTTCCGATACCGCTAAAGTAGTAAGCATAAGTAGCGTATTCCTCTACATACTTAGTAGTTAAGTCCTTACTGTAGAACCTAACCTTATAGTTATTGGTTATATCCAGCCCAGTAAGCCATAAACCCCAATTAACCCCGTTACAGTACCAAATCCCTGTGTCTCTATTACCATTATCAAAAACTAGGTTAGCAGAATAGTAGCTATTAGAAGTTGTATTTACAAGATAGTGAGTGGTACCCACCCTAAAAGCCAACAAATCTACAAACCCTAAACCACCATAACCCACCATAGCAGGGCTAGAGGTACTGGTACCTATCTCATAGTAATCTAAAGCTAGATAGTAGTATCTGTTAGCAGTCTGCTGTGCTACAGCTACAGATAAAGCACTAGCTACTATAAGAGATATAATCACAGCTAAAGCTATTCTTCTATTCACAGACTACCCCACAAATAAAAAGATAAGTAAGCTAAAAAAACTCATAAAACGCTAGGGTCTTCTGTAGAGTCCTCTTTTACAAAATCCAATAAAGTGGTCTTACATAACTCATAGACTTTCCTTGTGTCTGCTACAGGATAGTTACATATGTACTCATTAGTAACCTCATTATGATATATCGTGTTGTGCTTAACACAGAAGTTAAAAACATTAGAAGACTTAGCAACATAGCACCTAACACAATTACTATCCTCTACCACCCAAATTATTAGGTCTGTAGTGGGTAGAATATTTGTTCTAACACCAAGCATAGGGTACTTATAGTTAATCCCAAGCTTAACAGGATTACGTAGATAACTCCTAGTAAAAATCACATAACCCTTAACAATATTGTCTCCAGACCTTAGAACCACATAGTAATGAGAACCCCCCATTTTCTCAATATTAGATACATTAAACCTTAAAATCTCTGCTATCCTCACAATTATGTCTGTAGCCTTAGACATAGAGAACCACCATTAGAAGCACCAACACCAGAGCTAGCATATAGTAAGCTAACCACCTATTACCCCTAGCCCTGCTTAACAGAGCTAGCACCAAGTGAGGTACCACCAAAAACACTAGAAGCACCAAACCAAACACCAAACCAATAGCTAAAGCAGGAGACATTAGTTACCCTCTGGGTCTATATCTACACACAGATATAGCCCGTATATCAGTTGTTTAATCTCATTAAGCAGTTGTTCTAAACCATCCAATCTTATAATTATCTGAGTAATCTTTACCCATAATTCTGTAAATTCTTCTTTTACTTCTTTATTTATATCCGTGTTGGGGGTACCCATAGACTACCCCATAGTTATAGCAATTTAAAAAGAGTTATGGATTACTTAACGTTTGATTTAGCACCTTAGCCATTATGTTCTTAATCATAGTTTGGATAAGCACATTAATTTGTTCGTAAACCTCTAACTTTTTGCTTAGGTCTGCTATCTTATCATACAACAGCTTATTGTTAGTAGCAAACACATCCAACTGATACCTCAAATTATTGTAATTGCTGTAAAGCTGTAGCATAAGCATAAGAGTTACAATATTAAGTAGCAGGCTAACTATAAGAAGCACACCAGCAACATTAATACCCCCTTTTTCTACAGTAACATATTCCTCTGCTTTAGACTGAGTAGCCGTTTACACCACCAAATAACTAGCAGTTCTAAGCTTAAAAAACTAAGCTAAGCTAAAAAGTGCTAAGCGAATATATCGCTAATGTACTCTTCTAAATCCTTCTGTGAGTAATCCAAGTAAAACTTCAGAGTGTTATAACTGCTATGACCCAAGAGTCTCCTAACAACCTCTAAATTCCGTGTAGCTTCTAGGACTGCCAGGGCGTAGGAGTGTCTTATAGCGTGTGGTCTAATTTTCTTTCTAAGATATCTAAGTGAGAACTTATAGAC
>Ga0209225_1002711_pt1 | contig 15595 bp, 14 predicted proteins | sample WasSprMetagenome_FD_184732 | JGI IMG/M metagenome (GOLD analysis project Ga0209225, IMG submission 184732) | Sulfidic aquatic microbial communities from Washburn Spring, Yellowstone National Park, USA - WS (SPAdes) (version 3) | ecosystem: Environmental > Aquatic > Thermal springs > Hot (42-90C)...
AGGCGGCGGGAGAGGAGATCCCATGTCCAAGCCCAGGATATCGCAAAGCCCTGAAGTCGGCAAGATCGTTGACCTCGCTACGGTCCGCGAGCGGGTAGCGACGAAGGGGCCCCCTCACGACCGCGAAGCTGAGGAGATGGTCGCCGGCACGCTTCTCTTCTTTGGCCACGAAGTGGCAGAAAAGGTGTTCGCAGAAGTCAGTCCGGATCACTTTTACCTCGACCGACCCCGCCACGTCTTCTTGGCCGGCCTCAAGCTCTTCAGCCAGGGCGAGCCAATCAACCTGGCCAGCATCAGGGACGTGCTGGCTTCCGAGGGACAGCTAGGGGAGGGCTTCCTCACCTGGGCGACAGGCTTGGAGCGGGCTCTGATCGGACCCAGCTTCTTGGACCAGTACCTGAAGTCTCTGAAGAAAGCCAAGCAGGCACGGGACCTCTGGCGCGTTCTGCTCGAGGCTATCCAAAACTACGATGAAAGAGATCCAGCCCTCCTGCGCGACGACCTAGCCCGCCGCCTCGAGGAACTTGGGCAGGATGCCCGGCGTCGGCTTCCCCAAGCGGAAGATGCGGCCACGTTTCTTGCCCGGCAACTACCTGAGCAGATGTTCCTCATTGAACCCTCCCTTCTCCCCCGAGGCGGGAAAGCGTTCATCGGTGGGGCACCTAAAATGGGCAAGTCCCTGCTTGCCCTGCACATGAGCGTGGCCCTCGCCGCGGGCAAGCCCATCCTTACCCTGTTCGAAACCAGACAAAGCAGGGTACTCTACATCAACCTGGAGGTGGCCGAGGCACCTTTCCAGGAGCGGCTCGAACAGGTTGCGGGAACTTTCAGCTTGTCGGCTGAGGAACGCAAGCAGGCCCTGCGGCAGCTTTTCGTCGTTTCCCCCGGGCCCATTGCCATCAACCAGCAGGCCGGGTTCCTCTGGCTCCGCGGGCAGATCCAGAGGTGCCTGCCCGACGTTGTAATACTGGATCCGCTGGTCAAGGCCCACACCTTGGATGAGAACAGCGGGGCCGACATGAGGGTCCTGCTCAACAGCCTGGATCTCCTTAGCCGGGAGTTCGGGGTGAGCTGGCTCGTCGTGCACCACTACCACAAACCCTCCGCCCTAGCTGGCCACCGCACGGGCGGCCAGCAACTGCGTGGGTCATCCGTCCTCTTCGGGGATGTGGATGCGGTATTCGGCCTCAGCCCCGAAGAAAAGCCGACAGCAGACGGCCCGCCTGCCACTATCCTCGAGATCACCAGTCGCTACGGTCTGCCCCTCAACCCCATTCCTCTCCGACTGGAGCAAACCCTCGCCTGGAGCCTCATTGCTCGGCGGGGAAGGCCGCGGAAGAAAGGCCCGGGGGCGGTGGTGGAAGCCTTGCGAGAGAACGGTTCACTGAACTACGAGGCCCTGGTCGCCGCCGTCATGAAGCAAGCTGATGTGTCCGAGCGCACCGCCAAGAGATACATAGCCGAAGCAGTCAAGAAGGAGCTGGCCCTATGCTCTTCCGGCATCTACCATCTAGCCGAGCCCTTTTAAGCCCTAATATTGACACCGAGGAGCCTCAAACCGTTGATACAGGCCAATCTAGGAGGTGCCACATTTTTGACACCCTACCTGACACCTGGGCGCCGCGAAGCACGCCTAAGCCCTTGTCTCCCTTAGGTTTGCTGCCAGGAGCATTTTTGACACCAATTTTGACACCCACTCAGTTTGGCAGAGCTGGAAAACCTAAGTGGTGTCAAAAATCCGTGGGGAGATGGCATCCGAGGAGTGCAGGTATATCAATGGTTTTCAGCGGCTTGTGCGTCGAGATGTCATCCGGGGTGTCAAAAATGTGGCACCCCAAAAATGCAGCGGTGGCGCGGGTTTTGGTCGCGTAGGTGTCAAGTTTTTTATAGGCCAGGAGGTTTTTGACATCCCTGATGCTTGAAAAGGAGCGGCGGGAGGAAGTACCGTACTCCACTGTCCGGGCTGCGGTCGGCTCATCACCGACACCGCCATCCCCACTGCGGAGGCCTGGTGCCCGCAGTGCGGCCGGTGGGTGAGACCGGGAGCCCGGATCCAGGAGGAGGTGTTAGCCGTGGCCGCGGCTCGGTGTGCGGCGCCATGCGGCGAGGTTCCCGCAGTCCGGGGAGTGCCTCTTCACGGCAGTATACGCTTGCCCCCGGTGCGGGCTGAGCTACGTTGCCGACTGGGGACGGAGCGTTTCAAGACGGTCTGAGCGAAAGTCAAGAGGAGGTGAACACCTGTGGCTGTCCTGGTGATCCTCAAGGACGAAAACGGCGAGACGGTCGGCCACATGCTGGCGGAGCCGAAGACGTTCCGCACTGGGTCCCGCGGGTACTTCGGCACCGCCAAGGTGGTCCTGGGCGGCAAGCGGTACCAGGCCCAGGTACAGCTCGTCGAAATCGGGAGCGGCCAGGCCGAGAAGGCCAGCCAGTAGGAGGCGGTTGCAGTGTTCAGGAGCCGGATTGCGAGGCTGGAGGCGCTGCTGGGACGGAGGCTGCCGGAAGAGCGGGTAGAGATATTGGCGCGACTGCTTGCCGCCTACCGGGCCCGCAAGAAGGGTGGCTCCCCCGAGGTGACGCAGGCCGACCGGGAACTCGCCCGGGCCTGCGTGGCGGAAGGAGGGAGCCTTGCGGCTGCCCTGGCGGAGGCCTTTGTTAGAATGAAGCCGGGTGGTATCGGTGCCGTACAGGGACCGTAGGGAGGGATCAAGGTGACCATCAGGAGGCAGTTTCCAAACGCCGTCCGTGTGGCCGCCCTCATGATTGCCGTGGCCCTTCTTGTTGCTGGCGGCGTTTCCTTCGCGGCCAATCCCGTTAAGCTCGTAGTGGACGGAAGGGAAATCGCCTGCGATGTGCCACCGCAGATCGTAGACGGTCGGGTTATGGTGCCAGTGAGGTTTGTGGCCGAGGCCTTGGGCTGCAAGGTGGAGTGGGATGCCGACAGCTGCACAGTAAAGATCACCAGCCAAAAGGCGAAGTTGGCACAACAAGATAAGGATGCTATCACGTTCGCCAGGATTGCCCTCGGGTGGGGTCTCCAAGCCCCCGTTGACCAGAACGGAAAGGTTTTCGTTGTCCCCCTGGACAAGATGACGCCAGAGCAGTTACGAGAAAGAGAGACTTACCTCAAGGACAAGATCAGGGAATTGCGGCGGTGGACTCCCTCTGATGCGCGATTGTTGCCGCTCCAGGACGCACTAGCTGCCGCAATGGAGCAGGAACTCGTAATCTTGGCTTTCTATCAACTTAGGGCGGATCCGGAATCGCGTGAGCGGGCCAAGATGCGGTTAGTTGAACACTACGCGGAGCTCCGCAAAGCAATTGACAGCGTCTACCGCGAACTGCTTAAGCTGGAGGCATACTTCGGGGACTGGGCCTACCAGGAGGCTTGGTCCGTCAAGCGGCAGTGGGAGTGGCTGTTGGTTGATTGGACCCCGTAGACCCTTGCGTCGCGGCGGCTGCGAGTTTCGAGTTTCGCTGAGGGGTCTCAGTTGCTTCTTTTTGGGCGTTCCGTTCCGCAGGGTGTCCCCTCCCGTCGTCCTGTCCCATTCCGCGTGGAATATTGGCCGGAGTCCGGACGTAATTCCTGACGCGTTCCGCCATCCCGCCCCGCTCCGCGGGCGGCCCCGCCGCCCGGGCCTTGACTGGGTGCCGGGGCGACGTTAGACTAAGGGACGTAAGGGTGTTCTTGCTCCCCGGCCTGGCCTGGCTGGGGCAAAATAGGTGTGCTTGGAGCCCGGGGGTCGCCCGGGCGGTGTGTAGGGGAAGAGAGCAGGCGTGTTGAGGCCGGCTCCGCCTCCCGAGGAGGCGGGCCGGCGGGTAGCGGGCAGTGGTGGCTGCCCAGAGGTGTTTTGAGCGCCAGCTCTCTTCGTGTTTTCTATGGGGAGCTGGCGGGAGAGGGAGGGAGATGCCATGCGGGGTCTATTCGTCGCACCCCACCACCGAAAGCGGCGAGCCGGTTGGCCTGAATGCCCGTACCTTGAGAAGCGCGCCTAAATGCCACCGCATAGCCCCGGTCAGGGCCCGGGGGGTGTTTCGTCTCATGGGAGCCCCTTCTCTGAAGAGGCAAGTCGAGCTGGCCCTGGTGTCAATCTTCCGCCCGGGCTGGAAGCGCCACGAATTGAAGAAGCGCGGAGAGGCGGACCGGTGGATCACATCCGCAGGGGTCCTGCGGTGCTACATGGGGCACTGCAACCGCTTCGCCGAGTGGGCGCGGAGGCGTTATGGGATCCGGTTTCTGCGGCAAATTGAGCCGCATATGGGCGCGGAGTACCTGGAGGAACTGAAGGCCGACAAAAAGAGCTGCTACACCCTGCCGGCGGTCAGGGCGGCCCTGAGGAAACTGCGATGGGGGATCAAGCAGGCCTTCGGAGTGTGGGTGGAGACGGTCCCCGAAGACCTGAAGCTGCCCAAGAGGACTCTGCAGGTGCGAAAGCAGGCCGGGGCCTACAGCCCTGAGGAAGCCCGGGCGATCATGGCCGCGGTCAAGGGTCCTGCCGGGTTTGCCCTGCGGGTACAGTACTACCTAGGCCTGCGCGTCAGTGAAGCGGTCAAGTTGCGGCCGGAGAACGTTGACCTGGAAGCCGGTATCGTCCGGGTTAAGGGCAAGGGCGGCCGCCTGCGCGAGGTCCCGATTCCCGCTGAGCTGTTGCCATGGCTCCCCGATCTGGTGGCCGCCACCCCGCCCGGGCAGCGGCTGTTCCCAGTGGCCGCGCGCCGCGTCCAGGAGGCGGTTCGGAAGGCCTGCTTGCAGGCCGGGATAAGCCCGCACGGCACCCACGGCTTCCGCCATAGCTATGCCGTGAACCTGTACGAGGAGTTGCGGTCGCAAGGGATGAGTGACCGGCAAGCTAGGGCGGTTGTGACGCAACGCCTGGGTCACAACCGTATAAGAGTCACCGTGGCCTACGTACCCAGGCCGCCGCGGCGTTGAGGTATTCCGCGTGGAATAACTCACTTCCCTGGAACGACAAGGGCGTGCCGCCAGGAAGCCCGTAGAAGCTCCCGAAGGTCGGCGGCGGCATTGTTGTTTCTCTGTCGCCCGGGCACTGTTCGCGCGCTCCTGGGGCCGTCTACGCGGCAGCTAGGGTGGTCTGGAAGGGGGTCGGCTGGGAACCTGCAGCGAATCTCCGCTCGAGTTCCCTAATCCAGAAGTGACCGACCCGCTGTAGTCCTAATGGCACCTGCCACCGGTCTGTCGTAGGAAATCGCGGCTTGTCCAAGTTGTGGTAAAATTATTGCCAAACCTAGAACCTTCATCCAGGGAGGCATCGCGGTTATGCTCACTTTGGCCGTAGCCTTAGGTGCTTTCTTGCTGGGCTGCCTGGCAGTCTGGGCATATGCCGGATCGAAAGCCCGGGCTGCCGAGGCTACCGCCAGTGAGCTCCGGCGCCAGTTGGGAGAGAAAGACACCGAACTCCGGAGGGTGCAGTCTGACCTAGATGCTGAGAAGCAGGCCAGGGCGAAAGCCGAGGCCCTGCTCGAGGAGGAGCGGGCGAATGCATCCGAGCAAAGGGCCTTCTTAGAGGAAGCCGTCCAGAGGCTTAGAGACGCATTTGGTTCCCTGGCCGGAGAGGCGTTGCGGAGCAACAGCCAGTCCTTCCTGGATCTTGCCCGCCAGACCATGGAGAAGTTCCTCGCCGAAGCCAGGGGCGACCTCGGGCAGAGGCAGCAGGCCATAGAGGCCCTAGTCGCCCCTTTGAGGGAGGCCCTGGAGCGGTACGAGCGCGAGGTTCGGGAGATAGAGAACGCCCGGCGGGAGGCCTACGGCAGCCTCACGAAGTACCTGGTGGATCTGAACCAGGCACAAGAGCAGTGGCGGAGCGAAGCGAGGAAGCTTGCCACCGCGCTTCGTTCGCCCCATGCTAGGGGGCGGTGGGGTGAGATCACCCTCCAGAGAGTGGTGGAGATGGCTGGCCTCTCGCCATACTGCGACTTTGTTGTGCAGCCCTCCTCGGATGGCGAGGATGGCCGCAGGCGGCCGGACCTCTTGGTGCACCTCCCCGGCGACCGGGCCATAGTGGTGGACGCCAAGGTACCCCTAAGCGCGTACCTCGACGCGGTCGAGGCCGAGGACGAGGACGCCCGGCGGGAAGCCCTCCGCCGTCACGCCCAGGCAGTGCGGACCCACATGATGGCCCTGGGCGGGAAGGAGTACCAGAGCCAGTTCAGAACCAGCATCGACTTCGTGGTGATGTTCCTGCCCGGAGATGCCTTCCTGGCCGCGGCCGTGGAGCAGTATCCCGACCTCATCGAGGAGGGCGCGTCCAGACGGGTGCTTGTGGCCACTCCGATCACTCTGGTGGCCCTGCTGAAGGCCGTGGCCTACGGTTGGCGCCAGCACCAGGCGGCCGAAAACGCCGAGAGAGTCATCGAGGTCGGTCGGCAGCTGTTCGAGAGGATCTGTGCTTTTGCTGACCACCTGGCAGAGATCCGCAAGGGCCTCGCGGGGGCCATCGAGTCTTACAACAAAGCCGTGGGATCCTGGCAGAATCGCGTCGTCCCGGGCGCCAGGAGGCTGAAGGAGCTGGGTGTTGGCCCGGCCCAGAAGGAGCTGAGAGAGCTGGAAGAGGTGGAGGTTGTCCCCCGCGAGCTGGTGCCTGCCGGCGATGCCTGACCTACAGTGGGATAGGCTGGCCGTACGCAGGGATCCTGACCCTGATGCCGGTGCGGGCGAGGTTCTTCACCCACCACCTGGGGCGTTCGGTGTGCACGGGTATCAGGTACTTCGGGCGGATAGCGGTGACCGCCTCGAGTAGTTCCGGGCCGCTTGCGTGCCCCGAGGCGTGGTAGCCCGGCACGGTTTCGACCCTGGTGGGTCTTCCCGTGCGGTCCCGGCAGGTGAGGGCCAGGCCGACCGGCTCCATCCCAAAGTGCCTTATCCAGTTCCACAGCCTGACCAGGTCCACCCTCTGCTCGTCGTCGTACGCCTGGCTGTTCGAGTAGATGTACACCCCGCCTGGAACGCCCCCGAGCAGATGCTCCACGTCCAGCAGGTCAGCCACGTCCCAGAGGCTGAGGGCGAGAATGTACTCGCCCGGGCTGGCCTTTACCTCCCGGGGGCCAACCAGGGAGGCCCTGTGTTTTTCCCTGGTGACCTGCTCCCACCTGTCCTGCCTGCCCTTAGGGTCGTCGTACACGGCCAGCCAGGGTTCCTCCGCCGGGTCGGGCACTGCTCCAGGGGCAGTCAGGCGGATGGCTGCCAGGAGGTACGCGTCCTTGGGCTGCACGAGCAGCCGGCGGCCGGTCAGGCGGGCGATCTCGCCGAACGTGTTCAGCCTCTCGATGTTGCGGGGCCCGAAGTCGGCCACGACAATCTTGCCCGCAGCGGCCCTGACCGCCTGGAGGCACCTTTCGGCCACCTCTGCCTCGGTGACCGTCCGCGCACTGTCAACCCTGCTCCCCTCGCAGATGAGGGCCGTGGGCCTCGTGCGGCAGAGTTCTTCCACGAACCGCCGGCTGAGAGGACCTTCCCGCCCGTGGAACCTGAGGTCCCCCGTGTACGCCACGGGCCCTGTGGACGTTTCCACCACGAAGCCCGCAGCCCCGAACACCGAGTGGTCGAGGGGCCACCAGCTCATACCGGGCGGCACCCTGCCGGGCGGCGGTTGCGGGGCGGGCGCGTTCTGCTTCATGGGCCTCCACTCCCAGAAGCTGCGGGGGCTGGAGAACGGGTCCGAGGGGTCGGTTTCTCCCCCGGGGTCACCGTCGAGAAAGGCCCACGACCGCCAGGTGTACCCCTGCCTGTCGTCTCCCTTCAGCAGGCCGCTTTCCTGAAGGGCCTGGGGGTTCACGTACACGACCCCCGCGGTGCTGGGCCTGCCGCTGTCCTGCATGGCTTTGGCGACGAACGCGGTCGTGCGCGTTGAGCATGCGGGGATCTCCGGTCTGACGAAGTTGAGCTCTCCGGTATGGTCGAGGTGGGCGTGCGATATGAGGATTGCGTCCACGGCCGGTCCCTCCCGGCGGAGATCCCTGTAGCCCGGCGCGTTCCGGAAGCGCGACCAGAAGTCCTCGTAAGCCCTGGCGGCATCTCTCTCCAGCACCCTGCGTGTCCTGCGGCGCCCTCTTTCGTCGGTGTGCTCCTCGACGCGCTCGGTGATCTGGGCGGGGTCAAGGCAGGGCAGCAGGTCGTCCCGGTAGAGTCCCTCCAGAGGTGGGATGATCCCCACTGCTATCGGGTCGAGCAGGCCTCTCCCGGTGCGCTCCTTGACGAAGACCCCGTCAAAGTAGTCCCCGTAAAGGCCGAAGGATCTGCCGAAGTCGAAGAGAAGCCGGTGCTGGCCGTCTTCGAGCAGTATTTTGTTGCCGCCAATCTCGCCGATGCCGCCGTAGCAGGTGACGGTCACGGGCACAGGCGTACACATCCCCGGCCTCCATGGTTCTGTTCCAGCCTCCCGGTTTCCTCCGGTGGAGTACAACGGGGGCAACTAGCGGCGACACACGCGACCTGCCGCCAGGAGGCCCGTAGAACCCGGGAAAGATCTGGGGGGTGCTCTCCTTGTCCTGCCCCTCTTTGCACGCTCCTGAGGCCGTTCTCGTGGCAACTGAAGCAGCTGGCCGACCGGGGTGGTGGCCCGGCCGTGGTGCAGCAGCGTGGTCCCGGCGGTAGGGGTTGGGCCTTGTGAGTGGGAGTAACCGGCTGCTTTACGGCTCGTTCGCGGTCCGCTTTGCGGTCCGCTCGCGGTCCACCCACCCGGCCTGGGTTCCTTGCTTGCGGTGTGCCGAAACATGTAGGGCAGAGGCCTGATACGCGTTACCCCGACTCTTTGGAGCACCAGTTCCCTAAAAGCACTTGGCGAGGCGTAACAAACTCAGCAGCCCCATTGTCTGCCCCCTGCTGTGCAGCACCTGGGAGCCATGGCAACCAGGGCGCGGAGGAGCCTGCCTGGATGGCAAGGCATGCCTGGAGTTGGACTACATGCGGGGACCACCGCCTCCCCTGATCGCAAGCTAGAGATCCCTGTCTGTACCCGGGTGAGGATGGGGGCATCCCTGCAACGGGGAGGGCATTCCGAACCAAGCCCCGGTGCGAGCCTCCCGGTGAGTTGGGGCGGGCCAGAGCCACGGGGCGATAACCAACCTTGGGTGTCCCTCATGACCGGTCCCTGATCTGCCGCCAGGAGGCCCGTAGAACCCGGGGAAGGGGCCGGGGGATACCCGAGGGTTATCCCGGCACTTTTCGCGGGCTCCTAGGGCCGTTCTCGTGGGAGCTGGAGTACCCGCCCGCGCGGGGGTGGAGAAGGATCTGGGAGGGGTGCTGCGGTACAGTACGAGGGGGTGATCCTGTTGGAGGCTCTTTTGATCACCCCCGGGTTACACTGAGGGTCGGGCACCGGGCCCGGCGGTGCAACCGCTCCTGTGGGGGGTAGCCACAGGCGCCCTGCTGACCTGGGTGGTAACCCTGTCGCGCGGTGCAGGACGGCATGGCAAGAAACCGGGCTAGGTGGGCGGGTTCTGCAACCCGCCCACTCTTGTCGGTCTGGTGGGAGCGTGGTATGCGGTGCACGCAAAGGGCCTGCCTGACCAGGATGCCAGGGCCGTTGTTGCCAAGTGGCTGGGTCACGGCCGGACTAGGGCGACCGTGCCCTACGTGCCCAGGTGGCTGGGGTGAGGTGCCATATTCCGCGTGGAATAGCTCGACCCGCGGCCCAGGGTGGATCGCGTCTAAAGGCTAATGCCGCCTATAGTTGCCAGCCGGGCTAGGGGTAAGAGACAGGCGCCCGGCGACTTGGGCGGAAAAACCCCAAAAGGAGGGCTGGGTGCAGTGGCAAGTGGATGCAAAACCTGGTTTGAGGCAGCTCATGAGGCTCGGGTACCGATCGGGAGCGAAGGATGGCACTTGTGCCTCCAGTGGGGCCGGTTGCACCACGAGGAGGACGGAGCTCGCTGGGTGGAAGAAGGGTACCGCTTCGTGTACCGAGACGATAAGAGCAATCAGAAACCTTTCAGGGCCCAGACCAGGATTCCATCTCTTAAGAAGGTCTTGGAGCTGATCAACCAAGCCAAGAGAGAAGGCTGGGGAGATTTTGATACCGGGGAGTGACACAGTACCCCAGGGCTGAGTTCATAGCCCCACTCCTCAGGGGTGGGGTTTCACTCACCTGCCGCCACGAGGCCCGTGGGATCCGGGGAAGAGGCGAGGTGGATGTTCCGTGCACCGACGCTCTTCGCATGCCTCCAGAGGCCTCTACGTGGCGGGAAGGGCATGTGCAACCCGGGGCCTTCCCGCGATCGGCGGGGGCTCCCCTTCATGCCCAAGCTCCGGTGCTTGTGGCCGGATCTCCAGCCTGCTTACCTATTCGACCTTATTACGTGTCTAAGTCGCTCCGTTGACAATGACCGGGTGTAACAGGTATAATCTAGGCTGCCAAGTAGTACTTGGTAATTATCACGTAAGGAGGTTGAATCCACATGGAGATGCGAATGCCGGCCATTCGCTACCGGCAGGGATCGCGGACGATGTATGTGACAGCAGGTTCGCCTGCGGCCTTAGTGAAGCTTTGCGAGGCCCCTCGGTTGTTTGATCCGCAGCGGCCGGACATACCCGGAAACCGCCCTCTAGACAACGAGCACTTGAAGGGTATCGTACGGTACCTGGAAACCGAAACGGATTTTGTCATCGGTGCTCTTACGCTGTACGCGAAGAAAGGGACTGTCAGGTTTCGCCCCGTGGAGGATAGCAGCGATACAGTGGAGCTCGGCTGGCTATCAATACCCATTGATGCCCGGTTTTTCATTGGGGACGGGCAGCACCGGCTGAAGGCTTACGAACAAGTGTTGAGCACCCGAGAGCCGGATGACCCTGCTGTAGAAAACCTTCGGAAGAGTGGGTCCCCTGCGATCATCGTGGAGGAAGATAACCCTGCCAAGATAGCACAGGACTTTGTGGACCTCCAGCGGAATGGAAAGCCCCTCAGTTCGTCCCTTGGTGCTTCGATGGATCGGCGTGTCCATATAAACCGTCTCGCACTAGATGTGGTCAAGGCTGTCAAACTGTTTCAGGATGAGTATCCGGGGGATCGGATTCACTATCTCGGTCAAACTTTGGGCAAGTATTCCAACCAGCTGTATACCTTCGCATCCTGGCGGTATGCAGTTGGCACTATTCTGATCGGCTTCAGCGAACACTCGCGGCGTAAGTGGGAAGCACGGACAAACCGGATCCTGGATGGCAAAAACGAGTATGATCGCTGGTACAAGCTCTTGTGCGAGATGTTCGAGGAGGCCTCCCGGCAGCTACCTGGGTGGAAGGATGTGCTAGCGAAAAATATGACCGTGCCTCAATTCCGCGAGAAGTATGTTCTCGGCTCTTCGGCGGGGCTCACTGCCTTCGCAGGGGCGATGCACCGGATTCTGGACCCTGAATGGAAGCAGAAACACGGCCTGGACTGGCGGGAGGCGTTGCGTCGGATGGCTGCCGTAGATTGGCTCAAAGCTCCCACCAGTGCCACAGGGCGTGTGTTCTTCGAAGGCACCATCGTGCAGAATGGCAACGTAATCAACAACAGGCCGGCCTTTGAAGCTGCAGCAGAAAAGCTCTACGAGAGTGTGACGAGCGTCAAAGCGGCGTAAAACCCAGTGCACCTTCCCAACAGATCGCGAGGGGAGTCTCGCTGTTCCGCAGTGAGGTCCTCCCCTTTTTGCGTTGCGTTGACCCACTTGGCCAGCCTCAAGAGAGACTCTGTAGGTTTTCTACACCCAGGGGGGAGGCTTGTCTTGTAATTTGTGGAAAGGAAGCTGGCAGTCTCGGAGGCCCGCTTGCACCCCTCGTGGCCGGAGCGCTGTAACCAAGAGGGTGTCCCGGTTGCTTTTTGAGGGACGTTCCGTTCCACCGTTCCGCCTAGCGTGGATGTGTCGGATCCAGTGGGGCGAAACCGTCGGCTGGAGTTCCTACTCCCGGGGGTTGTGGTGCGTAGGGTTGGGTGGCCCGGAGGATCCACAAAGTGCCAGGGAACCAGTAGGCACTTTGCGCTTGCGCACGCAGGGGTCAATAGATAGCGTTCCCCGTGGCCAATCCCTGACCTGCCGTCAGAAGGCCCGTAGAGCCCGGGGAAGGGGTCGGGGGGATATTCTGGGTCGTCACGGCACTTTTCACGGGCTCCTAGGGCCGTTCTGGTGGCAGCTGGAGCGCCTGGCAGGGCGGGGTGGAGAAAGAAGTCCAGAGGAGTGAAATGGCCCTTGCGTCAGCTATACCGCCAGGTACCTGGCCGAGCTGTCCTGGGGCCGTGCGTGCAGGTACCTGCCCGTGGTGGCCACGGAGGCATGGCCCAAGGTGGTCTGCACCAGGTGGATGGGGCAGCCCCGCTCCAGGGCGTGGCTGGCATGTGCGTGGCGGAGCCAGTGAGGTGAGACAGGGGCCTGGATTCCTGCTCGGCGGGCTGCTGCGCGGACGATCCGGAGAACCTGGGAGGGGTGCAGGTGGCCGCCCTTGCGCGAGCGGAAGACGGGCTCTTCGCGGCCTGCTTCGCCCCGGAGGGATATCAGCTCCCGCCAGGTGTCCCGGCTGAGGAGAACGGTTCTGGTCTTGCCGCCCTTGCCGAACACCACCACGCAGCCGGCGTCGCCGTGCTCCTGCACGTCCCGCCACCTCAGCGAGCAGGCCTCCGAGACCCTGAGGCCTGCGGCGTACAGCAGGCGCAGGAGAGCGTGGTTCCGCCTGTCCGGCTCCAAGGCGAGCATGCGGTGGACAGCCGCTTCAGGCAGGATGCGCTCGGGTAGGGTGTCTTTGCGTCCGGGCAGCCTGACCGGGGCGCCCACGTCGAAGGGCAGGTAGCCGATGCGGTGGGCGAAGGCCAGCAGGGACTTCACCGCGGCAAGGGCCCGGGCGCGGGAGGCCGGGGCTAGGCCGGCCAGGGAGTCCGCGAAGGCCTGCACGTCGGCCAGGGTCACCTGCCGCAGGGGCTTTCCGGCGAAGGCCAGGAACCGCGTCGCGTCCCGGCTGTAGGCCCGCTGGGTGTGCGGGCTCCTGCCGTGGAGCCACATGGCCACCACCTGGCCGTCCGTGTCCGCCTGCCTGATGGCCACCGCCGTCTCCACTGTCGAACCCCCTGTGGACGCAGGATAATGGCTCTTATCTTGCATTCAGGGTAGCAGAAATAAGGGTAGCAGTCAAGAAAGCAGTGCAGTATAATCGCGAGGAGGTGAAAACCTGGCAATGGAGAAGAAGCTGCTGACACCCGCACAGGTTGCTGAGCGCCTGCAGGTGACGGAGCGCACCGTTTACGCCTGGCTACGCGGGGGCAGGCTCCGGGGGCTCAGGGCCGGCCGCCTATGGCGAGTGCGGGAGGAGGACCTGGAGGCCTTCCTGGGGGCAGGCACAAAAGGGACACGGGCATGAGCAGGCTTTGGCTTGCCGCTGGGGGGAAGGAGAATGCCTCTCAACGAAGCCGACACGAGGGTCAACCTCATCGAACCGAAGCTCAAAGCCGCTGGGTGGACCGACCGCCAGGTCACCCGGGAGTTCTTCTACCAGCGCGACCACAAGTATACAGAGGGGCGCATCATCCTAGTCGGGGAACAAGTTCGTCGGGGCCAGCCTCGGAAAGTGGATTATCTCCTAAGGCTCACCGAAGGATTTCCCATTGCGGTCGTGGAGGCAGAGCCGGAATCCAGCCAAGCCGAAGCAGGTCTTGAACAGGCTAAGGGGTATGCCAAGGACCTGGGTCTCGCCTTCGCTTACGCGACCAATGGCCGGGCCATCATCGAATACGACTTTTTCACACACTCAAGCCGACCCGTGGAGAGCTTCCCGGGCCCGACCGAGCTCTGGGAGCGTTGGAGCCGCAACACCGGGGTGGCCTCCGTGGTCGAAGCCATGAAGTTAACAGGCACAAGGCCAGGTCTCCGCCCAATTGCGCCGTTCTGGGAGGGAAACCCTCTTCTGCATCCGTACTGCCCAGAGTCGCTGTGCGGCATGCGCCCGCACTACTTCCAGGAAGCTGCCGTGCGCGAGGTGATTTTGCGCCTCATGCGCGGCCAGAAGCGCGTTCTGCTCGCAATGGCCACTGGCACGGGCAAGACGTTCGTTGCCTTCCAGATAGTCTGGAAGCTGGTGAAGTCCGGATGGCTCCAACGCCGCCATCCAGAACGGCCAGCCCGGGTGCTATTTATTGCCGACCGGATCATTCTGCGGGACCAAGCCTATAACCGGTTTGCACCTTTTAACGACGGCATCAATGAACCCCGGTGCAGGATCGAGGGGCACCCGCCCAACCTTAACCGGGATCTCTACTTTGGCATCTACCAGACTCTGTGGAGTCCCGATGAAAAGGGCGTACGCCTTTTCGAGCGCTTTCCCCAGGACTTCTTTGACCTTGTCATAATTGACGAATGCCACCGTTCGGGCTGGGGCACATGGCGGGAAATCCTTGATCACTTCTCAGATGCAATCCACCTCGGGATGACCGCTACCCCGCGGCAAGATGAGAACGTTGACACCTACGCTTACTTCTGTGCCGAAGAGCCGGAGGTAGCCGTGGATCCCGAGCGCCCCGAGCTCGGGACGCATCGTCCTCCCGCGTACGAATACAGCCTCGGCAGAGGAATCAACGACGGCTTCCTGGCCATCTATAAGGTTCACCGCGTGCGCACGTCGGTCGACGCAACTGGGCTTCACTTGCAGGATGCGGTTGAACAGGGTGCCGAGGTGTTCATTCCCGAGGAAGTCGAGCCGCGGGAAGTTTACACCACACCCCAGTTCGAGCGGGAGATCACTCTGCCAGACCGCACAAGAACGATGGTCCGACACCTGGCAGGGTTGCTCAGACGCTTCGGTCACATGGACAAGACCATGGTCTTCTGCGTCAGCATGGACCACGCAAGGCTGGTGGCGCGGCTGCTCCAGGAGGAGTTTGGGCCCCAGACGGGCCTGGACGACTACGCTGTGCCTATTGTCTCCGAAGAAGGTAACGCACAAGACTGGCTCCGGAGGTTTGCTGACTCAGACCAAAAGACCCCGGTGGTGGCAACCACCGCCGAGCTCCTCTCAACAGGCGTGGACGTGCCTGCTTGCAAAAACATAGTCTTCATGAAAACCCTGTCGTCACCGCTGTTGTTCAAGCAGATCATCGGCAGGGGCAGCCGCATCGACCGGGCAACCGAGAAGTACTGGTTCCGCATCATCGACTTCACGGGAGCTACCCGACTCTTCGACGAATGGGATCGGCCCTCTGGGCCACCTCCTGCCGCCCCTTCGGGGCCGCTGACAGCTTGTCTTGCTGGGCGGGTCTTCCACGCGGCCACTGGTGACTCCATTGTGGGGGCACAGGTTTCGGTTCGCACGGGACCGAACACCCAGCAGGGTCCGATCAGGACCGACGAGAATGGCAGGTTCTTGTTCAGCGGGCTTCCGGCTGGAAGCGTTACTCTCATGGTGGGGGCACCCGGCTTCGTACGGCGGGAGTTCAACGTGGAAACCCTGGCCAACGAGACTGTGACCGTTGATGTTCCCCTTAAACCCGAACGCGCAGGAGCGCGGATGATAGAGGTTAAGGGCCTCAAGGTGACCATTGCTGACGAAGCAATTTTCCTCATCGAGTCTACCGGCCAGCAGCTCACCCTCGCCGAATACAGGAATTTTGCGCGGCAGCACGTG
>Ga0209225_1002714_pt1 | contig 15583 bp, 18 predicted proteins | sample WasSprMetagenome_FD_184732 | JGI IMG/M metagenome (GOLD analysis project Ga0209225, IMG submission 184732) | Sulfidic aquatic microbial communities from Washburn Spring, Yellowstone National Park, USA - WS (SPAdes) (version 3) | ecosystem: Environmental > Aquatic > Thermal springs > Hot (42-90C)...
TTAAGGCAGCGGCTGAAAGTGCACCGGTGCCCATGGCGCTCCACCTCGACCATGGTGAGGACATTGAAACGGTCCGCAAGTGCCTAGAGGCCGGCTTCACCTCGGTTATGATCGACGGCTCACACCTTCCCTTCGAGGAAAACGTTGCCTTGACAAGGAAGGTTGTTGAGCTGGCCCACTTAAGGGGTGTTTCCGTTGAGGGTGAACTTGGAAAGCTTGCAGGGGTTGAGGAGAGGGAGGCTGTGCTGACGGACCCGGATGAGGCTAAAGAATTTGTTGAGCGAACAGGAGTGGACGCTTTGGCTGTTTCCATCGGCACTTCTCACGGCGCCTACAAGTTTAAGGGTGAACCTAGGTTGGATTTTGAGAGACTTAGGGTTATCCGTGAAAAGGTTGATGTGCCTCTGGTCTTGCATGGCGCTTCCAGCGTCCCCCAGTGGATAATAGAGAAAGCCACAAAATACGGGGCGGAGTTGGCGGGTGCCAAGGGAATCCCAGAAGACCACATTAGGAGGGCGATTGAGCTCGGCATAACTAAAATTAACATTGACACAGACATGCGTCTGGCTTTCACAGCCACCGTCCGCGAGGTTTTGACAAACCAGCCTAAAGAGTTTGACCCCAGAAAAATTTTGGGCCCTGCGAAAGAAGCTGTGAAGGAGGTTGTTAAGGCGAAGATGCGCCTTTTTGGAAGTTCTGGAAAAGCCTAAAACGGAGGCGATTAAATCATGAAGGTTAGTGTTTTAAGCGGGGACGGAGACGCTCCGGGAATAAACGCAGCAATAAGGGTGTTGTTAGGCGGGGAGTCCAAACTCATGGCGAGAAACCCGCGTGGTGTTTTAGACCACCTTCAGTGGGGAGGGGCGTCAACAGCCTTCGACCGCATACTAGCCACAAGATTCGGCGTAGCAGCGTATTCTTCGGCTAGTTTAGGGTTTAGGTCGCCAGAGTCTTCGCAAGCCTCAGAAGCTGCACATCCAAAGACTTTTGGTTTTTACATGATTCTTCTAGGCTTATGTTTGTGATTTCGCCCTTCTGCAAGCCGACAACGCGGTTTCCAACGCCTTGGCTGATCAGTTGGACGGCTTGTTCTGCAAATAGGCTTGCAAGCAGACGACTTCTCGCGATGGGCTTCCCCTCTTTGAGCATAGCCTACAATGCTTAGACGCACCCCGCCCCAGTGTTTTGTTCAATTTGGCTGGCAATTTTTCCCGTGTCGCCCACGCCTTCAGCTGCCACAATAATGCGGAACGCTCCCCTTAGCGGCGTTTTCCTTAACGGTCCTGTAAACTTCCTCCATGTTTACGGGCACTTCTGGAACAAGAATAACTTCAGCGCCAACCGTTAGGCCCACAGCCAAAGCCAAGAAGCCGCGTTTACGGCCTATAACCTCCACGACAAAGATTCTTTCATGGGGTATGGCCGTGTCGCGAATTTTGTCTATTTCGGCGACAGCCGTGTTACCCCGTGTCAAACCCTATGGTTTTATCCGTTCCATAAACATCATTGTCTATGGTGGCCGGAACGCCAACAATAAGCGTGTCGGTTTCACGGCTAAGCTCCAAGGCACCTCGAAAAGAGCCTTCTCCGCCGATAACCACCAAGCCTTCTACATTATCAGCCGCCAAGTTCTCCGCAGCCTTCCTAACGCCTTCAGCCGTCTTAAACTCTGGACAACGGGAAGTCAAAAGAATGGTGCCGCCAGACTGGATTATGCCGCCAACAGAACGCGGATCCAAACGCCTAAAACGGTTCCGCATCAAGCCCTCCCAACCCCGCTCAAAACCTAAAACTTGAAACCCCCTCGCATACGCTAAACGTGTAACCGCCCTTATAGCCGCATTCATGCCAGGCGCATCGCCACCACTTGTAACTATCCCCAGCGTTTTCAAACAGCAGACCTCCTGCAAACGCTGACAAGTCTTAAAACACGGCGCAGTTAAAATAAAATGCTTCCTCTCCAAACGCTAAGACTGGAGGCAAAAACATGCAACAAAAACCAAGCCACATAATCGTTTTAACCACAACACCAAGCAGGGAAGAAGCCGAAAAAATCGCCAAAACACTGTTAGAAGAAAAGCTTATCGCATGCGCCAACATAATTGGCCCGGCGTATTCGCTTTTCTGGTGGCAGGGCAAAATAGACACAGCCCAAGAACACCTAATTCTAATGAAAACCAGAAGAGACTTGTTTGGCAAAGTTTCAGAGCGGGTGAAAACGCTCCACAGCTACCAAGTCCCAGAAATAATAGCTACACGAATTATTGAAGGTTCAAAAGACTACTTGAAATGGCTTGACGAAAGTTTAAGGTAAAGTAAAGTTTTATAGTTTTCGCCGCCCACTTTTTCTTTTGGCGGTGGGTCTTAGGCGGGGGGCTAGGGGTCCCCTGTACCGTAAACCCCCTTATGACGGGCCGAAAGCTGAGGCTGAGGCGCCTGTGGCCGCCCAACCCCCTCTCTTCCGAAGCTGTGACCATCCGTCCCTTGGGGTCGGCGGTCGCCGGGCGGCCTCCGTAGGGAGGCTTGCCACGGCGTTTGCCGGGTGAACCTGGCTAGGCCCGGGAGGGAGCAACCTAAGCCTGGACGTTTGGCGCTCAAGGGGGTGCGGGTGCGAGTGTAGGGTTTGAGGGGGTGGGCGGATTCTAGGCGTCGAACCTCAGTGACCCACCGCCGCCTTCCAACCTATAAGCCATGGAGGCAGAATGTTTAGTCTCGACTTAAGTTGGCTTAATTAACAACATTATTCAGCTAGCTTAAAGTAATGTCGAGTAAAGAGTTTCTTCCACGAGACGATGAGGGGAATTTTTCTAACATTTTTGAATTCAACCAAATAATCCCTGCTATTGATGTTGTTGGATTCAAAAATGTTCGAAAACGCTAAATCTTCATTGCGTAAACTTTAATGTCAGCTGGAGTTGCATGCATGCCCCATAACGAGCTTCGCAGGGATTATTTGCTTGACCGCTGGGTTGTCATAGCTACGGAGAGGGGGCGTCGTCCAACAGACTTCGCGAGAAAAGAGAAACCCAAATCCAAGGAGGGTGTCTGCCCCTTCTGCCCTGGAAACGAGCATATGACCCCGCCCGCAGTGCTTGTGTATGTGGAATCTGAGGGTGAAATCAAAAAGGTGAAGGATGAGAACGGTTTTAGGCATAGAAACTGGCTTACCCGTTGTTTTCCAAACCTCTATCCAGCTTTCACCCCGCCGCAAAAGGGGGCTGGTGGTAGCGGAGAAAACGTTGTAAGAGGCTACTTGACCTTGGCTGTGGGGCATCATGAGGTTTTAGTTGAGTCTCCAAACCATGATGAGCACCCTTCAGATGCCAGCGTTTCACAGCTCGTGCATGTCGTGAACGCCTATGTGGATAGATTAATCGAACTGGCTTCGAAGCCCTATGTGCGATACGTCTCCATATTCCGCAACCACGGCCTAGAAGCTGGAGCGTCGCTTTCTCACGCTCACAGCCAAATCATCGCGGCGCCTTTCGTTCCCAAAATTGTTGAAGAGGAACTGCGGGCGAGCAGAAGGTTTTGGCGGGAAAAGAGCGAATGTGTGTTCTGCAACATCATTAAACGTGAAAGGGAAAGCCCCCGCTTCATCACAGAAAATCAGGACTTTGTAGCTTTTGCGCCGTGGGCAAGCATCAACCCCATGGAGTTCTGGATATTTCCGAAAAGGCACATGCCAAACCTTATTGAAATCACGGAGAGAGAGAAGGAGAGTTTTGCAAAAATCTTGAAAACATGTTTCAATGCACTCAAAAATCTGCTGAACGACCCGCCATACAACTTCGGCTTCCATCAAAGCCTAGACGGGAGAAAACGCCAACACTACCATTGGCACCTTGAGGTTTACCCAAAGCTTGCTGTGTGGGCTGGCTTCGAAAAAAGCACAGGAGCATACATAAACACGGTTTCGCCGGAAAACGCCGCTGAAAGCCTTAGAAAAACAATATCAACCTAAAACTTGGAGAACATCCCCCTCAAACTTGGGTCTGAAAAGCATTATGTCCTCCATGTAAGCCCTCAAGGGCTCAGCTACACTCCAAGCCTGGGCTATACATCCCCTCGGCGTGTGCGGGGGATCCCCATCAAATATTTCGCTCACATTTCCAAGTCCAGCTCTAAACACTTGTTCGGTAAGAAGGGGGGCGAGGAAATTTTTGAACGCATACTCCCGTGGGTAGCTGCCGTAACCCTCAACCTTAAGGTAAGCTTTTGTTAAAGGCCCTAGAAGCCAAGGCCATGCGGCGCCGTTATGGTACGCTAGGTCGCGGCTCCGTCTGTCGCCATGGTAAACACCTATGTACCTTGGGTCGCTTTTGGCGAGGGTTCTCAAACCATAAGGCGTCAAAAGCTCGCGGCGCACAACATTCACAACCGATTTCGCTTTGGCCTTGTCCAGCATAGTGAAGTCCAAAGAGACGGCGATGATCTGGTTTGGCCTAATGGACGGGTCGCCCAAGCCGTCCCTGTCCACAACGTCAAAGAGACAGCCCAGATCCGTGTTCCAAAATTTCGCAGTGAAGCTTTTCCTCGCCTTTTCAGCTAAAACCGCAAACCTTTCGGCCTCGCCTTCCTCATCGAACTTTTTGGCCAAAAGCTCAAAAGTTTTTAGGGCGTTATACCATAAGGCTTGAACCTCAACAGCCTTGCCCTCCCTAGGTGTGGTGGGCCGACCATCCACTGCTGTGTCCATCCACGTCATCCTTGGACCATGTAAGATGAGCCCGTCACCGTCCACCCGCATTTCAGCATAAACGCCCCCAACAAGGTTTTCAACAAAAGCCTTCATGGTCCCCCAAAGGTTTTTCTGGACAAAGGCGAAGTCGCCAGTGTACTTCAAATATTGGAGGACGGCGTTCACAAACCACAGAGTGGCATCCACACAGCCATAGTCTGGCTGCAGACCTAGGTCTGAAACAAAGTTTGGAATTAAACCCTCAGAGGAATAATCCACGAAGGTGAGGAAAATTTGCCTTGCATCCTCGAAACGCCCGGTTACAAGTGTCAGACCAGGCAGGGCTATGAAGGTGTCTCTGCCCCAGTCCTCAAACCAGTGGTATCCAGCCACCACGGACTTTCCATGTTTTCCAAGCCCTCTCAAAGCTTCAACTACAAAGGTGTCCGCTGCAAGGACTAGCCAGCTTAGCCAGTCACTTGTCCCTAAGCCTTTATGTTCCTCGTAAAACTTTAAGAGGAGCCTTCCGCAGCGCCCCACCTCCTTCTCGTATAAGCTTTCAACATCGTACACTGTTGAAGGCATTCCATCTTCAACATCGTCTGCAGAAGCTTCGTTTTCGTCGGCAACAGCCACCACAGCGAATTTTTCTTTGGCTTTTTCTCCAATTTTGAATATGAATAATCCAGGCTGGAACCAGTTGTCTAGGTGGCTTTCTCCTCGGACGTGCTCCTCCCGGAAATAAACTTTCTCAAGCCACTTTTCAGACTGATTGTAGACGCCGCGCATTGCCCTCATAATAATCGTCGCCGAAGGATTTTCAACATTTATCTTCACCTTTCCCCCCTCGATTTTCTGGGTAAAAATTGGGGGGTTATGCCACCTGTCCACAACTGCGTGAAAATGTCTGCATGCTAAAATTGGGAAGACGTTAACCTCCACATTCGCGGGATTCATGTTTTCAACATGGTACAACGCTATCACGGCGTTGAAACCGTGGGGCATGAAAATTGTTTTTGAAACCTTCACGTTTTTCAGGGCGTAAACGTATTTTGGGAAAGGGGAAATTGAAAACTCCTCTAAAAAGTGAAAGCCGTTAGGGTAGATCCCGCCTTGAAACTCGTTGGTGTAAAGTGGATAGAAAACGTTTCCAATTCTCAACTCCTCGTCGAGCTTGGCTATGCAGACCATGCGTTTTCTCGGAGGGTGGAAAGCCGCCACGAGTATTCCATGATACTTCCTCGTGTTCACGCCTAAAACGGTGGATGAAGCGTATCCGCCTAAACCATTGGTTATAAGCCACTCGCTGCCGAGAAGCTCATCGCTCCTTGAAAGTTCATCGCCGGACATGCGGATTTGAGGTGTTAAACCAAACATTATGGTATCAACTTCGCCACATTCTTATTGCGGGGCACGGCGAAAAAGTTTGCCACAGGCTCACATTTGGTTCTAAACAATAATGCATGGGGCTTCTCCAACCTGTACTCGGTTAAGGTTTCAGCGTAGCCCATGCCCTTCGCGAAAACCATGTCCACAGAATTGTAAAAGTCCATGAACTCGGCTGAAACCTCCTTAGGCGCCAAACCCACGGCATCCGTGCCGGTTGTTATCACCTTATCCGCAACCTTAGTCATGCCGGAGATTTCGGCGTCCTCTATAGTTGCGTCGTTTATTACAGGTCCACCTTTAACCGCCACAATGACAGTTAAGCCCATGTTTTTAAGCTGCTCCACTAAAAGCGTGTCGAAAACTATTTCTCCAGCGTTATCCGTCAAATAGAGGACTTTCCTCGCTTTCTGAGCAACTTCGTAGATTTTGCCAGTATCATCGACGACGAGATCTCTCGCCGCCTCTCTAAGGCTTTTCTTCAAAGTCCTAAAAGTAAAGCTGTGTCCTGGAATGTCAAACTCCATCACGTTCCCAACCATAGCGCAGAGGCAAGCCCTCTTAAACCTGTCCTGCTGATTATACCCCTCCTCAACAATTCCCCTCGCGTATGGCAGAAGTTTCAACGCGTTTTCGTTGCAGAGATGTTTGCTCCGCTTGTAGGGGTCATCGTTGCCCGTAACTCTCTTGATCAAGCGGTCCCTCTTCGTGCCCAAGTCCGCCGGCACGGCTGAAGGCTTAAACTCTTTGCTTAACATGCGGAGAAGCTCCATCATGGCTCTGAAGCGAAGCGCAGAATTTGTTGTCGCCAACTTTATTTCAGTCGCAGCCCGGTTGACAATGCACGCTGCACATTCAGCCTCAACCTTCATCGGCTTAGCGCTCCCCCTTAAGTTTGGGTTTTCGCTTTTTCGGCAAAATCCAATAAAACTCTATATGGGTCTTTCGCCTTCACAACGGCGCTTGCCACCAAAACCCCGTCGGTTCCAAGCCTCAAGGCCGCAGCCACATCTTCTCCATCGCTGACACCTGCTCCGCATAAAATTTTAACAGTCGGGTTTATTTCCCTAACAAGCCTTATGGTGGACTCTATAACCTCCGGCTTAGCCTTTGAAACGGAAACCCCGGTGCCAATAAGCTCCGGAGGCTCAACAGCAACCATGTCCGGTTTTAGGGCGGCGACAGCCGCGCTTATGGTGTAGTTGTTGGCGCAGACCACGGAGACAAGCTCCTTCTCCCGGGCTATTTTTATGGCCGCGTCTATTTCTGAAATCCGGAGCTGCCTCTCAGAGTGGTTTATCAACGTTCCAACAGCCCCAGCCTCTTTAACGGCATCTGCAAGCACATACCCTGTGTGGCTTCCCGGCTTTATGGGGTCTATATGTTGAGCGAAAACTGGAATTTTAACCTCTCCAGCCACCAAGGCTATGTCCGTAAACTGGGGGGCAACGCAAATTGAAACACGGATTTCCCGGCTTACCCTCTCCGCCACTTTCGCCAGCTCAACAGCCCTTCTACCCGTAGCCTCTAAGTAAGTTTTAAAGTTAACAAGGATTATGGGAGTCTGAATTTTCAAGACAAACTTCACCCAACACTCTGCAGTTCTTAACGCTATTAAGGTTATAATTTTTTGGATAAAAAAGGTGCGATTTTGGGTGCGAGACGGCTTATTCGCGTTTCCGTCTTTCCGGCACGAACACTGCAGCGGCTATGACCGTTGTCCACAAGCCGTTTTTGTCGCCTGTAGCTGACTGCGTTATATTAGTGGTTTTTATTATTAGTCCGCTGGCTCTGAAAAGCTGTTTCCGCTCGTCCCATGCAGTTTGAGGGTCGAAGGGTATGCCCATGGTTGTAGCAAGCATGGTTGCCGCCAAATCCTCAGCGTAGTCCCCAGCCGCCTCATCGGTCTGCCCGAAGGAGTGGTGCTCCGACAAATAGCCATAATTGTTTTTGCCCGAGGGAATGGCAACCCCTATGGAGGCGGCTATAAGCCTGTGAGGCTCGTTAGTCTGGTTTTTAGCCATCACCACGAAGGTTATCTCGCCCGGCCTAAGCATTTTTAAGCCCTTTTCTTTGGAAATTAGCTTACAGCCTGGCGGAATAATGCTTGAAACGTTTACGAGGTTACAGTGGTGGATACCTGCGTTCCTCAAGGCCAGCTCGAAGGATTGAAGTTGATCCTTGTGTTTTCCAACGCCCTTTGTAAGGAAGAAATACTTTGGTATCATTTTTGCCAACAAGATTATGAAGCTGCGCTTAAAAATTTTGTGTTTTGCGAAACGAGGTGAAAAGTTTGAGAGAAAGCATAACAGTGGTTTAAACCCATTTCCCTTTCGAGGTTTAATGGTGTTAACGCGCCGCAGCGTCTTCATGGACGAAACGAAGCTTGACATAAGCTATGTTCCAAGAAAGCTTCCTCCATCGAGACGGCGAAATGCGCCTCCTAAAAGAGTTCTTCAGTTTCGCCCTAACGCAGCCGTGGAGGGTGGCCCAAAGGGTCTTGATAGTCGGCGATGTTGGCACGGGGAAAACGGCTTTGACCCAACGTTTCAGAGCTGACATAGTAGAACAGGCCAAACAGCGGGGCCTAAACCTCAACTCATCCACGTGAACTGCCGCCAGTACGTGGAAGCCTCTTCCTGATACTCCACCACGCCATAACATTTTTCCACCAAACTTTCCGAGAAGGGGCTTTTCAGCCGAAGAACTCCTAAATATTTTCCTTCAGGTTTTGGACGAGGAGGATGCCTATGCGATCCTAACCCTTGACGAGTTTGAAAGTTTAATTGAGGGGGAGGGGGCGGAACCGGTTTACAAGCTCACCCGCTTACAGGAGGCAAGGATGGATAAGCCTCAACGTTTCCCCTCATCTGCATCCTAAAGAAATTGGAGGTTTTGGACAAGCTGGATCCAAGCACCAGGAGCACCCTCCAATCCAACATAATAAGCCTTGAAAAGTACTCCAAAGAACAGCTTGTGGACGTAACAAGTGATAGGGTTCAGCTGCTTTCAAAACGCGGACGCCGAAGATTTAGGCTTTGTCACGCCTGAATGTGTAAGGAAGACCGTTTCGAGCACATTCGTTTCAGTGGAGAAAAGTGACACAGCCGCCTTAAGCTTCCACGAGAAACTCCTCCTAGGTGTTGCAAGGTTCTTCAGGGAAGATGAGGACAGAGCCTATGCAACTTTAACGGAGGTTGAAAGGGAATACGTTGTTGCATGTGAATAGTTTGGGGTTCAACCCCACCCAGCTTTGGAAATACCTCCAAACACTTTCAGTCATAGGCGTTATACGGAAAACCGTTTCGAGAGCTGGACAGCGTGGAAGAACAACTCGCATATACCTTCTAGGAGTCCCCGTCCACCAATTGGAGAAAGAGCTTTTTTCAATGCTTGAGGGGGAGAGGTGAAGCGGGCAAGAGGTTGGTTGATGGGGGAGGTGAGGAGGTTCTCGGAAATAGACTTCGCTTAAAAATTTTGAAGGTATTGTCCAATGTGAGGGAGCTTAACATTTCGGAGATCGCTAGGAAGGCTTGTGCGAACCATGAAACGGTTGCTAAACACTTGGAAGTTTTGGAGAAGGAGGGCATACTCCAACACAAAAAGTTTGGCAGAATCCAACTTATACAGGCTTAATGAGGCTTCTTCCAAGGCTAGGGCTGTGAAAACGCTTATGGATTCTTGGGAGTCCCCGAGAACTGTTAAATAAGTAGCTTTACGTCTAGTTTTTGAAGCTGGGATTTAAGATGGCCATGGTGGATGTAACTGGAAAGCCGAAGGCTTACCGGGAGGCTACGGCCACGGGCAGGATTAGGCTTAAGCCGGAGACCATAAACCTAATCCGAGACGGGAAAGTTGAGAAAGGCGACCCGATCTATACGGCGAAGATCGCTGGGACTTTGGCTGCAAAGGAGACAAGCATTTTGATTCCATTCTGCCACCCGTTGCCGTTGACAAACGTGAGGGTGGACGTAGAAATAATCGACAACTCAACGGTGCAGGTTTCATCTACCGTTAAAACCGAGGCCCAAACAGGCGTTGAAATGGAAGCATTAGTGGCGACGGCCATAAGCCTACTGACGATATGGGATATGGTTAAACAGTACGAGAAGGACGCGGAGGGGCAGTATCCATTCACAGTTATTGAGAACATTCACGTTGTGAGAAAGGTTAAGGAAGAGAAGCCAAATGAGCGAAAGCACGCTTAGGCATAAGGCTGAAGCTCCCAAAAAGCTGGGTTTCGGCATTGTTGTCTGCAGCACCTCCCGCTACACCAAGCTGAAAAAAGGCGAAAAAGTCGAGGACGAGTCAGGCGACTTGATGGAGGAAATGGTTAGGAGCCATGGCCACTCAGTTGTTTTCCGCAAAATCATACCCGACGATAAAAAAGCCATAGAAGAAGCCGTCAAAACCGTTTTAGAGGCATCCAACATGGACGTCGCCATATTCTGTGGAGGAACGGGGATAACTCCAACGGACATAACCATAGAGACGGTTTCGCCCTTCATGGAGAAAACCCTACCGGGCTTTGGAGAGCTCTTTAGACTTTTAAGCTATGAAAAGATTGGCTCAGCCGCTATTCTCTCCCGCGCCTTCGCCGGGATAGCTAAAGGCAAAGCCTTCTTCTGTATTCCAGGCTCACCGGACGCTGTTAAGCTTTGCCTTGAAAAGCTTATATTGCCGGAAGCTGCACACATCGTTAAGCACGCGCGGGAATAACGATGGTGCTTGTAGATAGCTATGGCCGGCCGCTTCTAAATCTCAGAATAGTTTTGACAAAGCCTTGCAATTTGCATTGCAGTTTCTGTCATGCGGAAGGCGAGGACAAACTTGCAGAGGGTTCCATTGAAATGACGACGGAGGAAGTTGTGCGTATAGCGAGAATAGCGGTCAAACTTGGCATTTCAAGGATTAAGTTGACGGGCGGGGAACCGCTGATGCGGAAGGATATTTTGCAGATAGTCCGAGGCATATCCTCCATAAAGGGCTTGGAGGAGCTTTCCATGACAACGAATGGAACGCTGCTTGAACCCTTAGCCTGGAAACTGCGGGCAAACGGCTTAAATAGGGTGAATATAAACCTTCCAACGGTAGACGGCGAAACATATTGTAAGCTGACGGGCGGCAGGCTGGAAAACGTTTTGAGGGGTGTTAAAGCCGCCGTCGAGGCTGGGCTAAACCCCGTGAAGCTTAACATGCTTATTTTGAAAGGAGTGAACGACTCCCACTTGCCGGAAATGATGGATTTTGCGAGGGAAACAGAAGCCGTGCTGCAGCTCATTGAGCTTGAACCGGTGAACATAAGCCGCGAGTACTACGAGGCCTACCATAAACCGTTAGATGAGTATGAGGAGATGTTGAGACAGAAAGCCCTAAAAGTTGAGGTTAGACGGTACATGCAAAACCGACGTGTATACTATCTTCCAGACTTGAAAGTGGAGGTTGTCCACCCAATTGAAAACACGGAGTTCTGCATGCACTGTACCCGCCTCAGGGTTACAAGCGACGGAAAACTTAAACCATGCTTGATGAGAAGCGACAACATGGTGGATGTTTTAACACCCATGCGTATGGGGGCCTCCGACGAGGAGGTCGAGTCCTTGTTTAGGCTTGTTAACCAGTTGAGGGCGCCCTACTGTCGTGTGAGCGCTTAGACCAGTTCCACAATTTTCAACTCAAGTTTTACTGTGTCAAGAAGGGCTATTGTGGCTTTTCCCGTTAGGTAGCCGCAAACCTCACCAGGGTTAACAACTAGGGTCTTTCCCTTGCGATATGTTTCCGCTTTATGGGTGTGCCCGTGAACCACCACGTTGAAAGCTTCGCTTTCAATTAAAGCCTTTAAAAGCTCCTCTTCACTGCCATGCAGCAACGCGATCTTGATATTGTCAACATTTACTTCTGCAAAGTTTCCACGAACCTCAAACATAGGGTTTTCACCAAAACGTTTTTTCAGGAGTTCCCTATCCCCATCGTTGTTCCCGAAAACCCCTATAAGCCTAGCCTTCAACCCGCTGAGCCTTGGAATCACGAATGGCGCCACGTAGTCGCCGGCGTGGAGCACAAGCCCAACTTTTTCCTCGTTAAGCCTTTTTACGGCTTTATCCACCATGGATAGGTTGTCATGGGTGTCTGAGATCAAACCTATAAGCATTCTTCCACCCTTTCAGTTGTATCTTCTTCCAAACCTGTGAGCTACTCCACGACCGAAGTCGGGAGCTTCCAGCGTTTAGGGCAGGCTTTACGCCTATCCCCTCATCTGCTGGTTCGGGGGGCTCACATCTCCCCATGCCTCTCTTTAAGGCATGGGCTAAAGCTTGCCACATCAGCCAACACGGGCTTAGGCTTCACAGGCCACTGCAACATGCTCTTATGCTTTCCCAACAATTTAAGCTTTGCCCATTCACCCCAGAGTTAAAACTCAGGTTTTCTGGGCGCCCATTTTATAAGACTGTTACTGAAAAGGGCGGAGCTTCATAGAAGATTCTTCTAGAAAATATTACAAGAACAGAACAGTAATGGTGAATTGTGGAAACCCGCCTAGAATACGCAGCTTCCTCTATTACCTTGTACGACTGCTTGAAGTTCACGGAGAAGGTGAACTTAATCGATAGGAAGGTGGAAAACGGCAAAGAATTTTATAAGGCGACACCGAAGGGTCTTGAGTTTCTTCAACGCTACCGCGAAATAACGGAGCTCATAAGAACCGAAAACAACAGAAATAACGTTAAAGTCCCGCCAACACACCTGTTAAGAGAACCAAACCTAAAATCCAAGTTTTGAGACTGAACCCCTCGATTCGTAATGCTTTTCCACGTACTCCCTTGCCTTTTCCCTTAATTCTGGAAGCTCTTCAAGCATGCTTTCACAATCTGCCAGCGGATTTCTTCCTCTTTCATAATTTGGACCAAAATATTACGTAGCACTATAAGCTTTACCCCTAAAAACAGAATATGCCAAACAAAAAGAGGTAGGAGATAAGTTATTTGACGGTTAAGATGTTTACTGGCCTTTTAGCAACTTAACAGCGGCGACAGCCACACCAATGACTGCGGTGGCGCCGATTAAGATCCACAGCAGTTTGGTGGTTATCAGTTCTGGGATTGTTGGGGCTGACGCCAGACCTATCGTCGGGTCATGCTCAAGCATGTAGTTTCCAAAGTATGGGCAGCAAACGAACAGTCCAAGGTGTCCGCCCGCTGCAATGTAAGATGCTGTCACATTTACAAACTCGCGGGTTGTTCCGTCTGGATTTAGAAGCCTTGCCCATGGCACAAACTCCAAGAAGCCTACGGGAACATCTTTTTCCCGCGGGCAAAGTGAATTCTTACACGCTCCCTAAACCTTTCCTTAAGCTGAAGCGTGGCTTGCACTGGGTTCTCATCCTGGCTTGTTTCGTTCTTATCCACGGCGTAGCGATCGCCGTTAATTATTGTCTCCCCATTTGAGACCTGTTTTCAATTCTAACTTGCGCTTCGTGTTGAACTTCGTTCTCAGCGCATGATAAGTCTTCGAGCTTAATGAATGCCATATTGACCCATAACGCTAAACCTGTTTTGCTTTCTGGCACCTCAAGACCCCATTTTCTGAAGAAAACGTAGAGTTTATTCTATGTTCCATTCCCAACGCTTTACAACGAAGCCCAATGCATGTAAAAAGCTGCAGGTCGTTCCCTACCGTCTAAAAAGGGTATGGCTAAAGTTTCGGCGAACAGAAACAAGCCTATCCAGTTGAAAATGAAAAGTGCGGAGATGTTCGTGGGACTGCAAGTGGAACCTTCAAAATAGAAGAGTAGGGCTGGTTCAAGCTTAGCTGCGGCGGCTCCCCAGGCCCCTAAAACCATTATGAGGGCGGATATTGGCAAAAACCTTAAGGGTTCAGCTGTCATGACGAATATGGGTGATAGGAAGAGCCGCTTGGCGGCTCTGTGGCTTAGGGCTTCGCTTATCTGGAGGTTGGCGGGCACGTTTCCATCCTTCAAAACTTTGTAAAGCATTTGTCTCCTCACGTTTAACTGGTATTTACGCTGTTTATCCTGCTCGATAAAGTCGGAAAGCATGTCCAAGTGGTAGTAAACCGCGTCCACACCGACGCCCAAGGCTTCGCGGGGCTCCTTAAACCCGATCTTCCCCTGACTGCCTAAGATCTCGAGTATCCTTCTCCTAGTGGGATCCTTGAGCAGGGCGTAGTACCTTGAAGTGTCTTCCATAAACCTTTTCCGCCTTTCCTAAGAATTCAAAAACTGTCCAGCGCCTGTTTAAGCCTCCTAAACGTCAAATACGTATGCAACAGCTGCTTAAGGAAAACTTGCTTATTTTAAAAACGAGAATGTATATTAAGGGCTACAGAAATATTTATATTCGCTGGAAAAACAGTTTATCTTGCGTGCCCGCATTTCCGGCGGCGGCCCAACCCCAACCGGAAGGCGTTTACGCCAAAAAGGGATGAGGTGGTTGGCCTCCATTTGCGGGCACAGAAATGTGGACCTGACAGTTACATGTTAGGTCTGAAATGGGCTTTGGCTATGTGGATCTCCCTCCAAATCCAGTCGGCTTTGCGGCCGTAGCCCAATAAGCGTATCCGGCGATCAGCCGGATCACCTAACTCCGGTTGATCCTGCCGGACCCCACTGCTATCGGGGTGGGACTAAGACATGCTAGTTGTGCGCCTCCAAGCCACGGTGGAGGCGCGGCGCACAGCTCAGTAACACGTGGCTAACCTGCCCTTGGGACGGGGATAACCCCGGGAAACTGGGGCTAATACCCGATAGGCGAGGACTCCTGGAATGGGTCTTCGCCGAAAGGGCGCCTGGACCATGCTCTAGGCGCCGCCCAAGGATGGGGCCGCGGCCGATCAGGTAGTTGGTGAGGTAACGGCTCACCAAGCCTATAACCGGTACGGGCCGTGAGAGCGGGAGCCCGGAGATGGACACTGAGACAAGGGTCCAGGCCCTACGGGGCGCAGCAGTCGCGAAACCTCCGCAATACGCGAAAGCGTGACGGGGTCACCCCGAGTGCCGCCCGCTGAGGGTGGCTTTTCCCCAGTGTAGCAAGCTGGGGGAATAAGGGGAGGGCAAGTCGGGTGTCAGCCGCCGCGGTAATACCCGCTCCCCGAGTGGTGGGGACGCTTATTGGGCCTAAAGCATCCGTAGCCGGCTGGGTAAGTCCCCTGTTAAATCCAGCGATTCAATCGCTGGACTGCGGGGGATACTGCCCAGCTAGGGGGCGGGAGAGGCCGGCGGTATTCCCGGGGTAGGGGTGAAATCCTATAATCCCGGGAGGACCACCAGTGGCGAAGGCTGCCGGCTGGAACGCGCCCGACGGTGAGGGATGAAAGCTGGGGGAGCGAACCGGATTAGATACCCGGGTAGTCCCAGCTGTAAACGATGCGGGCTAGGTGTTGGCACGGCTATGAGCCGTGCCAGTGCCGCAGGGAAGCCGTTAAGCCCGCCGCCTGGGGAGTACGGCCGCAAGGCTGAAACTTAAAGGAATTGGCGGGGGAGCACCACAAGGGGTGAAG
>Ga0209225_1002719_pt1 | contig 15559 bp, 22 predicted proteins | sample WasSprMetagenome_FD_184732 | JGI IMG/M metagenome (GOLD analysis project Ga0209225, IMG submission 184732) | Sulfidic aquatic microbial communities from Washburn Spring, Yellowstone National Park, USA - WS (SPAdes) (version 3) | ecosystem: Environmental > Aquatic > Thermal springs > Hot (42-90C)...
TTTCCAACAAAAACGATTTCGCCATTTTTTATGGCTATGGCTCCATCCTCGATAACGCTGCTAAAATCACTCATGGGCAAAATAATGCATCCATATATTAGAATGTCAGCCTTCACAAACACCACACGAAATTAGAGAAGCAGAAAGCAAATAAAAAGCATGCTGACTGCTTTCTGAATTTCCGGGCCTTCTCCCTCTAAAGGCTAGCTAAACCAATTTTAGAAGCTAATTCCATGGTTATGCTTTTCAACTCTCTTGAGAAAGGAATGCAAAGCCGGTTGCGCCAAGTCTTCGCCTAACGTGGCACCTTTTGGAATTCCCGTGGCTCCTATCTTCTTGCATATAAAGTTAAGCGAATCCTCAGTAAAGTTCAGGAGATTCTGGCCTTCAGCCGTAAGCTTATAAACTTTTCGAGGCCTTTCATTGGACATGTCCCATTCGCTTTTTACGTAGCCACTTTTCTCCAGCGCGCCTAAAAGCGGGTAAATTGTGCTTGGTCCAAAGTATACCCCAAAGTTTTTGCGGATCTTTGTTATTATCTGGTAGCCGTGCATGGGCTGGGAGCTTAGAAACTGGAGTACTATTAGATCTAGGAGGCCCTTCATAAGTTTAACCTGAACCTCTTTTGAGTTGTTCACCATGGCTTTTCCCTTACTACTTGTGGTTTTGTCTAACAGTTTTTCTGTTAGACTTGGATACGATATGTCCATTTTTGGACATATCTCAAGACTCTATAAAGCCTAAACAAAAATATAAAGCTTCATACTTACCAAAAGCATAAAAAAGCATAAAAAAGCATAACAAAACGCTATTCTAAAACATGCATAATCCATATAAGCTCAATAAAAAATAAGTCAAAAACAGAACATAAAAAGAAAAAGCCATGGAAGAAAACCTCCAAAAAGAAATTGTTCAACACATAACCAAAAACCTACTAGACATTCAAATACTAGCGCTAATAAGCAAAGAACCAACATGGGGATACAAAATAAAAAAGCAAATAGAAGCTTTTTCAGGGCTGAAAATACGCCACGGAGTCCTATACCCACTACTACGGAAACTGGAAAACAAAGGACTAATCAAAAGCCAAAAACAACAACAAGGAAAACGCACAAGAAAAGTATACGCCGCAACAGAAAAGGGAAAAACATACATACAAACATACAACGCCATAATTAAGGAGCTAATGTGATAGACAGTTAGACTTTTAGGCAGTGCACAACTATTTTTAGATTCAAGGATAAAATTACTAAGGTGAATAAAAACGCCACACAAGAATTTTGACGTAGGCATAGTTGGTGCCGGTCCGGCCGGCTCCACATGCGCGCAAGTTTTAGGGGAGGCGGGTGTTAAGGTAGTACTTTTTGATCCCTCGCATCCGAGGGAAAAACCTTGCGGAGGCCTAATCGATTATAGGGTTTTGAGAGAATTTGATGTGCCCAGTGAACTTTTGGAAAATGAAGTTAAATGGATTTTGGCAGAAAGATTTGGATTTAAAGTGAAATTGTCAGTAAAGCCCTCAGCATACCTTGTTTCAAGGAAGGAATTTGATTATCACCTCTTACAAATGGCACTCAAAAACGAGAGTTTAACATTTTTGAAAGAAAGGATTGTAGACATAGAAAAAAACAGAAATGGATGGCTATTAAAAACTAACAAAGATAGGTTTGTTAAAGTTAAAATTCTTATAGGTGCAGACGGCTGCCCATCGTTGGTAAGAAGGTATGTTTTAGGGCCTATGCCAAAAATTTTCTTAGCCACAACCGTCGGCTACAATTTTACATGCCCAAGCAAATACATAGAAAGAGCATTCGCCAAAAACACTGTTGAGGCCTACTACTCGCATAAGTACGCGGGTGGAATGGGCTTCATATGGATATTCCCGAAAAAATCAAGTGTGAACATAGGCATAGGAAGCATGGAAAGCGGAAAGAAACTCCGCCACTCACTTGACAACTTTATAGCCTCCAATCTTTCCAAAAAGAGATTAAAAGTTTTCAAAGGAGAGTTCTTTAGCCACCTAATTCCCATAATATGGGAAGAAGAATTTTACAAACTACCATGCTGCGGTGAAAATTGGGCATTGATAGGTGATGCAGCGGGGCACGTCGACCCAATAGGCGGTGTAGGAATATATTATGCTATGAGGGGAGGAGCACTATGCGCCTCAGCAATTTTAGACGATGACATAAAACTCTTCGATAAATATTGGAGAAACGATTATGGCTATGAACTGTGCTATGGAGCGAGAAATTTCTCAAAATTCTATGGTAAACCGGCCTTTTTTACATGGCTTCAAACTATAGCGGAAAACATATTGCTTCAATTAGGGATCTTAAGCTAATAACTGAAATATCATGACATATAATAATGGTCATATCAATAGTAATTCATTTAAGTGTGAAACAAATCTAGATAGGAAAGCGAAATGACAAACAAAGGGTTAGCCGAAAAGGCTTTAGCAATTTTACATGCAAAAAGTAGAAAAGCACTTAAAAAAGCTAAGGAACTGATCCTGCAAGAAAAATTTAGATGTGAAAAAGTAAATGAAGCCCTACAGTATTATGTGTCAACATGGAGTGACACAACTCGCCCTGGGGTCCTTGCTCTTGCTCACGAGGCTGTTGGCGGAAAAGCAGAAGAAGTTGTTCCGTTGCAAACGGCAATGCTATTTATAGACGCTGCGATGGACATTCACGACGACATAATAGACAAATCCATCATCAAAGGCTCAAAAGAAACTCTTTATGGAAAATTCGGCGAAGAAACAGCCTTACTAGTCGGGAATGCGCTCTTAGTAAAAGGTTTTAATTACTTGGATAAAGTAACCGAAAAACAGCCACTTGATAGAAAAAAAATGATAATGGGTGCTGTAAAAGATTTTCTTTTTAAAGTGATAGATGCACACGTTCGTGAAGCGGAATTAAAGCAAATGAAATGGAGCTTGGACCAAAAAAAGTATTTTCATGTATTAGAAGCCAAAGCTGCGGACATTGAAGGGCATATGCGCATCGGGGCGATTTTCGCTGGAGGTACTTATTATGAGATTAAAGCGTTAAGTAAATGTGGAAAATATCTTGGCATTCTATTACTGGTTAGAGAAGATTTTGTGGATATTTATGAACCCCGTGAACTTATGGGTAGGGTTAAATATGAGTGTCTTCCACTACCAGTTATCTTTGTTCTTCAAAACGAAGTTTATAGAAAAGAAGTGTCCGAAATTTTATCTAAGGCGAGCATTGACGAAGGTGACATAGCAAACTTGGTTGGAATGGTTTATAAAACTCCAGAAATTTCTTTACTTAAGCAACGATTAAACATGTTAAGACGGAAAGCAGCAACAGAAATAACTATTTTCAATAACCCAAAATCAATAAACGAACTAAAAATTATAATTTTGTCAACACTAGAAGACATATGAAATGATTAAAGTTGAATTCTTACAGGTTTTTTGGTGACATATCTTTTTTCTGAGGATTTAACTTTTGCCTTCTCCATTACTCACCCCTTCTGTATATGTGTAGAACACTAATGAATTATATAAGCTTTATTATTTAATATAGTTTTCTTGTTTTTATTTACGCATATATCCAAAATTCATAACCAAAATTCGTAAAATAATTAAAAAGCGCTGTTCAACTGAGAAATACCAGATGTGAAAAATGGGATTCAGCGACACTCTTTCGTCCATGTTTCTATTAATTAATAGTCTTGCCTTGTTTACTCTAACGTGGATGCTTATTAAAGATGTTTTACTAAATTTTATGCTCCATGAAACTCTAATAGTTTCAACGGTTTTTCACCTTTCGCTTGTACTTTCCGCTGTAGTGGGAGCTTTATTCAACAGAAAATTACGGGAGAAAAAAATTTTATCGCTTTGGATTATGCTTGGAGCAAGTACATATCTTCTTTCCCCAATTATTATTGATAAAATGCTCTTCAAGTTGATTATCGCAGCACTTACTCTCGGAGTATCTGTTGGGACTGGAATACCAATATGTCTTGCATTCTTTGCGGATTATACAGATATTAAAAAACGTGGTTTAGCTGGAAGCGCAATTTTCTTTACAACTCAGGTTTTTACAGTTTTAATTTATAGCTCGATGAGTAATTTACTTATCACAGAAAAATTTTTGATTGTTGGAATTTGGCGCTTACTCGGCGTGTTAGGCGTATTTTTTTATGTGCCCATTAGAGCTTTACCTGGCGAGAAAGGACGACACACACTCTTGCGAGTTGTGAGTGATAGAGCTTTCATTCTTTACTTTATTCCGTGGCTTTTATTTTGTCTAATAAACTTTGTAGAGGCTCCTTTACTTGAGACATTTTTGGGTCCTGCTTTGTTTGATATCTATTTAATAGTTGGAATAATAACAAACGGTGTTTTTGCCTTTTTAGGGGGAATTATATGTGACTTTAAAGGACGAAAAACTACAAGCATAATTAGTTTTATTTTGTTAGGTATAAGTTATGCTCTTTTAAGCATTTTTCAAGGAGCACATTTTTCAATGTATGTTTTTATGCTACTTGAAGGGATGGCTTGGGGAATGCTTTACGTGGTTTTTGTTTTCGTAATTTGGGGCGATCTTTCTGAGAGAGGAATCCGTGAAAAGTATTATTTAATCGGCAGTATGCCTTATCTGCTCTCAAGCTGGATCGGGACCGTCGTTAAACCTGTCACAGAAAATATACCAATTTATACGTCATTTTCTTTAACGAGTTTCTTTTTATTTTTAGCTGTTCTACCTTTACTTTATGCTCCAGAAACCCTACCCGAAAAAATGCTCAAGGATAGGGAGCTTAGAAGTTATATTGAGAAAGCTAAGCGAGTTAGGGAAAAGTTTACCAAAGGCTAAGTGAAATTTTGCTTTGGTGAATACATGTTCTTCCATATTATGCTTACAACCAAATGTAATCTCAAGTGTCGTTATTGTTTTGGTGAAGCCTTAAAGGATTTTGATGAGGGTTTTGGTGGTTTTGATGTGGATTATTCTTTGCCTAGGCGTTTGGGCTATGATGTTGGTTTGTTAGAGCGTTTTTGTGGGCTTGATCCGGATTGTGTTTTGATTTTTTATGGTGGTGAGCCTCTTCTATGCCTAGACAATGTTAGACGTATAATGGACAGCGTTAGGGCTAGGCGTTTTGCCGTTCAGACTAATGGTTTGCATTTGGATCGTTTGGAGCCCGCCTACCTAAACCGTTTTGGCGTTATTTTAGTTTCCGTTGATGGTGATGAAGCCTTAACTGATTATTATCGTGGGGCTGGTGTTTTTCGCAAAGTCGTAGACAATTTGAGGCTTGTCAGGCGTAATGGGTTTAGGGGCGAGATTATTGCTCGGATGACGGTTATGGAGGAGACGGACATTTATAGGCAGGTTTTGTGGCTTTTAAACAATGATGAGTTTTCTTTTTCTTCTGTTCATTGGCAGCTTAACGCTGGTTTTTGGAATGATTTTGATAGGCGGAACTTTAAGGAGTGGAGCGAGAAAAGCTATAATCCTGGAATCTGCCGCCTTGTCAAGTTTTGGGTTGACCAGATGGAAAAGCGTGGTGTTGTTTTGAGGCTTTACCCGTTTTTGGGTGTGGCTCAGTCATTGCTGTTTGGCGAGGAAAAAGCGCTTTTGCGTTGTGGTGCCGGTTGGATAAATTATGCTATACAGACGGATGGGCATATTGTGCCTTGCCCGAGCATGTGGGGTATGCGGGACTTCTACTTGGGGCATGTTAGCACTGCGGATTCGTTAAAGCTTAGGAAGGTTTTTGTGGGCGAGCCCTGTACAAGTTGCAAAATCTTCGGCATTTGTGGTGGGAGATGCCTATACGCCAACGTAACGAAACGCTGGAAGCCTGAAGCCTACCGGCTTGTTTGCAAGACTGTTCAGAACATGATTGAAGCCATTTTGGGCGAGTTGCCCAGGATTAGGGAGCTAATTAGGATTGGTAGGGTAAGGGTTGAGGACTTCAACTTTTTGAAATATGTTGGTTGTGAAATAATCCCCTAGTGAGGCATCATACTTGCGGGAAAATAGCTGCACAGCAGTTTTATTTTCGCTACCTCCTCCCCTCTAGATTTCTGCTTGAAAAGATTGCCGGCGTATGCATGAAATTGTGAGACGGCAGAAGATTTAAGCTGGACAGCGTGTTTAATTCAAGGTTGTGGATTGGATTGTCCACCTTCTTTGAAATTGAAGGAAATACCTTGGAAGGTGTGTTTAGGAAGCGGCTAACCCGTTTTTCGGCAAAGGTGGAGGTTGGTGGGAAAATTGTAGAGTGCTTTTTGCCCAACCCTGGAAGGCTCAGCGAACTTCTTTCTCATGGCGCGAGGGTTGTTTTGAAAGAAGTTTTTGCTAGTGGAAGGAAAACAGTTTATGACATTGTTGGCGTTTACCACTGTGGCACAGTGGTTTCTGTTGATTCACGTCTTCCTAATGGGCTTGTTTACGAAGCTTTGAAAAATGGTGATTTGTCGGAATTCGCTGGCTACAAAGAAATCAGGCCAGAACAACGTTATGGATGTGCGAAGTTTGACTTTCTTCTCGAAGGGTTTGGGCTTAAGCCCTGCCTTTTGGAGGTTAAGTCCTGCACTCTTGTTCGGGATGGAATTGCAATGTTTCCAGACGCCCCAACAGAAAGGGGAGCTAGACATGTTTTGGAACTTGCCAAAGCCTTAAGGGATGGGTATAGGGCTGCTGTGCTTTTCGTTGTTCAGAGGGACGACGCCAACATGTTTAAGCCTAATGATGATTTGGACTCAAAGTTTGGAAGAGCCCTCCGCATGGCTGCAAAAGATGGAGTGGAAGTTTACGCTTATACAGCTAGCTTTAAGGGGAGGAGGCTGATGCTTGGTGGGAAAATTGGAGTTGTGCTTTAGCCATGTTGTGTTTAGGCTGGTGGAAAGGGAAATTATAAAAATGGGTTTGTATGAGAACATTTAACCCAAACTTGGATGGAGATGTCGTTCATGGCTAAGGCTGTTTCGAGAAAGTTTGTGGCTGTCGACCCAGCCAAGTGCACGGGCTGCAGCCTATGCGAATACGTCTGCGTTTTAGAAAAGAACGAGCCCCTATGGAATCCTTTAAGGTCTAGGATTAGGGTTATACGCTTAACACCAGCCTTCAACCTAGCCCTAACATGCCGGTTCTGCGAAAATGCCCCATGCGTCAGAGCTTGCCCCAGAAAAGCCCTAACCCAGTCTGAGGAAGGCTTCATCCTCGTTGATGAGGCAAAATGCGACCGCTGCGGCTGGTGTATTCAAGCCTGCCCATACGGTGGAATTTCGCTCCATCCAGACAAGACTTCTGTTTTGGTATGTGACCTGTGCAAGGACAAGCCAGAAGGACCCCAATGTGTTGAGTTCTGTCCAGAAGAAGCCCTAGAAATTGTAAGCGGTGACGATGTTGTAACTAAGAAGTGGGTTGCAGCCATGGAAAAAGTGCCGGCAAACATTGAGAAGCTTACAAACCTTGTTAAACGTCGGGAGTGGGCTGTCCTTTTCGAGGAAGCAGAGGAACGGGCTAAGAGGCTTTCGGAAAAGCTTGAGGCAATAAACAAAAAGTGGGGTTACAGGCTTAAGCAGCTTTAGGTTAGCGTTTGCTTTCGCAGTCGAAGCATAAGTCGCTCTCGCGGTTTGTCCAGAAGACTTTGCCGCATTTCTTGCAAGTGATTTTTCTCAGTAAGCCTTTTTCTTCGGTTTTCATTGGCGATGTGGCGTATTGGGGTTTTGGGAAAGTTATGGCTTTTTTGTGGCATAGAGGTTCACATGCGGTGCAGCCACTAACACATTTGTGGGGATTTGCCACAACCGCCTTGCCGTTTATGAAGGCGAATACGCCGTTGGGGCAGTATTCCACGCATCGGGGCTTGCCATAGGGTGCACAGCCGTCGCATTTTTCTGGGAAGATTGTCGGATACCATGGGGTGCAAGCCCTAGCCAACACCATGTGTTTTCACGCTTCCGCTTTCAGTTTTTTGCGGCAGTCGTAGCAGTATTCCGTTTCAAAGTTTGTTAGAAAGGTTTTGCCGCAACCCTTGCACCGCACTTCTTTTAGCATGCCCTCTTTTATTGGCTGAACAGCCTTTAAGGCGTCCACTGCCTCTTGGGCGCATGGGCAGGGCCGCTTTACTCCGAAATCGTTTTCGCTGGTCATAGGCTATAGCGACCCGCTTAACATGCCGTACATTAGTCCAAAGGTTACACTTCCAGCCCATGCTATAAGCATGTAGGTTAGGACAACTTTCCATTTGGCTATCCTTGAGACTGCCATGGCGTTAGCTACATCGTATGGTTGTCCCATAAGCCAGCTTAACAATGCGCCTTTTGACATGCCTAAATCCCACATGGCTTTGCCAAGGACAACTTCAACAAGTGTTGGCGTGTAAAGTGGTCCGCCGATGACTGAGGCAATCAGTATTCCTGTAACTCCTGTTAGATATGTTCCAACAATGTCTTCTGGTAGGAATGCTTCGACATAGCTTACTACAATCAATCCAAGTATGAAGAATGGGAGGATCTGCTTTGCCAAGTATCCGGCAAATTTCAAAGCTGCCCAAAGCCTCTCATCCAATGGGGGTTTAACAATTTCCACTTTGGCTGAGGCTGAAGCTGCGTTGGCTATTTGATGTTCTTTCTCGACGGCTTTGCCCCACGGAGTCTTTGAAATTATTATGCCTGCAGCCAGAGCTGTTGTTGCTGATGCTATTATGCGGACGCCGGCAACCTCCCAGGAGATCATCTCGCCAGTTAGCAGAATTGTTAGGATATTTGATGCGGGTGCCATCAAAAGGAATGTTATTGCTGGGCCTATTCCTGCTCCTGCGTATAGGACTCCGCCGAACAGTGGGACCATTGTGCATGAGCAAACTGTTAGGAAAGGCGCCATTGCAAGGGCAAGCCCATAACCAACTGCCTTGCTGCTTCCCATGTATTTTGTTATGGCCTCTTTAGGGACAAACTCGTAGATTAGGCCTGCGACTGTGAATGCGAAGAGTAGGCATATTGTTCCGTGGCTGAAGTAGTCGATGAGGTAGACTATGGGAATCTCCCATAATGGGAGTGGGCGTAAATCAACGGGTTTTGATTGCGGTGCAAGTGAATACGCAACTATGCGGCTGTAGATTAGAAGACCTATAACAACTATTATGAAGGCTAGGATTACGCCGGCTCTTATGGCTCTTTTTGTTTTTTCTTCCATGTGCTTTTTCGCCTTCCGCCTTTATTTGGCTGCTTCCATTATCAGTTTCTCAACTTCCTCTGGGCTTGGAACCCGTCCCATGATTTTGACGGTGTTGTTTATGGCTATGGCTGGCGAAACTAGGACGCCGTATTTTTGGACGATTTCCTTAGACATTATGTTAGCCTTTTCGATGTTCACCATGACGCCAGCCTGCTTGAGTTTCTCCGCGGCTTTCTCTACAGCCCATTTGGCTGCTTGGCAACGACTGCATGGCGGATCAGGCCCTATAACCTCAACCTTTACTTCTTTCATTTTATTTTCACCTTGGAAATTGTGAGTGAATATAGCAATATTTAAATATTGTTATAGACTTCGCTTTAAACGTGCATCCAACAATGAAGAACATGGAAAAGTTTAGGGCTAAAGTGTTCAATGCGCTTGCCGATCCGGTGAGGCTTAAGATTCTTGAATGTTTACGCGGTGGTGAAAAATGTGTCTGCGAAATCGTCCCTTATGTTGGGATTCCCCAGCCACTGGTTTCTAGGCATTTGGCAATTCTGAAAAGTTGTGGGCTTGTGAAGTTTAGGAAGCATGGAAACAGAAGGTTCTATTTTGTAAGCGACCCTGCTGTGTTTCGTGTAGTAGACGCTGTTAATGCAGATTTGGTGGATGCGCTTTCAAAAAAGGTTATTGAAGAGCTGGTTTAAAGGAGGAAAGGGTAAATGGCAAAAGAGGGAGAATGGCAAGAGGGAATGCCAACTCACGAGAACATACTTTTCTCATGTTTTGGGGGATTGTCAAACACTGGACTTACAAGTGCGCTGGCATGTTTAGAAGTGGTTAAGGAATTGGGCCTAGAAAAAGTGGCCATTGGATGCTTGCCTTCGGTGCCGCTTGGCGTTAAGCCCGTTTTAGGCAAGTCGAAGGCTGCAAAGAAGATAATAACGGTGGACGGTTGCCCCTTTGAATGTGCGAGAAAGACTATAGAGGCAGCTGGCTTCAAAATAGCCAAAAGCATTGTTCTTGCTAGAGATATAGGCATGAAGAAAGTGGCTTTGCACACGGACATTGGAAAGGGCTTAGGCGTTGAAAAATACATTTCCCAAGAAGACATAAAGAAGGCTAAGGAACTAATTATAAAGGCGATTATGGAGAAATAAGTATGGCAGTTCAGCCAAAGATTCTTCCCTTGTGCTATAAGGTTGCCGAACACGAAAACGTTATCTGGGTTTGCGACGGAGCGGCAAACGTTGGCCAAATAGGGCATGCAGTAGGCGTTTTGCTGACAAATCTTGATAAGGCGAGGATGTGCTGCACAACAGCCGTTGCGGCAGGCTCAAAACCGCATTTAGAGATCGCAGAGAAAGCGATGAAAAACATAGTTATAAACGGGTGTGGCAACAGATGCGCCTCGAAGGTTTTGGAGAAAGCCGGTAAAAGGATAGATTATGAAATTGACATATCTAAGTACTTGCAGAAAGTACCTACGCTTGACATATATGAGGCAGATGTAAAGAAAATAGCAGAAGTGGTCATGAAAGAAGCAAAGCTGTAGTGACTAGAATCATGGTTTATGAAATTTGCATCACGGAAAAAACACCATGCCTCCTAGAGCCTAGAAAACTTCAAATCACAGCCCAGGCGAGTCAGCCGTTAAACGATATAATCCCCATACTTTATTTGGCTGTACCGCATTCGCAGTATGCGAAAGCCTTCGGCTCCGTAACATTCCTTCTAGATGGAAAGCTTGTAACAGTCTACTCTTCTGGAAGGATTAATCTCGGATGCGTTTTAAGAGAGGAAATAGCATTAAAACTCCTAGAAAAGCTGAAGACTTTATTGGATAAGGCTTTTGAATATTACGAGAAGCATGGTTCTCCAGATCCCAAGCTTGTGGACACCAAGCAAAAGCTTAACCCCCTTGAAATATACAAGCATCTGCCCAAAACAAACTGCAAGGAATGCGGAGAACAGGGATGCTTCCCCTTCGCTGTAAAACTTGCAAACGGAGAAAAATCCTTGCAAGAGTGCACTCAAATCCAACAGCAAAAATACAGCGCCAATAGGGAACAATTGGAGAAGATGATACAACCAATAAAATTGGAAATCTGATTTCGCGTTCTACAAAGGGAATGAAGAAATGAGCTGGGAATTCGAGGAACTTTTATTCGCAGATATTCTTGTTAAAAGGATTGAGATTAAGGAGATTTCGCCTTGCACGGCTGATCCTGAAAGGATTAAGTTTTTGGCTTATGCTGACAAGCCCCTGGAGGGTGTTTTGCCAGTTCTCTATTTGGCTATTCCAAATGCCAAATATTCTGAAAAGCTTGGCGCCTTAAACTATATGCATCATCAGCATTTGATAACGATTTTTGCTAATGGCAGGATTGGCATGACCTATGTTAAGGACAGAAACGAGGCATACCAGCTTGTAGAAGAGGCTAGACGATTAATAAACCGCGCATTAATATACTTAAAAACTCATGGAAAGCCGAGCCCAGAAATGGTTCAAGCCAAGAAGGAGCTAACTCCAACAAAAATTTATGAGCTGCTGCCAAAGACAAACTGCAAAATGTGCGGCGAACAAAGCTGCTTCGCTTTTGCAGCCAAACTTTTAAATGGTGAAAAAACATTACAGGACTGTCCGCCGCTGAATTCCAGCGAACACTCTATGAATAAGCTTCAAATAGAAAAGATGATGAACCCTATAAAGCTTATGTAAAGGCTTTTAAAACATATTTAAATATTTTAATTTCACTAGTAACTCTTGGGAACCAGCAAATGTCCGAATCTAAAGTTGATAAAAGGCTTATGCGCCTTCTAAGTTCTGGACTTTGCCCTCATGAGGACCCGGCGAAATATGCGGTAGAGTTAAGACAGCTTGCAGATAAAGTGGCAGGAGCTGATGAAGCAGAGAAGCATTGTAGGGTTTTTAAGGCGTTGGCAGACACTACCAGGCTTAGAATTTTGAAACTTTTGGATGTTAGAGAGATGTGTGTTTGTGAAGTTATGATAGCACTAGATCTAACACAGCCCACGGCTTCCCATCATTTGAAAATACTGGAAAACGCGGGACTTGTAAAAAGCAGAAAAGAGGGCAAATGGGTTTACTATAGCATTACAAACCCAAAAATTATTGAAACAATTTTTAAGTCGGACTTAGTTAAGCCTTAACGGCATCCATACTTCTCTCCTAATTCACTAAGCATCTGTTTAAGTTCCTGCCTAGATGGAAAGCTGATGGCGCCAACCGGACAGCGGGGTCTGCATGACTCGCAGCCTACAAGACAGTCATAGGGTCTTACAACCACTGCCTTATCTCCTTGCTTTTCATAAACATGTTCGTGGCAGAATTCAACGCAGATTCCGCAGCCCGTGCAGAGCTCATGGTTAATTGTCGGATACCACTTGATCTCTTTTCGCGGTATCCCTAAATACGTCTTCTCTTGGCTCAAACTTCTCATCTTCTGAAATTTACGTTAAACGCCATTGTTAGGGATTGGTTGTGGTGTATCCATACTTCTTCCTTAGCTCTCTAAGCTGACGCTTTAATTCCTCTTGCGACGGAAAGCTTATGGCCCCTGTTGGACAGCGCGGGGCGCATGATTGGCTTGGAACATTGCGTTAAATTTAGCATATTTTACAATTAAATCGTCCAGTATGAACATATAATTAGGTCGTCCCGCTTAAACTGCTCCTTAAGAAATTTTATCACATCTTCCTCTTCCAAGTAAGGGTTTCCCTTCCCGTCCCTTCTTAACGCGATACCCGTCTCTTTTAGCCTTTCACCACCCCTTGGAGAATCTATCATAACATAGTAGGCTGGTCCAGCTGGAAGTATAAGCCTTAAATTGGTCAGTTCTCTTTGTGGCGACAAGCCGTTCTGCTCAATGTTGTAGACTATTGCTTTAGGCTTAAGTCTTTCGGCTAACTGCTTAAACTCAGCCCAGCTTCTAAGCTTCACAACGCCCTCGCCTGAGCCTTCTTTTGGCTGCATTGTCGTGCTCCTCTGAATAATGGTATTCCCTATTTATGGGAAGAGCTCTATCTCCTTTTTGGCTCCGCATTTCACGCAGACAAGCCTAACATGGGACTTGTCCTCTGTTAGACCCTCAGCCTTCCATTCGTGGTCGCATTGAGCTTTGCCCTCTCTTGTTTCGTTCATTTCGGTTCCTCAGCATAAACTTCATATTCAAGAATTTAAATTTATTGTTTTTAATGCATAACACTTATATATGTAACACTGTTATCTAATTTAGCGATTAGAATGTGTGGACCGAGAAGCCATTGCGGATGCTGGCACGAATACCCAGAACGGGGATGGATACAATTCCTCATAATGAGAGTGCTTTATGAAAAGCCAATGCACGGCTACCAACTCCTAGAAGAAATCGAGGAAAGAAGCCAAGGATGCCACAAACTTGAACCCGGCTCCATATACACGCTCCTAAGAAGGATGGAGGAACGCGGCCTACTAGAGTCACGATGGGAGAAAGCCGAAGGAGGACCAGACAGACGTGTTTATAGGCTGACAGGCAAAGGCGTTGAAGCCCTAAAAATGGGACTAGCCTCCATAGTCAAACGCAAAAGGCTGTTTGAAGACCTTGTAAACTTCTATCATGAAAATTTTGAAAAAACCGTGAAAGAAGGAGGTGAAAAGCCAAATGTGTAGATGTTACTGTGAAATGGAAGGGTATCATCCACACCACGAGCACAGACATGAACACAAGCACATGCGCATGGGCTTCCCATGGCCAACGATGGACGTTGAAGAAGAAATAAAAATGCTGGAAGAATACAAGGAAGCTCTAACAAAAGAGCTAGAGAAGATTAACAAGCGGCTCGAAGCCCTAAAACACTAAAACGCTAAAACCATCAACCCCTCCTCTTTTCCTATTTAAAATTAAAACTTGAAAAGGTTATGCAAAATGGATGTAATAAATTTGAAAAAGCTAGTGCAATTTTCAGAGGACAAAGGATTATTGGACACTATGGAAAAACGTAGACGCTTAAAGAAGGATTTGCTCAAAACACGATGCTTTAACCTTGTGCTTGTCTGCCTCGAGAGAGGCCAAGAGATTCCGCCGCGTCTAGAACCCTATGGCGTGTGCTTTTACATTGTGGAAGGTTCAGGAACATTTACGGTAGGCAATGACAAAGCCGACCTGTCGGCTGGCGAAATGGTTTTTGCTCCGGCAAACGTTTCCAGAGGGATAAGATGCAAAGAGCAAATGGTTGTTTTAGGCATACAAGAACCCCACTAGGAGGCCTTTATACGTGGAGCATGCAATAGCGGTTCAAGAATTAACAAAACATTACGAAGATGTAACGGCAGTGGACCACATAAGCTTCGAGGTTGAAAAGGGTGAAATTTTCGGCTTTTTAGGGCCAAACGGTGCTGGAAAAACAACAACCATCAGAATATTAACGGGCTTAATAAAGCCTGACGGGGGCAAAGCCTCTGTGGCCGGCTATGACGTTTTGAAAAACCCAATTGAGGCAAAGCAGCATGTCGGGGTTGTTCCAGAGGTTTCAAACGCCTACGTGGACCTTACAGCATGGGAAAACCTAGCCTTGATAGGCAAGCTTTACGGTGTGCCAACTCAAAAACTTAGGGAAAACGCCACAAGTCTTCTAAAAGAGTTCGGATTATACGAGGTTAAGGACAAGCTTGTCAGAGCCTTCTCAAAAGGAATGAAGCAAAGGCTCCTATTATGCATGGCTTTGGTTAACGATCCCGAAGTGCTTTTCCTAGATGAGCCAACATCGGGGCTTGATGTTGAAAGTGCAAGACTTCTACGGGAAAAAATAACTCGGTACAATAGGGATGGGAAAACTGTTTTCCTATCAACCCACAACATGGAAGAGGCAAACCAGCTTTGCCACAGAATAGCCATAATAAACCATGGCAGGATAGCAGCCATAGACACTCCCGAAAACCTCAGAGCCCAAAGCATGGAACTCCAATACATTGAAGTAGCCTTCAACAAAACCGTAAACACGCAGGAATTTTCAGAAAACCCAAGCATTACCAAGGCTTTGCCTGCAGGCAATAAGGTGCGCATCTACACGGCTGACCCATCCACAGTAATAGCGTTTCTAGTGGAATATGCTAAAAAGAATAACCTACGCATTTTAAGCCTAAACACTATGATGCCATCCCTAGAAGACGTTTTCCTAAAACTCATAAGGGGGAAGGAGGCAGTCATCCAATGAGCAGTCTTACAGAACAGTTTAAGCGTTCCCTAGTCATAGCTGGAAAGAACATTAAAATCTACTACTCAAAAGGCCCCGTCATCATTTTTGGGCTTGTTTTTCCGCTTTTCTTGGCTTTAGCCTACGTTATTGGACGAAACATACCGCTTAAAGAGGTTTTACCCGGACTG
>Ga0209225_1002720_pt1 | contig 15559 bp, 13 predicted proteins | sample WasSprMetagenome_FD_184732 | JGI IMG/M metagenome (GOLD analysis project Ga0209225, IMG submission 184732) | Sulfidic aquatic microbial communities from Washburn Spring, Yellowstone National Park, USA - WS (SPAdes) (version 3) | ecosystem: Environmental > Aquatic > Thermal springs > Hot (42-90C)...
CTTCTCCCTCCTTCAAGGAAATTCTCCCCAAAGTTCTATCTCAAGTTGAAGCTCGATGCCGAGCTTTTCTTTCACCAATTCTTTGCATCTCTGGATGAGGATGTAGACATCGTTAGCTGTTGCATTTCCACCGTTGATAATGAAGTTTGCGTGTTTGTGAGAGACATAGGCATCTCCTTCTCGCATCCCCTTTGCTCCCACCTTATCCAGCAATTCTCCCGCGGTTGCCCCTGGTGGATTTCTGAAGACGCAGCCAGCGCTATGACCCCTGATCGGTTGGGTAAGTCTTCTCTTATTCAGGATTTCCTCTATGTTTTTTGCGATTTCGGATGATGAGCAGGGAAAAAGGTTGAAATGCGCCTCTAATATAATAGCGTCGTTAAGGGAGCTATATCGGTAAGAGAAGGATATATCCTCTTTATTCAGCCAAAAAACCTCTCCTTTTTTATAGACCCTGACCGCTTTTAGAGAATTGCTGATTGTGAAGAAGGGGACACCAGCGTTCATCTTGATTGCTCCGCCAACGCTTCCCGGAATACCAGCGAGCTTTTCCAGTCCCGATAGACCGAGTTTACAAAGAGTTTTCAAAAGATTTGGAAGTAGCGTTCCTGCCAGGATGTGTCCATTCGTTGGGTCAATTCCTACGAGATGGTTGCCAAGCTTGATAACCACTCCCTTCAAGCCCTTGTCCGAGACGAGGACATTCGTCCCATTACCCAATAGATAATAAGGGATGTTTTCCTTCTCAAGGATTTTAATCAAATTCAAGAGGTCCTCCTCATCGGAGGGAAGGAAGAGGGCTTCAGCCTTCCCGCCTATGCGGAAGGAGGTGTGACGGGACATAGGCTCATCAAAAAGAATCGTTCCCCTAACGCTTTTCTCCAAACTTTTCAGTCTCGACATCCTTGCAATCTCTTTAAAAATTCAAACGCTGAACGATTAATATTTCCTGCTCCCAATGTGAGGACGATGTCGCCAGGGGAGGCTATCTGCAGAAGATAATCCGGAATCTCGTCAATGTTTTCCACATATATTGCGCTTTTCCCCATCTCTTCTAATGAAGAGAGGATTAGTCGGCTTGAGACATTCTCTATCGGTTTCTCGCCTGCGGGATAAATGCTCGTGAGAATAAGCACATCCGCCTCCGTCAGGGAAGCGGCGAGTTCTTTATAAAGCAATTTAGTTCTCGTGTATCTATGGGGTTGAAAGGCGCAGACTATCCTCCTATTTGGGAAAGCTTCTCTCAATGTTTTAAGTGTGAAAGCTATCTCCGTTGGATGGTGCCCGTAGTCATCGTAGATGAGGATATCGTTAATGGAGCCAATCTTTTCCAATCTCCTATGAACCCCTTTTAGGCTTTCAAGCGAGCTTTTAATCCCCTGTTTGCTAATCCCAAGGATTAAACCAACGGCAGTTGCAGCAAGGGAATTATAAACATTTTGTCTGCCAAGAAGTTGGAGATTGAGCTCAAAAATTTCCTCTCCCATCCTGTAGACCCTGAACGATGTCCCTTTTTCACTTACCTGTATCTCGTTCGCCCAGATATCGGCTTCCGGCGATAGACCGTAGTAGATTGTTTGGCGAGGAAAATTTATTTTCCTTACATTGAGATCATCGTGGCAGGCAACGACATAGCCGTTTTCCTTGATTTTTGAAGCGAAATCGGAGAATGCGGAAAGAAGATTATCCATTGAGCCATAGTAATCTAAGTGGTCGGAATCAATATTCGTTATAACACCTATCCAAGGGGACAGGAAGAGAAAGGAGCCATCGCTTTCATCCGCTTCGGCAACGAAGAACTCTCCCCTACCGAGCTTAGCATTTCCCCCTATATCGTCAACCTCACCGCCAACAACTATAGTTGGTTCAAGATTGTTCTTCTCAAGCATAAGGGAAATAAGGGACGATGTGGTTGTCTTGCCATGAGTTCCTACTACCACAATCCCTTTCTTGCCATTGATGAGCTGAGCGAGAAGCTCTCCCCTTTTAATAGCCGGTATGCCCTGCTTCTCAGCCTCTAATAACTCAACATTTGTGGGGGATATAGCGGAGGAGTAAACTACGAGCTGGGAACCGTAAACATTTTGGGGGGAATGTCCTATAAAAATCTTTGCACCTTGACTGCGGAGGCGCCTTATAGCTTCGTTTTCCGAGATATCGGAGCCGGAAACCTCTTTGCCCATAGCCAAACATATGGTCGCCAGGGCGCTCATTCCCGCTCCTCCTATACCAATGAAGTGAATCCTCATCTCTCAATCACCTCTCTTATCTCTTTTACAGCATCTTCAACTGCTGTTGGTTTAGCTAATGAGGAAGCAGAAACGGACATCTGCTCTAATCTCTGGGGTGAATCCGCGAGTGATTTAATCTTCTTGTAAAGGAGAAGGGGCTCCTTTAACTTCTCATCCCTTATCACTACGCTTGCTCCCATCTTCTGGAAGTAAAGGGCATTTAGCAACTGATGCTCAGAAACAGCGTAGGGGTAGGGTATGAGGATGGAGGGGAGGGCGAAGAAAGCGAGCTCGGCTAATGTGGAAGCTCCCGCCCGGCAGATACAGAGGTCGGCGGATGAATAGAGCAGATGCATTTCTTCTGAGAAGGGAAGGAGGAGATATCCTTCATTCCATTCCTTCGTTTTCTCCCTCAAGTCCTGATAATGCTTTAAGCCACATAAGTGTATAACTTGCATTCCATTATTGAGGAGAAAGGGGAGGATTTCGGTTATTGCATTATTAATGGAAAGAGCACCCCTGCTTCCTCCGCTAACTAAAAGGGTGAACTTATCAGGGTTGAGGCGAAGCTCTTTTCTCGCTGTTGGCTTGTCTATTTTCTGCAAAGAGGAGCGGAGGGGGAGACCGATGCATTTGGTTCGGCTTGGAGGGAAAAATCTCTTTGTATCTGGGAAAGAGATTAAAATCTTGGATGCTAATTGTCCAAGGAGAGCGTTTACCCTTCCAGGGATGATGTTCTGCTCGTGAATGATGAAAGGAATTCTCAGGAAGATGGCGGAAAGGAGGGTAGGAACGGTTGGATAGCCTCCCATTCCGATGACGACATCTGGTCTATTTTTCATAAGGAACAGGAAGGCGGACAGGAGGCTGATAATGAAGGAAAACAGGTAATGGATTACCTTCCTTGGGGATGGTCTAAAGGGTGTAATGGGTAAGTTTTTTAAGGGGAAGCGGGGAGCGACGAGATATCTTTCCATATCCCTTGCTCCGATAAATGAAACGGAGATATCCTCTTCCCTGCTAAGGCGCTCGGCGATAGCCAAAGCAGGGAAGATGTGCCCTCCAGTGCCTCCCGCGGCAATTACGATTTTCTTCATTGAGATTTTTTCTCCTGATAAGTCATAGCCTCTTTTTGCAGAGCAATGTTGCGGATTATTCCCGTAGCGATGAACGAACTAATGAGAGATGAACCACCGTGAGCGAAGAAGGGAAGGGGAATCCCGATAACGGGAACGAATTTCACCGAAACCATTGAGAGATTCAACAAGGCTTGTATGGCGATGATTGAGGTCAATCCTCCCGCGATGAGGGAGGCGAGAGGATTGGGAGAGGAGAAGCTGATGGAGAAGCCGGAGAGGAGAAGCAGGATAAAAGGGCAGAAGAAGAACAGAAAAGTGAAAAACAAGCCGGATTCCTCCGCTGCGATAGCGAAGAGGAAATCGGAATGAGCTTCGGGAAGGTAGCCAAACTTCATAACGCTTCCAATGGGTCCCTTGCCGATCGGTCCACCAGAGCCTATAGCGATGAGAGCTTGCCTCTTCTGATAGCCTTCAGCTAACTCGTTTCCACCATAAGCGGAGTGAAGCCTTCTTATGCGGTAGCCTTTGAGAGGCAAAAGCAAACCAAGCACAAGGAGAGCTATCAATGAGGTGATGAGAAGATGGCGTAGTTTCACTCCTGCGAGGAATAGCATAACACCAGCTGTGCAGACGAGGATGACGCAGGCGCCGAAATGGGGTTGCATTATGAGAATTGCTATGGGGAAGGAGAGAGAGAGCAGAGTAAGGATGATGGAGCGCCATGAATCCTTGTTATTGTTTCTCTCGCTGAGAAGGGAGGCGAGAAACAAGACGATTGCGATTTTCGCGAATTCGTAAGGTTGAATGGAGATGGAACCTATGTGAATCCACCTCCCGCCATGGAATAAGATAGGAAGGAATAGGAAGCCAAGGGAGAAAAGGTATAAGAGCCAGCGTATGCGAGCCCAAAAGCCGTAAGAAATGGAAGAAATAGCGTAGAATAAAACAACCCCAAAAGTGAAATAGAGAAACTGATTGAGACTTTTAAGGTAAACATAATACCATTCAGCGCTGATGACGAAGACCGTTCCAAAAAATCCCAAAGCGATAACTCCGATATCCAAGAGAAGTTTCGCTCTATTTTCCATATGCTTCAGCAGATAGCCCATTTAACTCCCCTCCTTCAAGGCGGAGAAGATTTCCTTGAATCTTCTCCCTCTTTCCTCAAAATCGGTAAACATATCAAAGCTTGAGCAAGCAGGCGAGAAAAGAACCACATCCCCAGGGGTAGCGAGCTCTGAGGCTTTCCTCACAGCTCCCTCTAAATCCTTTTCTAAATATACATTTGATATGCCCTCAGCCTTGGCTATGCTCTCAAGAAGAGAGCTCGCTTCACCGATTAAAATCAGCGCCTTGATTTTCGCTTTATTTTCCCTAAACAGACCCTCATAATCCGCACCCTCTTTATATTTCCCTCCAGCGATTAGGATGATTGGAGCGGAGAAGGAGGAAAGCGCCTTTGATGCGGCGTGGGGATTAGTTGCTTTGGAGTCGTTGATGAATAGCGCCCCTTTATGATAACCGATTCTCTCCATCCTATGCTCAAGAGGCTGAAAGGTTGATAGAGCTTTGGATATATCCTCTAAAGATGCCCCAGCGAGGAAGGAGGCAAGGGAGGCGCAAAGCATATTTTGGAGGTTATGTTTTCCCTCTAACGATGTCTCGGGAAGAGTGAAGGAGAGATTTTCTCCTCTTAACCTAATATGGATTTCTCCCTGAGAGAAGTAGACGCCTTCTCCCTCAAAGGGAGAAAGGGAAAAGAAGAGGAGAGTGGAAGGGACGAGATGGGAAAGGCGGAAGAGCGTTGGGTCATCTCTATTCAGGATGGCGAAATCCTCTTTGGTTTGGTTCTCAAAAAGGCGCATCTTCGTGAGAGCATATTCTTCCAAAGAGCTATAGCGTTCAAGATGGTCGGCGGCGATGTTCAATACAATCCCTATTTTAGGGCGAAATTCCTCTATCCATTCCAATTGATAGCTGGATACCTCTAAGACGACGATATCCTCTGGAGTGGTGAAGGGAGCGATGCTGATGAAAGGCGTGCCGATATTTCCACCCGCAATCGCTCTCTTACCCGCCGCTTTGAGGATATGGGCGATGAGGGAAACGGTCGTGCTCTTCCCATCCGTTCCCGTTACCGCTATAATCGGAGCCTTACAAAGTTTATAAGCTATCTCAATTTCGCTTCTGATTGGGACATCGCGAGCTAATGCGCGAGAGACGAAGGGCTCGGTCTTGGGAACTCCTGGGCTTATTATTATCAAATCGGCTTCCTCGGCTCCTGTGTAATTAGGGTCCCCGAGATGAAACTTCACGGGCAAATCCTTCAGCTGGGGCGGAATGGGAGGCTCCTTGCTGTCAAATATGGTTATCTCGTTGTGGGTAGAGAGGACCTCCGCGGTGGCTATGCCCGTCTTCCCCATCCCGATAACGCTTATCTTTTTCCCTCTAATGTTCATCTCGCCACCCCCAGAAAGTAGGCTAAAAGCACAAGGACAATATTCGCCAACCAAAATCTTGTCGTTATAAGGGGTTCCTCCCAGCCGCTCAATTCAAAATGGTGATGAAGGGGTGTCATCTTGAAGACCCTCTTCTTTCTCGTCTTGAAGGAGACGACCTGAATGATAACCGATAGGGCTTCAGCGAGGAAGACGAACCCCATAAGAATGAAGACCAGTTCCTCTTTAAGTAGGATGGAGGAGAAGGCGAGGGAGCCACCCAAGGCGAGGGAGCCAGTGTCTCCCATAAAAATCTTGGAGGGATAAGAATTTAGCCAGAGAAACCCAAGGCAAGCTCCTCCAAGGGAAGCCAAGAAAATGCTGTTCTCTCTTTCGATAAGGGAAAGGGAGGTTAGAGCCAGCCCGCCCGCCACTATTGCGGAACAACCACCCGCTAACCCATCTAAACCATCCGTTAGATTGACCGCGTTTGAGAACCCCACCAAGAGGAGGATGGCGAATATGGGATAGAAGTATCCCAGCTCAAAATATCTCACACCCCGAGATATGTGAAGCTTCGTATCAAGTTCCGGAACCGATAGGAGAAGGAGAACGGAGAGAACGAATTGGAGAAGCAATTTTTGTCTTGCCTTTAAGCCGAGCGATTTGCCTCGTCTGACGCTAAGGAAATCGTCTATAAAACCTATCGCGGCGAAACCGACGAGAGAGGCGAGGAGCTTCAAATCCTTTCCGCCCATTAAGAGGTAAGCCAAGCAGGTGGAGAGGACTATCGCTATCCCTCCCATAGTGGGAGTTCCCTCTTTCTTGAGATGTCTCTGCGGCGCGTCCCTGCTAACCTTCTGACCGATTCCTCTCTTTCTCAAAAAATTAAGCAGTGCATAAGTGAGGATAAGGGAGAGGAAAAAGGCTATAAGGGATGACTTTAAAATGTTCAACATTTCCTCAATTCCTCCACGATTTGCTCGAGCTGAAGCTTTCTTGAGCCTTTTACCAAGACAGTATCTCCTTCTTCAAGGATTTCTCGGATGAAGGATACGACTCCTTCTTTTTCTGGAAAATAAGCGACATTTTGGGGAGGAAAACCTTTTTCAATTGCTCCCTCTCCGATGAACTTTGCCTTTTCTCCAATCAATATCAGGAAGCTAACGCCGGCTTCCTTGACCCAAGCTCCAGCCTCCCTATGAAGCTTCTCGCTTTCTTCCCCCAGCTCCAACATATCGCCCAAAACCGCTATCCTGCGTCCATCCTTCTCCCTCAAATAATTGAGAGCGGCTCTCAGGGAAAGGGGATTGGAATTGTAGGAATCGTTGATAACCAATATGTTGCCGGGTAATTTTATCTGCTCCAACCTCATAGGTGGAATGGGTAGGGTGGGGATTTGTTTCTCAATCTCTTCAATGGATAGCCCAGCGGGAAGTGAAGCCGCTATGGCTGCTAAGAGATTGATTATGTTGTGTTCACCTTCAAGATAACTCTTTGCTGTTAACTCTCCTTTGGGGGTCTTTATTTTCAGGAGGATGTATTCGTCTTTCTCCAAAACCTCGCAGGAGACATCAGCCTTGGGGGAAAATCCGAAGGAGATAACTGGGCAGGGAGATTGTTTTTTCAGAAAGGGAAAAAATCGGTCATCTAAATTCAGTATAGCTGTTCCGTTCGGAGGCAATGCCTGGAGGAGCTCTGCCTTCGCCTGAGCTATCTCCTCCAAGCTGTTAAAAAATTCAAGGTGAGCTGGTCCGATATTCGTGATGACCCCGATTTGCGGTTTAGCTATTTTAGCGAGCCAAGCTATCTGTCCTTTTCCCCTCATTGCCATCTCCACGATTAACGCGGAGTGTTCCTCCTCCAACTGGAAAAGGGTGAGGGGAACGCCTATCTCGTTATTGAAATTCTTTTCCGTTTTCAAAACCCTGTATTTCGCTTGAAGGATATGGGCGAGCATCTCCTTTGTCGTCGTCTTCCCCGTGCTTCCCGTGATGCCTATGCATAAAGGGGAGAACTTATCCCTATAATATCCCGCTAAAAGACCCAATGCCGTTATCGTATCCTCCACTTTAAGAAGGGGAATGGACGGAGGGGAAGGGGGGATGTATTCAACGACGGCTGAAATACAGCCATTCTTATGGGCTTCCCAGAGGAAATTGTGCCCGTTATGCCTCTCCCCCTTCAGGGCGAAGAAAATCGCATCCTTTATGGGAATCCTGCTGTCCGTTGAAACAGCCCTGATCGTCAACTCCTCAAACTGGAATGTTTCCGCTCCTATAACTTTTGCTATCTCAGATAGCGTGAGTTCCATTTATTTTCTCCTTGATGTATTTTCTCGCTATCTCCCTATCATCAAAGGGAATGACTCTATCGGCGAAGATTTGATATGTCTCGTGTCCCTTCCCCGCTATGAGAAGGCAATCTCCCTCTCTTGCCATCTCCACTCCGAGCTTTATCGCTTTCTCCCTATCTGGTTCAACTACGATTTTCTCCTTCATTTCTGGTGAAATTCCCGATAGTATTTCCTCAATAATCGCCTTCGGTTCCTCTCCTCTCGGATTATCCGATGTGATTATAACCACATCCGCCAACTCGCTGGCGATTTTCCCCATAAGGGGTCGTTTGCCCCTGTCCCTATTTCCCCCACATCCGAATACGATGATTTTCCGTCCCTTACATATGGGAGCTACCGAGGATAAGAGTTCCTCAATCCCTTGAGGAGTATGGGCATAATCAACTATGACCGCGAAGTCTTGACCTGCCTTGATGTTCTCAAACCTGCCTGGGAGAGGAGGGGATGATTCCAACCCTTTCTTAATTATCTCCAATGGGACATTTTCGCTGTATGCGACTGCGGAGGCGGCAAGGGCATTTGAGAAATTGAAAATCCCTCCGAAGGGAAGGCGAATATCTATCTCACCCGCGGGAGTGATGAGATGGAAAAGGAGGAAATCAACCCCTTGTTCCAATAAATAGCCTCTTATAGTTGCTTTGCTCGTTGTTCCATAGGTTATGGATGGCGTATTGATTTTCTTGAGGATCAGTTTGCCGTATGGGTCGTCTAAATTAATAACAGAGAGGGTTTGCTTTGTTGAGTTTGAGGGGTAATCCAAGAAGAAGCTGAGCTTGATCTGAAAATAGGAGTCCATATTTTTATGGTAGTCGAGATGGTCTTGGGAGAGGTTCGTGAAGACGGCGATGTCGAATTCACAGCCCCAAGTCCTATATTGAGAGATTGCGTGAGAGGAAACCTCCATAACAACGACAGTTCCATCCTTGGGGATTTGGGAGAGGAATTTTTGGATATAGGGGGCTTCTGGTGTTGTCTTGTTGTGCCACGGAATTGGCTCATCGTTCAGCCAGGCTCCGAGCGTTCCAAGATAGGCGACATCTTTACCCATAGCCTTGAAGATATTGTAGATGAAATGGCAGGTCAGCCCTTTTCCATTCGTTCCCGTGACGCCTATCAGCTTCAATCTACGGGAGGGATAATCGTAGAGGCGGGCGCTGAGCTCGGCGAGAGCCTTTCGGGATGAGGGGACGAGGATATAGGGAAGGGAGGGATGGGGGATTTTGCTCTCGTCCTCAACAACAAGCGCTGCAGCGCCCTTTCCAATCGCTTCATTTATAAAATCGTGCCCATCAAATCTTTCTCCCTTAATGGCTACGAAAACATAGCCGGGCGACACCTCCCGGGAATTATGGGTGATTCCCTCTATCTCAATGGAGAGGTCGCCCTTTAAATTTATCGTCTCTATTCCATTTATCAGTTGAGAAAATCTCATTTTTTCCTAAAATTATATTAAAGCATTTAGGTCTCAATTTCAAATTAAGGGGACCGCTGGGAAGCAACAGCCTGAAGGGTTTTAAGGGTAATAGGGGTAATTTGGGGGCTAAATCCCAGGCAGGCAAGGCTTCTTGAGGCTATTTGTTTAAAAACGGGGGCAGCAGCTGTTGCTCCCCAGCGGTTTGTTTGCGGTTGGTCAATTAAAACCAAAATCGCTAAACGAGGGTTATCTGCTGGCAGAAAGCCAACGAAGGAGGCAACGACTTCGTCTGTGTATCTGCCATTAATCACTTTCTGCGCGGTTCCGGTTTTCCCTCCCACTTTTACGCCCTCAACATTTGCCTGCTTATAAGCCGTTCCTTCCTTGCTCTCAACAACTCCCACAAGCATATCTCGGACCATATTCGCGACCTCAGGGGAGAGAGGGCGGGATATAACCTTGGGTTTGAACTTTTTAATCTTTCCGTCGGGCTGTATAACCGCCTTCAATATATGAGGCTTATATACTATACCGCCGTTGGCGAGGGCGCAGAAGGCGCTGAGCAAATGAAGTGGGGTTATGGATATCCCCTGTCCAAAGGATACATTCGCCGTTCTCAGATCGCTCCAATTATCGGGAGGAGGTATAACCCCCCTTTGCGCGCCAGTTAGCTCATCTGTGGGAGGCATTCCAAAGCCAAAGTCAATTAAATATTTATAAATTTTCTTCGCTCCCAACCTCATCCCTACTTGTGCCGCACCCACATTGCAGGATTCAACGAGTATCTTCTCAGGAGTAACGCTTCCATGCCCTCCCTTGTGATGAACCACGCAGGAAATAGTCCTGTCTCCCACCTTTAGCTTTCCAGAGCAGTAGAAGCGAGATGTGGGGGTGATAACTCCCTCCTGAAGGGCGGAGGCGACTATTAGAGGCTTAATCACTGAACCCACTTCAAAGAGGTCTGTTACAGCCCTGTTTCTCTTCGCATCGGGTGGATATTTGCTCTGCTCATTTGGGTCAAAGGTAGGGCGATTCGCGAGGGCGAGTATCTCACCGTTTTTGGGGTTCATCACGATAGCCACTGCCGATTTCGGCTTTAGCTTCTCATAAGCTTTATCCAGTTCCTCCTCCACTATCCTTTGGATATCACAATCAATGGTGAGGATAACATCTGAGCCATCCCTCGCTTGATGAATAATCCTTGAAGCAGTAGGTATGAAATTGCCCCTTATGTCGCAAATCCCCTCCGCTAATCCTTTCTGCCCACCCAAATACTTGTTTAGGCTTTTCTCACAACCCTCAAGGGGCTCTTCGTCAACATTGCAGAAACCCAAAATATGAGCGGCAAGCGAGCCGTTCGGGTAAATCCTTTTCCTTTCCTCCTGAAGCTCAATTCCCTTGAGTCCGTTTTCCCTTATCGTTTCCCGAACTTTGTGAAGAGTTGTGGAGTCAAGGTTCCTCTGCAAAGCGACGATGGGGTAAGGGCTAAGAAGGTCTTTCTCCAAATCCTCTTCCTTTAGGGAAAGGAGAGGGGAAAGCTTCGTAGCCAAGAGGGTAGCATCTTCCACATCGCTTGGACGGAGGAATATTGAGCCTCCCAGCGCTTCCTGTGCCAAGGGACGCATCTTCCTATCCAAAATCGCTCCTCTTTGTGGTCTAATTTCCTTCCGTTTAACGCTGCATTGCTCCGCGAGCTTTTTGTAATAGGGATATTTAATCACTTGGAGATAAAAGAGGTTGGAGAGAATGAGGAGAAAGCAAAAGATGAAGAAAGCAGATAGAAAAGCTATTCTTTTCTGCTTCGTTTTCTGCGAAACCTTCATTTCTGCCCGAGCACGAGGAAATATTCTATAGTTGCTTTCTTCATATTTTTGTTTTTCGCTATTTTCTCAACATTTATCGGCGAGAGGAGGTCGCTCAGCTGCCCCTTTAAGAAGGCGTTTTCCTCCTGCAGGACCTTTTGCGTTTTGGAGTAGTTCTCCTTCCAATACATCTTCGTGTTGGCGAGTTTTCCCACTACCGCTTGCCCCAACCAGAGGATGACGAAGGCAAGGGCAGTGGAGATAAGCGCCCTTTTCAATCTCGGTGATAAGGCGTCCTCCCTCTGAGAGATACGAGATGCGCCCCTTTTATAAGGGCGAGGTTTCATCTTCGGTAAAGCTGTTCCCATCTTCCTCTACCTCCTTTCCGCTGCGCGAAGGCGAGCACTCCGCGCGCTTGGATTAATGCTTACCTCTTCCCTTGAGGGACGCAGTGGCTTGGGCGTAAGGATGTTCAATTCATCCTTTCTCTTCCTGAAGCAATCCTTGACAATCCTATCCTCAAGGGAATGGTAAGATAGGACGCAGATGCGTCCACCACTCTTCAAAAGAGAAATCGCCATCGGAAGGGCGGAACGAAGTTCCTCTAATTCTTTGTTGACGGCTATGCGTAGAGCCATAAAGACCCTCGTTGCGGGATGAATTCGCCCTCTCCTTCTCACAACCTTCTCCACAATCTCCGCCAATTCCCTCGTTGAGCTGATTCTTTTCCTCTTCCTTCTCTCAACGATAGCGGCGGCGATTCTCTCGGCGAACGGTTCCTCTCCATATTCCCTGAAAATTCTCGCCAGCTCCGTCTTTGAAAGCCTATTTACCAAATCCTCAGCGGTTAGGGATTGATTCCTATCCATTCTCATATCCAATGGTCCCTCGCTCTGGAAGCTGAACCCACGCCCGGGGATTTCAATCTGGCGAGAGGAGATTCCCAAATCGAAAAGGATGCCATCGACCTCATTTATGCCCAGTTCAGCGAGGATTGCCTGAAGCTGGGAAAAATTTGCTTTATAAAAATGGATTTTATGGGGAAACGCTTTCAATCGCTCTTTAGCGATTTCCAGCATCTCCTCGTCTCTATCTATGCAGACCAAAGTGGACGAAGGAGGGAGGCTTTGGAGAAGGGCAAGGGAATGTCCTCCTTCTCCTGTTGTGCAGTCAACGAATACGCCTCCTCTTTCAGGTTCTAAAATCTCTGACACCTCCTTTACCATCACCGGCTGATGGTAAATTCTCATTTAAAGGGGAGGGCGAGTTTCCAGAAAGCCGAGTTTTTCCGCGGCTTTAGCTATTTCCTCGGGTGTGAGCTCTTCCTCAAACTTATCCCATCTTTCCTTGCTCCATATCTCTATGCGATTGCCAATTCCCATCACAACCGCATCGGAGTTTTCCTTTAAGCCGGCGTATTCCCTCAAGGAAACGGGGATAGCGAGCCTCCCCTGTTTATCACAGGATACCGCCTCAGCTCCTCCCACGAGGAGCCTTTGGAGGATAACTGCGTTTTTATCAAAGAAAGAAAGCCTCGTAAGTTGTTCAGCTATTTGGCGCCAGGCATCTTCGGGGAAGAGGAAGACACATCCTCCTATTCCCTTCGTGAGGTAGAAGGTTTCACCCAAGAGAAGGCGAAACTTAGCGGGAAGGATTAACCTTCCCTTGTCATCTAAGGTATGCACGAAAAGACCAGTAAAAATTGGCATATTCTATCCTCCACTTAATCTCCATTATATACCATAATTATGGGATATATTCGAAAATCAGTCAATAGATTTTTTAAAAATTTTAATTGAAACTCCACAAAGTCTCCACTAAATTTTTAAGGGATTTTTAGGAAAGATGCAAGTGAAAATTTTTATTTTGGATGGTGTATTTGAACTAAAAATAATAGGAGACTACCCCTTAATTTAATGAATGGCGGAGGTAATGTGTCAAAAGATTTTAGAAAGTAGATATTTTGGGGCTACCTTCAGAGGTTTTATTCCTTATTTATTCTTCCTCGTTGTAAATAATGCTGTGGCATCCTTTGTCTACTTTTACTATATATGCCTTTCCTCCCGCTTCCTCTATCGCTCTTGCCACTTCTTCCTGTTTCCCAGGCGCATAGGTTATCATACAGCCTCCACCGCCTGAACCGACGAGCTTCGCTCCCAAGGCTCCTGCCTCCAATGAAGCCTGACAAAGCTCGTCTAATTTCTTCGTTGATACTCCCAATATCCTCAACATCTCATGATGCCTATTTAGAAGCGAGCCCAATCTTTCCTCCACTATCTTCCCCTTCTTGAACATCTCGTAAGCTTCCAAACATATGTCCCTATTTATTATGTTTACATAAACTTTATCAGCGAGATGGGAGGGAAGTTGTTTTAGATATCCTTCAATTTCCTCCAAAGGGGTTTTGCGGATATCAAATGATGGGTAGATCTCCGTGAGCCTCCTTATCCCTTCCTCAGCCTCCTCGTGGGAGCGTTTCAAAACCTCGAGCGTTTCCTTCCTCTCCAAGCTATCGCCGAGGACGAAGCCCTCTGGATTAACCGGTAGCGATTCATAGGAGAAAGGAGGAACGCAATCAACGAAGATTGTATTGCCTATGCTTGATGTGAAATGGTCCATCATTCCCCCTGGCTCCTTGAACTCCACAACCTCCGCTCTATGAGCGAGCCTCGCCAATTCATCGGGAGGAAGCTCAACTCCCATATGGGTGAGTAGGAACTTTATCCAGCCAACTACTAAAGCTGAGGAGCTGGAAACGCCCGCATTTATGGGAAGTTCACCATTAACTAAGCATTCTATACCGAAATCTATCTTAAATCCTCTATCCAATAAAACCTTAACCCCCGCCTTCAAATAATCGCGCTGCTTTGTATAGACGATTTCATTTTCCAAATCAATGATTTCCTTCTCCTGAATGTCCGGCATATTTATTTCAAGGACTCTATCTTTGATTTTCTTTCCTTTTATGTGAATATGGAGGTCAATAGCTGAAGCTATGACCCATAATCCGAGGAAATCCTGATGCTCTCCGAAGAGGCAAATCCTTCCGGGGGCAATGGTCTCAACTATCATCTTCATACCTCCTTGCCTGAATTATCTCTCTTTAAAGATAGTATACCACAAAGGAAGAATATGATTGCAAATAAAAGAAATACGAGGGGAAGCTTTTCCCAGAGGCTTTCCAAGAGGGCGCAGATGAGAAGCGATACCGCTACACCCAGGGAATTCCAAGCTAAAAGGGCGCCGGAAGCTAAATGGTAAATCTCTTTGGGGAATCTCCTCCCGATATATGCGGTTGCGGAAATGGGGACGATGCTCATCTGAGAACCGAGCGATAGAGCGGCAACGGAGAGGGTTAGGGGAGTGGAGAAGAAGGAGGTTATCCCCAATCCAATTGAGCTGAAGAGAAAAGCGGTAAAGAGAGCCATATTTTCTCCCCATTTATCCGCTACATATCCGCCGGGATAGGCGAAGAAAATCCTTCCCGCATAACCGATGAATGTGATGAGGGAAAGGTAGGCGAAGTTGTAATGCTTGGTTATCCACTCCCCGAAGCTACCGAACATAATCCCCAATGATATGGCGGAGATGAAGAGGTAAAATGCGGGCAATCTGCTCTCTTTTCTAAAAGCTATATCAAATAGGTCCTTTGGTCGGACGCTTTCCATCCTATGGGGGAAACCTGGCAGGAGGAAGAGGAGAATGGTGCCGAGAAGGGAGAGGGAGAAGGCGAAGGAGAACATATTCCTTTCTCCCTTTATCGTATGCAATATTCCCAGGATAGCTACTCCGATGGCGAAGCCGGTTTGAAGCCAAGTATATAGGATGCCGGTGTAGGAGCCGTATTTGTTTTCCTGGGATAAAAGCAAAACCGCCACCGTTCCCGCGGTCCAATAAATCGCTGCTCCCCATCCCCAGAGGAACATCAGGAAGAGGAAGGCGGGGTAGGGAAGGGAGAATAGGAGGGCGAAGGGGAATAGGACATAGGTTAATGAGCCGAGGATGAGCGATATTTTTACCCCCAAAGCTTTCACAAATAACCCCGAGAAGAAACGGAAGAAGGTGAAGGAGGAATATATGACAATCAATGGAAGATAACTCCCCAATTCCTCAAATCCCCTTTGGCGGAGGATGGGGATGACGAATTGCTGTAATGCGCCTGCGCCCGCAAATGTTAGAGCATAGGATAAGCTGAGGACTAGGAAAGGGGAAATTTTCAGGGAAGGAGAATTCTCTCTA